>VOFB01001734.1_pt1 | contig 12602 bp, 25 predicted proteins | sample 5384141 | NCBI WGS metagenome assembly VOFB01 (sample SAMN12384721, study PRJNA508395) | human gut metagenome | isolation source: healthy gut A | host: Homo sapiens | reverse complement strand
TATTTATTAACTGGCATAGCTTTTGTAAAGAAAAAACCTTTTTGTCCTAAATATGGTGAAATGGTTTATTATGTGACTGTTTCAGGTTATATTCAAGAAGTCAGATTTGATACGGACTCTACACTTCATCAATTATTACACAAAGCAGGAAAATTATACAGGTCGGAAGAAGAAGCAAAAAGATATTTAGATAAAGACTATAAAGATTTAATAATACAGGAGGAAGAATAATGAAAGAAGAAACAATTATTCAGATTTTAAATAGTTTAACCACAGTAGGCGAAAAAAGTTTAGATGATTTAATTGAATATTATGGGCATTATATGTTTAATGATTTAATTGCAATGGTATTTTTAGAAATTTTTATAATTTTTATTTTTTATCTTTTTTATAAGTTATTTCCAAAATATAGGTATAACAATGATATATTGTTTATCATAACTTTAATATCTGTTATTCTTGGCATATTAAGTATAGGTATGGTGTGTTGTTTCATTACTGGCGTCAGTGAGTATTTAGCCTATTTACAAAATCCGTTAGGGGCAACTTTGAATTATTTAATAACTGGACGGTAATTATTAGGAGTTAAATTTATGAATGGTAAACTTGATTCTTTTATTTTAGGTATATTATTTACTGTCAGTCTACAACTATATATGCGCAATAAATCTTATTTTAATTTGATTATATGTATACTTTTAATTTTGTATGCTATAAGACAAATAATATTTTAAGAAGAATTATTATGTTATATCGTTTTATTTTTAAAATATTAAAAGAATTAGCGGAAACTCAGATAGATTTAGAAATAACAAGATCTAGTAACATGACTATTTTAACTTTATTATTAGAAAAGAAAATCTGTAGTAAAGAAGAATATGTTTCTATATTTAATGAAATACAATCTAAGAATATGGAAAATATTAATCAAATTAAGAATAAAATTCACGAAATAGAAGAACAAATTAAACAATATGAACAACAAATGAGAAAGAAGGGTTAATAATGTTAGTTAAAGCTACAGCTATAGTTAAATTTAGTGGTATTTATAAATGGGATATTATCAATCCCCTTAAAGATTGTCTTAAAAATGGAAAACCGATAAAAAATGAACAACTGGGGTATGAATGTAATGTTTTTGATTTATTCATTCACGATGCAACAAAAGCCTTTGTAAACGCCGAATTTAAATTAAAAATAGGGGTAATTTTACCTGTCACAGAAGAACAATTTATAGAAGCCAATAAAAATATTAAAGATATTGTAAATACAGATACTGCCATTATAAATTGTGGTGCGTATGGTAAAGGTAGAATATATCATTTAGAATATACTAAATTATAAGATAATTGAGAAATGAGTGTAGCAAATGAATCTAATAGTTAATTCAGAATTATTTGAAGCTTTTACTAAAGTATTACATTATTTAAAAATTCATAAAATTGATTATATTAAAACTAATGATATTAAAATGATTGTAAAGCCAACACAAACAAAAAAGGTTATTTATAAGGTTCGGCAATATAGGGAGAAAAAACGATGGACAAGGGAAGCTTTATCCGCCATTTCCGGAGTAGCCCCTACAACTATTAGACTTATCGAAACAAATACCAGTGATAGACAGAATAGTGTTCGATTAAGTACCCTTATCAGTCTTGCACAGGCTTTAAATGTAAAAGTTAAAGATTTGTTCGAGGAAGTGAAAGAATGAAATGTACTATTTGCAATAAGGAAAGTGATAAATTAGTAGATTGGATTCCTAAATGGTTTTCTCCCTACCAATGCACAGAATCACAACTTGAAACCGTTACTTTACACGTTTGTAAATACTGTATGGCGAGATTTATACTTAAATAATATTTATGTGCAAGAGTGCATTGTTTTCATTCACCTAAAGTATTATAACGCTGCCTTGAAACAGGATATATTACACATGGCAACAAAAGAATTTATTAATTTGTTACAAAATAAATTTGAAAGGAGAAAAGAAAATGTTCACAGAAACTGAAATCTTTTTAATTTTACTCATTCTTTGTAGTATTATTGTTAATGTGGTATTATATTTCATGTGGAATATAGCTACAAAAAAATTTTCTGAATTACAAAAACAATATATTGATTATTTAACTAAATGTTCTAAATGATTTGAAAGAAAAAGAATCAATCTTAAAAGCCTATGATACATGCTTGCATAATAATAAAATTCTTTGTGAGGCTGTTAAAGAATTATTAAAACCTGATGCAGATACGGTTAAAGTTAGTCGTAAATTGGGAGGAAATAAAATGTTTGAAATGATATGCAATGGTTTTGTTGGAGTTGCAATCGCTTTTTGCTTTCTTAAATCACAAGCAGGTTGGATAACTTCCATAGAAATTTTATTAGCCTGTATTTTATTTATGTTACTTAGAATACATATGCTGTTATGGAAAGGGTTGAATAAGTAATGTTAGAGTTTTGTGTGGTTGCATTTATAAGTACATTAGGGGCTTTTGTGTTTTCTGATGTAATTATGAATTTCTTACGTTGGTTAACATGGATACTTGGCTATCATTTAGAGCAAGGTGATAGAGTTCTTGTTTCCAGGAGTTGGTTTAGGTATCGTTTCTCATGCTTTAAATCCTAAATTAGTTAGTGATTCTGAAGATATATATGTGGTGAAAATTGATAAATGTGATGAATATTATGTTGGAGCTTTCAAATTTTATCAAATTCATAGAATTTATCGTAGAGGTGAAGATAATGCGTAATTTTGAAAAAGTATCAAAAGTAAAGGAAGCTTTTATTCCACAAAGAAAAACAAAAAAATCAGCTGGTTATGATTTTTTTGCTCCATGGGGAGGAGTAACTTTAAATCCCAGGACAATCTATTCTTTTTAAAACTGGTATCAAATGTCAAATGAATGATGATGAAGTTTTATATATTCATATTCGTTCTAGTTTAGGTATTAAATATAATTTACAGTTGACTAATGGTACAGGTATTATTGATTCTGATTATTATAATAATCCGGATAATGAAGGAGAAATCCTAATTGACATTACTAATAGAGGTAATGCTCCTTATACTTTTAGAAAAGGTGATCGTATTGCACAGGGTATTTTTCATAGATATCATACTGTGGATACCGAAGATGTAGATAATCTACCTGAAAGAGTTGGCGGAGTAGGAAGTACGGGCAAATGAAAATGCCTTTATATTAGGAGTTATAAAGGGGGTTAAGGTATTTGGTTATACAGAAAAATATAACAGTAAAGGTTTTATCCGAGCTTGGTATAAAAATTAATCAAAAGTTTAAACTTTATGATGGGTTTACTGGAAAGTATTATGGAATATTTTATTTCGGTTCTAACCTTACATTATGGAAATGTTATAGTGATGAATTTGACGAGGATTATTCGGCCGTTTCTAAAAGTTGTGAGTATCTTTTATACATTTTAAATGGAACACACCTGTTAGAAACAAAAGATAGTTGACATTTTTAACTTTCTGTTCTACAATTAAATAAAAGATACGAATAAGGATATCTTTTTGGTATCCTTATTTTTATTTAGAAGGAGGTTAATTATGGCAGCATTAGTATCTCTTGCAGGTATTCTAACAGAGCAAGAAGAAGCATTCTGTATGGATATTGCAATGGGTGTTCGATATGTTGATGCTTTTAGACAACATTTTCCGGAAAAATTAGATACGGTAAAAAGTGTTGGTGCATCGGCTTATTCGAAAGCACAGCAACCTGCAATCGCAAATCGTATTAGAAAATTAATTGAGGCTAGAGAACAGGAGCAGTTAAAGTCTATAAAATGGTCTAAGGAAGAATCCATTGAAAAACTTCGTTATGTTATAGCTACCTGCCAAAATGAAATGGAACGTGTTAATCAAGCCTTTGAAGAAGAATTACAATTCCTTCAGGAACAAATTGAGGAAGAAGAAGACCCGAGGGTTATTAAAAGTCTTGTAAATAAGATGATTAAACTTCGTCAGAAAAATCATCTTAATAAAATTCAAGTCACAGGTATTGTTGATGCAGTTAGTGAGTTGAATACTATGCACGGCTTTAACGAAAATAACGTCAATGTTAATAGTGCTGTTTCTTTCGTTGGGGAAGAGGATTTGGGAGGACTAAATGACTACGATTAATATAGCAGAAGTTGTTGGTCGTGGTTACGCCAAATTTTGGAACTTTAAAGGTCGTTATAGATGCTTAAAAGGTGGTCGTGGTAGTAAAAAATCCTGTACTACTGCTTTATGGTATATCTATAATATGATGAAGTTCTACGAACGGTATAGATTAAAACCGAATACAATGGTAGTTAGACGTTACTATAACACACACAGAGATTCTACTTATAGACAGTTGAAATGGGCTATTAATAGATTAGGTGTAGACCATTTATGGCATTGCACAGTTAATCCTTTGGAAATCACTTATAAACCTTCCGGACAAAAGATATTCTTTAGAGGTATGGACGATGCACAATCAATCACATCTATTACTGTTGAAGATGGATATATTTGCTGGGTATGGTGGGAAGAAGCTTTTCAATGTTCTAATGAAGATGAATTTAATAAGGTTGATTTATCAATTCGTGGCGCTATACCTTATCCATTATTTAAACAACATACTTTTACATTCAATCCGTGGTCTGATAAAATTTGGATCAAAAAAAGATTTTTTGATAAAGCCGATAATGTAAATATATTAGCTTTAACAACAAATTATCAATGTAATGAATTTTTAGGCGAAGATGATATAAAAATATTTGAAGAAATGAAACGTACTAATCCTCGTCGTTATAGTATCGAAGGAATGGGAGATTGGGGTATTGCGGAAGGTCTTATCTATAGTAATTGGGAAGAAGCTGATTTTGATATCTCATATTTTAGAGATGTTAAAAATAAAAAAGGTATTCCAATTTATAGAGATTTCAAAGGTCTTGACTTTGGCTATGCGAATGACCCAACTGCAATGAGTTGTATTTTTGTTGACGAGGATAAATACGAAATTTTTGTTTACGATGAAATTTATCGTACTCAACTAACAAATCAACAAATTCGTGACAATATTAGATATAAGGGATATATGAATGATGTTATTATTGCAGATAATGAGGATGCAAGAACAATTAACGAATTAAGATTATTAGGTCTAAATCGTATTAAAGCCGCTAAAAAAGGTAAAGGTAGCGTTCTTGCAGGTATTCAAAAATTGCAAGATTATCATATTTATGTTCACCCACGCTGCATGAATCATGTTGTTGAATTTAGTAACTATGTATGGGATAAGGATAAAGATACTGGAAAACCAATTAATGAACCTATGGATGAATATAATCATTTAATGGACGCGCTAAAGATATGCAACTGAAAGATGTAATCGCAGAACATTTAGTTTTTAGGAGGTTATTATGTTAAAATTACCTGATTTTATGAGAATTGATCCAAATGACTTTAATGCAGAAAACATTCGTCGTATGAGTAGCTATGGTAAACCACAAGAAGATTTTTTAACTGGAGCTGTTCAACAATTTCAAAATAGTGCTTTGTTTAAGGAAAGAAAAGTAGCAAGAGAGTATTTTGAAAATGAAACCGAGATTGATAATAAAATAAGATTTTATTTTAATCGCGAAGGATTACAGATTATTGATAATACTGTGTCTAATGTTAAATTAAGACATTCTTTTTATCGTAAATTAGTAAATCAAAAAGTTAACTATCTTTTAAGTAAAGCCTTTACCATCAAATGCAAAAATGAAGAGTTTGAACAAATTCTTCAAGGTTATTTTAATAAAAAATTTCTTCGTCGTTTACAAAATATGGTTAGACAAGCGGTTGTTTCCGGAATTAATTGGTTTCAAGTTTATTATGATGAAGATGGAAATTTATTATTTAAAAGAATGCCCGATTATGAAATTATTCCTTTTTGGGCAGATGCAGACCATACAATTTTAGATGCAGTAATTCGATTTTATGAAATTATGGAAATCAAGCCAAATGGAGATCAAATTCCACATCAAAAAATTGAATACTATACACCTCAAGGAGTTTGGTTTTATGAATTAACAGCTGGTGGAATACGAATTGATCCGGATAAAGAAAGTTTTGTTGATAGTCATTTTCGAATTAAGAAGAAGAAAACTAATGAAAATGGTTTAATTGATACAGATGAATTTGGAAATCCTATTTATGTATCCGATCCTATGTCTTGGGGACGTGTTCCTTTTGTTTGTATTAAATATAACATGGAAGAATTGCCATTATTAAGATACATCAAAACTTTAATAGATGACTATGATTCCATTACCAGTGATATTAGTGATCAAATTCATGATGTTCCTAATAGTATTCGTATTGTTAAAGGTTATGATGGCACAGATAAAGATGAATTTATGCTTAATTTAAAGCAAACAAAAGTTGCCTATGTAACGGAAGAGGGCGATCTTACTAATTTAGATATACCTTTTAAATTAGAGGGAGCCGAATTACATTTAAATCGTTTACGTAAAGATATTTATGAAGATGGTTCGGGTGTAGATACTCAACAAGATGAAATGCGAGATATTAGTGGTGAAGCTTTAAAATTTAAATATATTGATTTGTCTTTGGATTGTAACGATATAGGTGTGCAAGTAATTGAAGCATTAGAATCTCTTGCATGGTTTATTAAAGAACACGAAAAAACATTTAATAATAAAGATTTTACTTCTGAAGATTTCGATATCATCTTTAATACTGATATGATTACTAATGAAGCCCAAACAATTCTCGATTGTAAAAATAGTGAAGGTGTTATTAGTAAACAAACTATTGTTTCGAATCATCCATGGGTTATTGATCCAAAAGAAGAGATTCGTTTATTGGAAAAAGAACAAGAAGAAGAACAACAAAAAGAACTTGATATGCAGTTAAAATTAACAAGAGCTTCTTATGGAGGAAATAATGAGTAATCAGGATTATTGGCAACAAAGAGCAGAACGTAATTTGCAAGCTGTGGAAGATATTGCAGTTGATTATAATCTTGAATTAGCTAAAGAATATAAAAAAGTAATTAAAGAGCTTCAGGAAGAATTAATGCTTTTTTATGCTAAATATGCAGAAGAAAATAAAATTTCTTTGGAAATGGCTAAAAAAAGATTATCCGGTAAAGAATTATCAGAATTTAAAGAAATTATTCAGGATTATATTGAACAGGCTTCACAGTATGATACTAAAAATGCTCAAAGTTACCTTAAAAATTTAAAGGAACTTCAAGATCGTGCAAGATTATCCAGATTAGAATTATTAATAGCCGAATATAGGCATGCTATTGAAATGCTATTATTAAAACAGGAAGATCAACAACCGAATATATACCTACAAGGCTATGAAGATATGTATTACCATACTTTATATGACGTGCAGACTTATTCTGGCGTAGGCATGTCCTTCACTACCCCTTCCAAAGATTTAGTTATTAGTGTTCTCTCACAAAATTATTTAGGAGAGGATTTTAGTGATCGTCTTTGGAAAAATAAAGAAATGCTAATTTATAATCTTAAAAAAGAAATGCAATTAGCTTTTGCGGCTGGAAAACCATCTAGATATGTTGCTGATAAAATTGCCAGTGCTATGAATACACGCCAAGGTGTAGCAATGACTTTAGTCAGAACTGAAATGAATAATGTAGCAAATCAGGCGGCTTTACAAGCTTATACACAAGCTGGCATAAAAGAATATCAACTTTTAGCAACTTTGGATTTTAAAACATCAGAAATTTGTATAAGTATGGACGGTAGAATTTTTAAAGTATCTAAAGCTGAACGAGGGGTAAACTTTCCACCATTTCATCCAAATTGTAGAACAACAACTGTTCCAGTTATAGATGGGCAATCTTATACACAACGCATTGCTAAAGAAGAAAGTTATTATACAGTTGATAAAAATATCAGTTATAAACAATGGTTAAAAGAATATGTAAATAAATAAGAACTTTTATATTGAATTTTAAGAATTTATATTGTATAATGTACTCGTAGATGATTCTACGAGTACATTTTTTATGAAAAGGAGCGAATGATATGACAAAAGAAGCCTTGATTGCTTTTGGCTTAACAGAAGAACAAGCAGAAAAAGCAATACAACTGCATAATGCAGCTATGGAAGGTTATGTGCCTAAAGGGACTTATGATGTGCTAAAGGCAGAGAATGAAAACCTTGTTGCAACAGTCAACAGCAATAAAACAGAACTGGAAAAATTGAAAAAATTTGAAGGTACTAATGCTGAACTTGCCGCCAAAATCGAAAAACTTCAGGGCGAGGCTACTACGAAGGAAACTGAGTATAAAGAGCAGCTCGAAAAATTGCGCAAAGTTAATGCAGTTGAATTAGCCTTATTAGCGGGCGAAAATAAACCGCACGATTTGCAACTTGTAAAAGGGTTAATCGATTTAAGTCTAATTAAATTAGATGGTGACAAGGTTGTTAGTGGACTGAAAGAACAGGTTGAATCTTTGCAAAAAGATAAATCTTTCTTGTTTAAACCTGCCGATAATCCTGGAAATCCTAGTGGATATACGCCAAGGGACAGCAATCCGGATAAAAAAGAGTCTACAACAAGTGAAGATTTCGGTAAATCTTTAGCAAGACAAAAACTTCAAATGCTTGGGATTCAGACAGAAGGAGGAAATTAAAAATGACAATGAAGTACAAAACTATTGCTTACGATTCTGCTAAGCATATTCTTGCAATGCCTGATCACTATGTATCTATTGCAAGAAAGGCCACAAAAGCCACAGAGGCTGGTGGTATGGTAGTTAAAGAAGGTGATCGTTTTATTATTAAAGCGGGTACTATTTATCCGTCTAATGACAATAAAGCGATTGGTGTTGTATTGCAAGATTATGATGTAACTGAAAGTGATGCTTCCATGGCTATTGTTTTACATGGATTTATTCGAGCAGATCGTTTACCTACTCAGCCATCAGATGCAGCACTTAAAAATTTAAGAATGATTTATTTCTTAAAAAATGATATGACCATCTTACAACCTACGGATGCGTCTGTTGGTAGTTAATTATTAGTAAAGGAGAATAATAGAAATGAAATCTATTTTTGAAATTTTTGATTCAAAGGCCATTGCAGCTTATTGGACTGATGTTAATACAGCCATGAAAAATCCTATGATTGGTAGTCAATTTTTTCCCAATAATAAAAATAATGGTCTTGAGCTTGCATGGATTAAAGGTCGTAATCAACTTCCTGTTGCATTGCAACCGTCTGCTTTTGATACCAAAGCAACTTTAAGAGATCGTATTGGTGTTACTGAAGTTTCTACGGAAATGCCGTTCTTCCGTGAAGCAACTCGTATTGGTGAAAAAGAACGTCAGGATATTCAAAATCTGTTGGCTAAAGGCATTCCTTTTGCACAGCCTACTATTGCACGTGTATATGACGATATTACTCGTCTTGTAGATGGTGCATTGGTACAAGCAGAACGTATGCGTATGAGCTTGTTGGTAGATGGTACTATCTCTGTTACTGCAACCGCAGGCACTGGTCGCGATATTAGTTATCAATATAATTATGATCCTGACGGCGATTGGGCTTCCGATCATAAAATCATTTTGACTGGTGATAGTGTTTGGACTCAAGAAAAGAAAGCTGTAAATGATCCGATTGGTGACTTACTTGACGCAACAACTACAATGGCTGATCAATACGGTGTCACTCTTACTAGAGCATTAATGACAACTAAAACATTGCGAGATATGTTGGCTTCTGAATCCATTAAGAAATTTATGAATCCATTAGCAGCTCCGAATATGTTGGTTTCTAGCGCTCAGGCTAAATCCTTTGTAAGTCAAGAAACTCAACTTGAAATCATTACATATGATAAGATGTTCAAAGATGAACAAGGTGTTGACCATAAATTCTATCCTGATGGATATGTAACTTTGTTACCGAGTTATTCTTTAGGTAATACTTGGTTTGGTACTACTCCCGAAGAATATGATTTAATGAGTGGTAATTCTTCCGCTTCTGTTTCTGTCGTAGCTAATGGTGTTGCCATTACCACAGTTAAAGAACCGCATCCGGTAAATGTATTTACTGTTGTAGATGCTATTATGCTGCCTTCCTTCGAAAGAATGGATGACATTTATGTAATAAAAGTTCAATAATTTAGGAGGCTAATATGTCTAAGATTAAAGTACAGTTTCCCATAACTGTAAAATATAATCGTAAAGTATATCCTCCCTATACTGATATTATCGCCGATGAATCTGATCTTCCGGAAATGAAAAAATCTGGAGCTGTTGTTTTTGAAGAACAAGTAGAACAGGAAGAAAAACCTGTTGCAACTCCAAAAAGAAAAAAATCTAAATCTGGAAGATTAACGGAATGAAAACTGTTGATAAATCTTTAGTTACGGACATTGTAAAAGTAAAGCTCGGAGCGGATACACCCTCCGAGCCTTTACTAAAAATAACAGTAGATGAAATAGAACAGACTATTTTAAATTATTGTAATATTAATGAAATTCCTAAAGAATTAACTTATACTTTTGCAAATATGGTGGTTGACTTATTTAGGTATGAAGATGAGTTTATAAAGGCAACAACTGTTTCTGTAGAAGGTGAGGAGGAAGAAGCCGAGCCAGATGTGAATACAGGCAATATCAACTCTATAAGGGTAGGGGATACTACTATAACCTTTGGAAGTGGTAGTGATACCTCTATATATAACAAGAATTTAAGAAGTCATCAAGCTAATTTAGATACTGTTGTTTTAGATTATGAATCCCAACTGAAGAAATTTCGGAGGTTAGTATGGTGATAAAAATTGGTTTTACAAGAAAACTCTTTAAATCATTAATGTATAAAGACAGAATGGAAGTTTATCGGTTAGGTTTAACTATGGGGGAGGACTTTACTGTATCAAACGAACAATCTGTTCAGCCTATTTATACAAAAATTCCTTGTAAAATTAGTTTGAATTATCAAGATTTACCGGAAGAAGATTCATTATTAATAAACCCAACAAATCAGCATATTGGAATTTTTTGTGATCCTTCCTATGATATTCGTAAAGGTGATAAGATTAAAGCTTATGTACTAGACGATCATGGAAATGTATTAGATACATATACAGATTATGCTGGTAGACCTGAAAAGCATACTTCCCATCAGCAGTTCGCTCTTGTAAATAGGGAGTTTGCCTAATGTCTATAAAATTTGATCATAAAGATTTTGACAAGTTTTTAAAAAATTTTGAGAACCTAGAAAAAGATTATGATTTATTTTGTCGTCAGTTTCTTTTAAAAGAGGCCATGAAGGTATTAGCTGACACAAAAGCACTAACCCCAGTTAAGACAGGGGATTTAAGAAATCGCTGGGAATTAACTCAAGTTTTTAAAACTGCTAAAGGTTATTATATTCAAATTTTCAATTCACTAGAATATGCGTCATATGTGGAAGATGGGCATAGGCAACAAGTCGGTAGATTTGTTCCTGGAATTTTTGTTGGTGGGAAGTTTGTTTATACAAAAGGAGCTAAATCAGGAATAGTATTAAAAAAGCCTTTTGTAAATGGTTTTCATATGTGCCGGATCGCAATTGATAGATATGATGATACAATTAAAGCCAACTTTGAAGCTGCATTTAAAGCATTTTATAAAGGAAAAGGATTATGATTATACCAATTAAAGGCGATTTCATTATTAGTGCAATGGCAAAAAATATTGCAAATCGGTTAAAAAATGATTCTGTAGACCCACCAATAATTCCAACTATTTTTAAAAATAAGATAATGGAAGGTGCAGTAGAGCCCTTTTTCGTATTATCTGTAATTGATGTAACACAAGAAAATGGGATGACTGCTTCGGCTTGGAGAACATATCGAATGAAAGTCGAATATTATTTAGAAGAATCCGATTATGGTAGGCATAGTGAATATCGTGATATGGCTGAAAAATTGTTTGGTATTCTAAGAATAATCGACATTCCAGATAAACAAGATGGCGATGAAGTAGTAACAAGAAAAGCAAAGTCAAGTAAGATGAATTATCAAATTATTGAAAATGTCTTACAGTTCTTTGTTAATTATAAAATTAAGGCAAAACTTATTTTGCCTGAAGAACCTAAAATGCAAGTTTTGGAAATTCAACGAATGGAGGATGAAGAATAATGGCAGGTGGAACTTTTGAAGCTATGAATAAAGTTCGTCCGGGTGCTTATATTAATTTTCAAAGTGCATCTCAGCCTTTGAATATGGTAGGCGATCGTGGAATTGCTACATTACCAATTCAAATGAACTTTGGCGCTAATGATGTATTAATTAGTTTAACTCCAGAACAACTTTTAGATGGCTCCTGTGAAAGTATTATTGGCTGTAATATTATGGATGAAGAATCTTTAGTATATCAGCAAGTTTTGACAGATTGTTCTAAAGTTTTGCTTTTCCGTATAGATACTGGAGGCACTAAAGCAAAACTTATTTTAAACAATCTTACGGCTACTGCGAAATATGCAGGTGTTGGCGGAAATAAAATTGCCGTTTCCGTGGTTGAAAATGGGTCTGCATTCGATGTTATTACTACTTTTAATGGAATTGTTAAGGATACACAGA
>VOFB01002569.1_pt1 | contig 12633 bp, 10 predicted proteins | sample 5384141 | NCBI WGS metagenome assembly VOFB01 (sample SAMN12384721, study PRJNA508395) | human gut metagenome | isolation source: healthy gut A | host: Homo sapiens | reverse complement strand
AGAAGCATCCCGGGGAGCATCAGGAATGGACGGATCATTAAAATCCCAATAAGGAACATAGTCTTCGGGCAGATTTTTTCAGATATACATCCGTTACCTTTTGTACAAAATCGAGGTAACGGACATCTTTTTGTTTCCCGATAAACGACTGTATAACCATAGATAGCCCATGCCTGACCACGAGCCCACATACTGTCATCCGAATAACCTTGATGGGTCACTCCCTTGATAAATTCACCTGTCAGGGTATCATACACTGCTACATGATAAGAGGTATAATCCGGACGAAAATGATATTTCATCGTCTTATCCGCATGAGCCACGGCAATGTCAAACAAATAAGGATTTCCTCCGTTCTTGGCAGCCCAGAAAAGCATTTCCAGGTTTATCATATTATCCATGATCGTATTATGACCGCCAAACATTTTCACATTGCGAGGCCATGAAAGCATAGTACCTACACGGGGATTGAACAATGCTGATAACGAATCAGCCGTATTGATTATAACTTGCTTATATTCCGGATTACCGGTCAGACGATAACCATTACCATAGCTACAAAAAACCAAAAAACCCAAATCATGATCGTATGCAGGAATCTCCGAGAGAAATTTCAAAGAAGCAGTAAACTTTTCGGCCTCTTCCTTTATTTTCGGATCTTGTGTATATTCATAATCATACCACAAGATGCCCGGCCAAAAACCTCCGCACCATTCTTCCTTACTCACTTTACGATAGTTCCAGTCATACTGGCCATCCATTATGTTACGAGGCATCATAGTGTAATCTACCTCCCGCCCTTTTCCATGCATAACCTCCATGCTGTCCGTCCATTTTGGCGGAAACTTTTAGTTTGGTAGTTGCTGTGAACTCTTCTGCCATGAATTTCTGCAATAAAAGGTTCGGTACTTCCCAGAAATTCACAAAATTTTCGGAGAGAATATGTCCGTAAATACGGATGAATCCCAAGTCGGAAGTATATCCGAATGTATCCTGATAATTGGCATGCCATTCCCATTGTAGTCCTAACTGACGGGTATTGAACTCGTCACTGTCCGCAGGTGTTTCTACTGGGTAATTCTTGCCTACATTGGGCTTTTTATAACGGGTTACGGGTTCGCCACAACCATCGCCGTCCTTATCTTCTCCAATTACAGGCCAGTCGTTTACCCACTTCATCGGGTTCAGATGAACGACACGCCCATACATGGCTTTATCCTGAAAGTGAACGAACCAGGATTCCTCTGTTTGCGTATCAACCCATGCGCCTTGGTGGGGACCATTGATGTCGGTAGAGCCTTGCGCCATGACAATCTTCTTCTCATAAGGACCGTATATATTCTGCGAACGCAATACTAACTGCCATCCGGTTGCTACTCCGCCTGCCGGAGCAAAAATATAGTAGTAACCATTTCGCTTATAGAGTTTGGGACCTTCAATTGTATGGTTGATTCCATCATTACCATCAAAGACCAGTACCGGATCACTGATTACTTTTGTTCCTTCTGCATTCATCTCACAAATTGTGATAACACTGTTCAGTGCGGCACGACTTCCTGCCCATGCGTGTGCCAGATATACTTTTCCATCTTCATCCCATAGTGGAGCAGGGTCTATCATGCCACGGCCGGCTTTTACCAATATCGGTTTCTCCCATTCTCCAGCCGGGTCTTTGGTCTTTACCATGAAGATGCCATGATCCGGATCTCCCCAATAGATATAAAACTCTCCATTATGGTGGCGGATGGATGGTGCCCAAACACCTTTTCCATGCTGGGGAGCATTGAAGAACTCGATGGGTTCTATCTGTTTCAACGCATAGCCTACATATTTCCAGTTAACCAGATCTTTGGAATGGAGAATGGGCAAACCGGGAGCACATCCGAAGCTGGAAGCCGTCATATAGAAATCTTCATCTGCCGCGCAGACATCCGGATCGGAATAATCGGCATGCAGCACCGGATTGATGTATGTGCCATCCTTCTGGTCAGATACCCAGGCTTTGGATACATATTGGGCTTCCGCCTGCCAACAGGCAGCGTATAGCAATGTAGTAAGCAGAAATATCTTTTTCATCTTTTTAGTTACCTTTTTAAAATATCCTGAAAAACAAAGATTTTACCTAAACAAACTCTTACCTTTATCTACTGAAAATAATCTTAATGTGTTATTTGCCTATTAATACGAGCGAATCTGTTTATTCACTCAATGAAATATCATAATTTTATAATCTTTCTCCTTTGTACTTTTTATACTTCTTCATTTCCTGCCTGTCTATGGGTACCAGTCTTATGGCAGCTCCACCACTGGGTTTCAGCTGGAACTTTATGGTTTGTGAAGCGTTGACAAGCAGATAAGTACATTTTACCTGTGTACTTGTTTTTATCTTTTCTCCCCCATCCGTATAGATGCAGGCGAGGTAATTCTTTTCTTTATCGAGGAACGTGAGAGGTATTTCTTCTTCAGAACCTTCATTGTTGGTCATTGCTGCAACAAACCATTCCTGACCTTTCCGCCGTGCCATTGTTATGTTTTTGCCGGGAGCGCCATCCACTACTTTCGTATCGTCAAATACAGTTTGCAAGTTCTCAAACCATTCCATTTCCGGCTCTCCGTGATAGAACGATGGTTTGTCATACCAGAAGATCGTTTGCAGAGGGCTGTAGAACACGAGGGATGCTGCCAGTTGATGAGCATGAGTCGTTTTCAGCCGTTTGTCGAAATAACAGATCGTATAGTCGGCTGCGCCGTTTATCATACGAGTGAAGGGGAGCGTGACATTATGAGTTGCATCGGGAAATTCTTCGTTTCCACAAATGCCTTCCTGAGTTAATAAATTCGGATAAGTACGGCTGAAGCCTGAAGGGCGATATTCATCATGTATATTCATCAGCAGATGATTCTCTGCTGCCAAGCGAACCATGTCGTGCATCCAAGTTGCCCAGCGATGGCTGGCGTATTGTACGAAACCGGATTTCACTCCGACAATCCCCCATTCGCGGAGCAATGGGAAAATTTCACGCATTTGCTTCATGAGTGCATGCTGGTTTACGTACACCCAGATACCAACTCCTTTTTCCTTACCATAAGCTATAACACGGGGCATATCCAGTTTGGCAACCACTTTTGTGGCATCCCCGTCATGTGAAGTACAGGGCATATACCATTGCCAGTCGAAAAGCATATACGGGATATTATGTGCTGCACAGAAGTCGATGGTTGCAATAGCTCCTTCGGTTGTGATAGTTGTTTCGCGCATAATCTTGCCTGGTTTTACCCATGCGGCGGCATCGGCAATTTCACACGGCGGATTCAGATTCTGGATGATATCATTCACAAAAAAATTATAATTTTTGATTGTGACCTTCATTCAGTTTTTGGTTTCTTTTCCTATTTTCACCCGTACAGGACCGGTTGCTGAATAGTACCAAACACCATGCTGCATATAGATTGCAGCATATACGTCATGATCCGATTCTAAAACAAAGTTACCTTTCTTTAGTGAACGGCCACAGCCAAGATACATCAGTTGAATCTGACCTTCTTTTTCTCTTATCAATCCTAACCCGCCACAGAATGAAACACGTTTGGAAGGATGATGAGCCTGCATGTCCGTCGCACTGAACAGATAATCCGCATATCCGTCCGCCGTATTCACCTTCACCCCGGTAGAGCCATCATCTCCCTGCAAGGCTTCTACACCGAGCACATTCGGACCACTCTTTTTATACGCTTCATAAACAGAAACAAAAGGATGAGTATGAGCATTATTACCTTCCTGACGAACAATCAAAGCAGGAGTCGGCATAGGAGGCATACAAATATCGCCGGGAGTCAACCCTTTATTCATTGTAGTCGGGGAGCATCCACCTGATAAATTTCACGTCCCTCACCTCCTGCCATCCATAAACGCGCCGTTATATCTTCGGGCATACTCCATGAAGCGATGAAATTCTGGTTATAATCGGATTTATGCAGATTGGAAAACCAATGATATCCTTCATGCCACGTCTTGTCAAACTTCTCCAAAGCCTCACCGGGAAGCTTGTTCCCTTCCGAATCAGTGATTTCCATCGAAGTACCTACATGATGGAACAAATAATCATTATCCGCCCTGTCCGACCGGAAAATATCCACATAATAACCACTATTCCCCGAAGTACGGACCATAGCGACCATTCTTCTTTTCTCACCGGCAGACACATCGGCAAAGTTGAGGTAAGGAGTTAATTCCCTATCATTTACGAATTCTCCCTCCTTCACCATAGGTTCCATAGCATGAATAGTGATATCTCCTTCCGTATATCCGGGTAAAACCGTATTAGAACCTGTAGGAGACTGATGGTATCCATGATCTTTACTCCAATAGGACTCATAAGCCGCTGCATCCGGAGCCAACGCATAACCATACGCATAGAATTGTAAAGCCAACCCGTTCGGAGTGAGATGGTATCCTTTTTTACCACCATACAGAGTGAACATCATTTTATAATCTCCCTCCCAGTTCTTCATTGTAATAAAACGATGATGGGGAGAATAAGACGCACGCTCATTACTCTCTGCACGTACAGACGGGATGGTAGCTGTATAGGTACAAAGCCCTGTCCAACCGGCATTATTTCTGGAGTATTTCTTTTGAGAAATCCCTTTGTTCAAGGCACTTGCCACTTTTTCCACCCCCTCCTTATTATCTGTTCCGGTATAATAAGTCAGCAGATTTTCAAACGTCTGAAAATTAGCACTTCCCCCACGTGAATCACCGAACACCACCATATTGGCTGCATCGTCCATCCAAGGAAATACAGCCATTGCAGCTTTCTGCAAAATGGGGTTACCGGCTATGATATCTATCCCGGCACGTTTCAAGGGAGCCGCCCAATCAAGCAATGACTGCACTGTACCGAATGAATAACCGGGAGATTCCGGCCACAGCCCTGTCACCCGATCGTAAGTTTTCAATATATCGGGAATGGCATCATGATAGGAGTAGATTCGTTCACCAGCAGATTCAAATAATACTCTTTTCCTTTACCGTCAGCATAAGCCTCATTATGATCGAGCACCAACATAGGACGCAGCATTATATTCCACCCGTTCACATTCCAGTTACCCGATTTGCCACCGCGTACCAGCCCTATATTGATAAAACGCTTAAAGACTTCGGCAGCTACCGTTTTTGTATCTTTCCCAATTGCTTTCAGATGAGCATGAGGATGCCGTATCAAATAATCGAAAGCAAAATCATACGCCATTGCCGCATGCATTACCAAATCATCATGTATCTGTTCGTAATCATAATAGCCGCAAATACCTCCCGGTTCCCAACCACCGACACTGCCACACGACTTTTCAGGGTCCAAAATAGGATTCATATAATACGTCCCTACCAACCACACATTAAATATATCTGTGGCAAAACGGGCAAACTTCTCTTCTCCTGTCACCCAATAAACAAAAGCGGCATTTTCTGCTAATGTCAAGATCTCGACATTATTCCCCCGTATCATGTGCCCGCTTTCCTTATAAGGCACTTTGACCGAAGGCTCCGAAGGATTTAATTTATTAATTCCCCACATATCACCTGTTTCATTATAAGAAGTGCGGTCCTCCAGCGGAACATTGACATACTTATTCCAAGTACGCATTCCCGGCATTCTTACAGTGGGAACAGGAGCATTCCCCTCTCCATAGTCCCAATTCTGTTTTTTCAAATAACATTGAGTATAGCGCTCTCCATCTTTCCAATACATGGCCAGCCGGAAAGTTATCCATTCGGGATCAGTCTGATGACGATCCACATATTTTCCACTTTGGAGCGGATAGCTGCAAAGGCTTCCCCAGCCCAAGGCTCATTTTTCACTTTTGCAGAACAGACGCTCTATCCGCCGGAGAAACATATACACAAGGGTGTTGCTGCGCCTGAACAGCCGACATACATCCCATCCCCAAAATAAAGGCGGCTAGAATCTTTTTCATTCTGATTCCATGAACTGCCAACCTGAAAATAAAAACGAATCCTCTATTCATATTCCTATATCATTTGATTAGTCAAACCATATATAAATACGAATCAAAGGATTCATTTACTCATCTAATAATGAAATTTATTCTTTCTCCAAATCCCAATATACCACATAACGCTGCCGATGAATATTGTACAACGGTTCTATCACATCTCCTTGAGAAGTCGTAAACTTTAATCCGTACCGACACGCTGTACACTGCGTTCAGGATGCTTTGACATCGAGTTTTAACGTAGTGCGAAGTCCTGCAGGGATATGATAATCATACGTATAATAATCATTGTACAAAGCAGGATTGAATCGGGCGCAGGTGTATTTAGCATGGTTTTCGAAACCACTGCCTACACAACACCAGAAGGAATTCTCCCGGGTACTATAAACTTTGTGAGAGCCGGAGAGCAAAGGCAAGAAATAGGATACCATTCCTGTTTCAGGATCTTGTTGCCCAAGGATATGATTATAGAGTGCACGTTCGTAGTAGTCAGCAACTTTGGCATCTCCTGTCCAGCAAAACAGGTGGCGACTGAGTTTCAGCATATTGTACGTACAACAAGTTTCACCGGTATAGCCGGTCAGATGTTTGGATAATTGTTGTGGATCGAAATAATGCTCTTTATCACTGCTGCATCCCGGTGCAAAGGTATGATGGTCTATCATGGTATGCCAGAAAAAATCAGTCAGTTTCCGACTGTCATTATCCTGCGTCAGCTCGTAGTTACGTGCTTCGGCAAGAACTTTTGGGATAAAGGTATTCGTGTGCTTGGTTCCTAAATCATCGCGTTGTTCTTTCAGCGGATCGATAACATCATTGTGATAGAAAAATTCAGCAAGCCATTGATAACGCTCGTCACCGGTGATGGCATAAAGATTATAGAAAGATTCGTTCACACCGCCGAATTCATTCCGTATCATCCTTTTCCGGGTGGGTTCATCCAGCGGTTTAAGTTTATTATAAGCCCAGTCGCCCATGCGGGTAACTACTTCCAATGCCTGTTTGTTATCTGTATAGAGGTATTGGTCGATCAATCCGGAGAAGAGCTTGTGTAATGTATACCAGGGTGCCCATACACTTGTCCCACGTATGTTCCGATTGATCAATTCTTCCGGATATGCACTGAGATACCCGTTTCCCAAAGCTGCCTGTACTTCTGCCAGACCTGTAACAAGACTGTCACCTTTCAGCTTGAATATTTCACTTCCGGTAGATGCGTACATGAGCGCATAGGCTGATAGTAAATGCCCTGTTGTATGTCCGCGCAGTTCGCAGTCCAGTGATTCCCAGCCGCCTAGTTTCTTTACGGTCATATATCCACCTTCACGTCCGGCAAATACTCCGGCGTTGTTGCGGAAACTGTGTAGCAAACGATTGGTTGCTATAGAAGTCATCCAAACAGAATCACGCATCATATAAAACATCCCAGCATATCCGCACCAACGAATCCCCCAAAGACAAACCTGACAATATGCGCTTTCCGTATATGCAAAGCATCCATCAAAGCAACCAGATCTTCTGCATGGGTAAATTGGTTCCGTTTGTTTGGATGAAATCCATATCCGCGCAAATCATATCGTATAATAATGCTTTGCAAACTTAAAGAACTGTTCATTCCACATTCTACGGTCCAAAAGAGTGAATAAAAATAAGCGGCTCTCCCGTACCTGCTTCTTCATAATACAAAGAACCTTCCAACCTTCATATAACCACTTTTCACCTGTACATCAGCCCTTGTGAATATAATCCGGTCAAACCGGATAATATTAATAAACAAATAAATGCCAGAATTTCATATTCCTAGATTTACATAAAAGATACTATTTGACTTCAATTCTTTCAATATATTCATTGGTTATAAAAACCATTTAAATCTTTCTTTTCTTCCCAATACTTCTCAAAAATCACAACGAATATCCTCAAACAATATATTCTTTCACCCTGTTCCTGTCGCCTGCATCTATAGCCATACAGCCCTGATAAGGCACATCATCTTCATCATGTTCCAAAATATCAATATTGCGAAAAACCAGATTCTCAATAATCTCTCCTGTCGGAGAATTCGGATCACCATGACCACCTACATTGATAGGATGAGCAATATCCGCCCAAAGAATGGAATTCTGTACAGTGATATTGTCCGAACCGCCCCACCAGTTCCAACGATGATTATATAATGCAATGCAGTCATCACTATTACGCATAAAAACATTGTCTATCAATACATCACGACAGCACATCAGGTCGATGCCATCGCTCCAACCTTTGCAACTGAATGATTTCAGGTTCTCTGATTGTCACCCCCACAGCACCTCCGCCGAATACGGTGTAATGATCCGGATTGATCACCGTTATGCCATCCACCACTACATTTTTAGAATCAGTGATTTCAATACCACGAACAGGATGATCCAAATACCTCTACCCACAATACGTACATTTTCGGCTTTATCCACCATAGTTTTGCTTTCACAACAGCTCCCGGTGCCAGATAAACCGTCGTATTGCCTGGTATTCTTATCTGATTGTTCGGCAGATCTTTAGGTCGATGCACTCCCGGCCCGAAATACATCACTCCTTTCTCTTCTTCGAGTAAGTCTCCGTTTCCATCGGATTGGCAAACAAGATGAAGGTTATGCAGGCTATCCCCATTAAACTCCACAGAAAGATACTGAGGTTTGTCCAGCGTAAACGTAATTACATTCTTATTCTGCACATACTGCACTTTCCTGGCCTGCGGACGGATATCGACCTCATGAATCATCCCATTATTTTTTTTCACCATCACTTCTACAGGACTGCCCATATCAAACTGTACCATCGAAGCATCTTGTACCCTATCCATATCTACCTGCACATTATATTCAAACAGGTCTTTCCATTCACCCCCCGGAACACGGACACGGACTGTATAATCATCATTATCTGTTTTCAATCCTTCGGGATAAGTCACCAACTGAGCCTGTGCAACCGCACAACACACCATAAAACAAAAGGCTAATAACTTTTTCATTTTTATGCTTTTCTTTTTAAATACGTTTGATAAGCATTTTCCACTCAAAAATAAAAGCTATTAACCATTTTCTCATCAACAATGATCTTATCTTCTAGAATTTATTCCGTTCCACCTCTTTTCCTTCATGAAAGAATACGACTTCATAAGATGATTTATCATCCGCCAAGGCTGCATATCCGAATCAAACATCAGACACTCAATCTCATAAGGTTGCAATGTTTTAAAGCAATCCTTCTTTGGCTGGAACGTTGCATATCACCTCAACTTCCGCCGGTTCCGATGCAGACAATCCAAAGTTCTGTATCTCTACTTTCAATTCCCCTTTTTCCTTATCAAACACAGGACGACGGGCAGAAAGCAAAGCCGGCCGGTAATTCACATAAGGCAGGCGGGCATAACCGTAAAGCATGTTCCCATTCCTGTGTTTTCCTATCATTTTGGGAGCAAACTCACCAGAGGTAATTCCACTTCCTTCGGCATTAAAAACCACAATCAAGTCTTCCCCCGACACCTTGGTCTTCACCGGCTTGCAACCACGTCCAAAATTCACTTTGGTAAATGAACCGAATCGCAACGACTTTACATCCACATCTGTCTGCGGATTAAAACCTGATTCGGCAGCAATCTTTACCTCAATAGTACGAGTAGACGGAGTGATCTCTTCTTCATTCAAAACAGACAATAGCATTCCTTTATTCAGAGGAATACTTATATTTTTGGAACTATGTTTGTCATTAGGCAGATCGTTCCATTTAATCGTATCAATCACGGCAAAATTCATTTGGACGGCACGCCCCTTCTCGTCCTGGAAAACCTTAGGGCGCTCATATTTAAACCAACGCTCCACCGTTCCGTCTTTATGGAATGATACACCCGGCACGTATGCTTCCCCTTGTTCTGTCACCCAATGCACTCCGTCCTTGGAACGCTGATAGAAAGCAATTCTGCCCAACCAGTCATTCACGATCAAGTGATATTGCAACTCATCCCGCCATACCACGGGATCTTCGAATCTGCCTTCCACATCCGGATAAACTCGTTTGTCAGTCAACTGCATATAAGGTGAAAGTCCGTCTTTACTGATCCAGACACCTCCACCCCGACATACCATCAAGTAAGAATCATCCTGACGGCGGGCAAAAGTCAAATTGGAAAGCCCCTCTATGATTTTTCGGTCACGAGAATCAAAACTGAATTTACCATACGTCCAAACCTTGTCATCCACCCCGTCCGCTATATAGTAACCGTCAATCACATAGACCACGACACGGCCGTCCTTTAGACTGGAACGCTTCCGGATTATGTCCTTTTCCAACAGAATTCCGAATTTTAAAAGGTCCCGTGAGCCGGTCACTTACTGCATGAAAAACGGTAGAGTTTGACCAGAACATGTGACCTTTCGGAGAGTTCTCGGGCCAGCCACACACAAACAGATGATATTTGCCTTCCGTATCCTGCAATATATTTCCTCCCCACAGAAAGAAACTCCGGGAAGCTCTATGCCATTATCCACATAACGGTTCAGCACACTGTCAGTACCCCAAATCCCCTTGGCCTGGATGCCGTCCGGCATAGGAAGGAAACGGTCCATAAAACGTGCGCCTTTTACTAAATGCTGCCATTCGGCAGGACGTTCACGCTCGGTTATCTGTGCATGTACAGGAGCAAACAAAAACTCGCAGCCATTAAAAGAAGAGCTTTTTCATTGTGTCATTATTTTACACGTTAACAAATCGTTTATTTATATGCTCAAAAATAAAAAGATTAAGCTGACATAAGTACCAGTCAGCTTAACAAAAAGCACGTAAACCTTTGCGTAAAATTAAAAATACCTTAAGAAGCCACCTGTGGATTTATTTAACCAAACATGGGATTACAACTGACTAACCTCTTCGAATGTCAATCCTGTAATTTCCATAATATCTTCTGTAGAGAGCCCTTTTTCTTTCATTCTCCGGGCATTTCGAACGACACCTTCCTTAATGCCTTCTTCGCGACCTTCCATACGCCCTTCTATCTTTCCCTCCAACTTAGCAGAATCAAGAACATCATTCTGGATCATCAAAGCGCTAAGATGTTCATCATAGGCATGGCGTTCCTGAGGCGTCATTTCTTCAAATATTCTATCCATTCCTCAAGGGGAGTCATGGCCACCTTATTAAACTCATTCACACGGATCAGGAAATACTCAGGATAAATTTCGGAAGGCATACGAGGCACAATAGCATCCTTCTCCCGGGTACTCACCTGCAGGAAATCTCCTGTATGCACTCCTTTAAATATATTCTGCCCATGATAAAGATAATCAGTTCCATAACCGATATCGAAATAAAGAATGCTGATAGAATATATCTTTTAACTTTATAATAAGTCTCGCCCAATGAGATATGCTCCGTAATGGCCTTGAGCTACTCCATACAGGATACGCTCCAAATAATACAGTTCACGGGTATTTTGAATCTCGATGATAACAATCTCATTTTTACTATTAAGAGCCTTGATATCAACCCGGGTTGAACTTATCCTCTCCGTTTGCTGATTACCCTCGCTTTCCAGAATCTCCACTATATGGATATCATCACCTATCAGTACCGTAAGGAACCCTTCGAGCACACCAAAATTGGCTTTATGACGCAACAGGCGTTTGACTGCCCAATCAAAACGGATATATCTATCTTGTAATTCCATAAGAATATAATTTATTCATTTTCAATGGACAAAGATAGCAAAAAGGATCGTTCTTTAAAAATTATCCTACCTAAATAATTACCTTTTTAGCTTTTTATTTCGCAAAGATGAACGAATTTCTTTTTATATGCTCTCTCTAAAAAACACCGACCACAGAGTTTTAAATCTTCTTGAAGCTCTTGCTTGAAACTACCTTTTTTTCATTTTTTTTATCTGTCACAAATACAATATCACCTACATGTTCCCCAACAAAGAAACGCGCCATGTCCGACGTTTTATACCATGCAGGCTTACCGGTCATATCATCCGATATAACTTTACCGTTTATCTTCAGATTCTCAAAACGAATATTCTTCACCATCCGTTCCTCGTCGTAGCCAACGATATGTGAGAATTCGGCATGATCGCCATTATAGGTAATATCTTTAAAAAGCACATTCTCAATGCCCCTGCCCGGAGCCTTGCAATACTTCTTATTGTAAAATATACGCAGATTCACCAATTGTCCTTGCCGGAAATTCTCGATGCGGATATTCTCGAACCGTACATTCCGGACCAGATTATTATCACCTGCATTGATAGCCAGACAGCCTTGATAATCCACTTGCATTTCCCGATGATCCAAAATATCAATGTTCCGGTAAGTCAGATTCTCCATCACTTCATTCCTATCCACATCTCCGTGTAACCCGATAAAAATAGGGTGCGCCACATCTGCCCACAAGGTAGAATTCTGCATTGTCACATTACGGCATCCGCCATGAAACCCCATACGTGTAGCATACACGGTAGTGCAATCATCGGAGTTACGGCAAAATACTCCGTCAAACAAGACGTTGTTGCTGGCAAATACATTCATACCGTCCCCCCACCCGTATGAACTGACAGCCTTTACATTGCGGATTGTCACACTG
>VOFB01001256.1_pt1 | contig 12634 bp, 22 predicted proteins | sample 5384141 | NCBI WGS metagenome assembly VOFB01 (sample SAMN12384721, study PRJNA508395) | human gut metagenome | isolation source: healthy gut A | host: Homo sapiens | reverse complement strand
AGGCAAGATATGTCTTATAAATGGAATTTTCGCGGTAATCATATTCATCCGCAACATGGTATTTTCTGCGCAGTTTCCGGTTCGTGAGTTCGTCCAATAAAATAACCGGCTTTAACTGCTGCGGATCTCCCACCAGCATCAGTTTTTTCACCCCGGATGATTGGCACAAGTGAGACCGCAACATTGCACTGGCTCGCCTCATCCATGATTGTCATGTCAAACAGCGGTTCCGGTTCACCCAGTTTATGGGAAGAAATGCAGGTCGTTATCATGATTGGAAATACCTTCTGCAGCTTCTTTACATTCTCCGATTTCTGCAGATACTTGTTAAATGCTGCTGCCTGCTCATTCACATCTTCATCATCATCTAAAATTTTCCGTAAATCCTGAAACCTGTTACTTTCCAGCTCCTTTGATGTATTTTGCGGAGGTATAATACAGATAACTGTAAAATTCATCCTCATTGCGGTCTAATAGAGCCATTGCATCCCGCTCAGATATCTCACCGATCTTCTGGATTTTTTCATCCAGATTCCGCAGCTGACGCCCCTGCAGATCCGTATGGAAATGAAAGAGCGTCGCCACATTTTTCATCCGTTCCTGATACTCCATGACCTGCGTTAACGTTTCTTTGCGCTCCGTCAGGTCTAAGACTTCCTCATATTCCTTTAACCTGCCGGAAAGCTGTTTCGCCCGGTCAATTCTATCACCTTTTCGACGATCTAACGTGGAAGAAAATACTTTAATGCCATGCACCTCTCTCCGCAGCTGGTTGATGTAACAGATACATTCTTTTTACTTTTTCCTGATTTCCAAGGCGCAGTACCGGAAATGCGACCCGTTTTCCCTTATAAGTCAGGGAACTTAATTTTTCAAATACATTGTTTATGGGTACATTGTTGTAAGACGCAAACAGTACCGTCATATTGTTAAAAATGCCGTCACGATCGTGTTTAAGATCGTATTCGTCTTGCCGGTTCCCGGTGGTCCCTGAATATAGGCAAGCGGATATTTCATGGCATTGTTAATTGCAAGAAGCTGGTCAAGATTGATGTTCTGGTTTAACAGCGCGATCGGATATGCCTTCGTTCTTCGCGGACGTTCCAAAAGATCGCCGAAAAATGCCCGGATTGGAAAAGTCACCTGCTCTTTTTCGTACATGTCAAGAATCGCCTTATACTCTTCATGCAGATTTAATGCACAGTCCATGCCAAGTCCGATGACATAGGGCATGTCATCCACAACCGCCCGTGCACCGTTTTTTCTGTAATCGCATCTTTTATTTTTTCAAGATTTTTTTTCAAAATCGGATAACAGCTCATATTCATCCGCATCTAAATACCTTCGGATATTTTCCTGCTCTCCCCCATGGTAAACTGCGTGCAATCGTGATATCTTCATCCGGTTTAAATGCCTTGTTTTTACATCCAGATTCAGATTCCGGTATGCCCAGCACATACAATCCATTTTTTGTATGGATGCTTAAAATATTTAGTGCCAGCTTTTGAATATGAAGCGTTTTCCCCTGTTTCGTGCCCCGGTTCATGCGCCGCTGAAAATTTGTCACGATCTCTTTAAACTGTTCCTCCGACAACTGGTACTCCCCGTCACGCACCTGATCTCCGTCGATATAGCGCACCAGTTCATAATCGGTCGTATACGGCGTGGCATCCAGTTTGCTGCACATTTCCAGATAATTCAGTATTTTTAAATTTGCCGTGTTTGCAAAAAGGTTCTGGTAGCGTTCCGGGTGCAGCGCGATATCTTCGATCAGCCGCTCATTCTCCGGGCAGTACGAGCCTTCCACGATCTCGGTCGAGAGGATGGAATCGATATAGATCTTATCGTATCCCTCAATCGAGCACCGGTTGAGATGAAGTCCGTCCACTTTTTAAAGTCTTGTTCCGTGGGTCTAAGTCCCGGATTCCGATCCAGTAGTTCGTGTGCTTGCCCTCTTTGTTCAGATATTCAATTTTCAGCCATTTTCCTTCGTGGATAGCTTTTGAAGATATCTCTGTGTATACTGTTCATATGTTTTGCCAGTCTTCCCAATCCTCCTCGCATACTCCGCCAGCTCCCGGTTCGCTTCATTTAACGGCCCAAACTCTTCCACCGCACAGATACATTTTTTACAGCTGTCAATCAGCCGCTTTGCCGCCTGCACCTTATCCTGTCCAACCGGGTAAAATGCCTTTTCTGCCACAACTTCTGAAGCAAGTGCCACTGCTGCCTTGTACTCTACATCATTTTCCTGCAAGATTCCCGCTGCAAACGGAATGTTTTCGCGCCACAGCCTGTTGTATACCGGGATGCCGCTGCCCGCACCGCCGATCACAAAAATCTGTGAACTGACCGGATCTGGGACTTGACTGCCACTTGCAGAAATCTTTACTGCTGCAATTCTCTGCACTAAAATCTCTCGAAACAACTGCCTTCTCATGTCCCGTGCACAAAAAAATCTGTCCCGTCACCGGATCAAAACTCTGATCCGCCACCCCGTATAATTCCTGCACATAATTTCCGGCAAAAATCTTCTCCGGTGTGCCGATGCGGATCGATGCGGTCGCCTCTGACACAGGCGACCGTATCGGAAACTTTCTGCGCAAGGTCAAGCTCATGTAGTGACATAATGACCGCCATCTTTTTATCTCTTGCAAGCATGCGGATATTTGTAAGTATATCCATCTTAAAGCCCATATCCAGATAGGAGGTTGGCTCGTCTAAGATCAGGATTTTTGTATCCTGACAGATTGCCCGCGCAAGCATCAGACGCTGGCGCTGTCCGTCGCTGATCTTCATGAAATCCTGATCCTGCACTTCACCTGCATGGACAAGCGCGATCGCCTCATCCACTTTTGCCCAGTCCTCTTTTGACAGGATGCCAAATCTTCCCGTATAAGGATAACGCCCGGAGGCAACCACTTCCCTGCCGCTCATCAGCTCCGTGCGGAGGCGTTCTGTCATGACCATGGACAATCGTCTGGAAATCTGGCTGTCTTTTAATTCATCCATGGATGCTTCGCCCAAAAATACGGTTCCATCCAGTTTCTTTAACTGCTTTGTAATCGTCTTTAAGATCGTGGATTTTCCGGAACCATTCGGCCCGATCAGTGTCAGTATCTCCCCCGGCCGGACAGAAAGATTCACATCCCCGATCAAAGGTGTTTTATCATAGCCGACAGTCAGATGCTCTGTGCGGATCTCCTGCATATATGACTACCTCCCTCCTGTTTTCTCAACATTGCTGCGATCACGACCGGCACCAGAAACAGTGCCGTAACCGAGCTGATACTGATTTCCGTCGGCGCAAACACGGTTCTTGCAATTCCGTCACAAAAAAGTGTCACAACTGCACCACACAAAAAACACCCCGAATCAGGATAATCGGGCGCGCTGTTTTGTCGCCATCCTCACCAGATGCGGCACTGCAATTCCGACAAAGGAGATCGGTCCCGCAAATGCAGTCACGCAGGCAGACAGAAGGCTTGATAAAAGGATCATCGTGACCCTCAATACTTTTACATTGACACCAATATTTCTGGCATATGCCTCCCCATCTGATATGCCCCGATCGGTTTTTGCCAGACAAAAAGTCACAAGCACTGCTACACCGACGATCACGACGATCATTTTTATATTTTCCCATGTCATGCCGGAAAAACTTCCCATCGACCAGTTGTGAAGATTGACGATATTCGAATCGCTGGCAAATGTGACGCCAAAGTCCGTGATGGCGGAACAGATATAACCGATCATGATCCCACAGACCACCAGCAGCGACATTTTTGACACGCGAAATGAAATTAAAAGCACGAATCCCATGGCAAGCATGGAACCCACAAACGCAGCCATAACCATGCCAAAGGAACTGATCATAATGCCTTTTTCCAGCAGGAAAATCATGGTAAGTGCCACCACCAGTTTTGCGCCGGATGAAATTCCAAGCACATACGGTCCTGCAATCGGATTCTGGAAAAAGCTCTGGAGTAAAAATCCCGACACTGACAGTGCTCCTCCTAACAAGATCGCAGCAAGGATGCGCGGCAGTCTGATTTTCCACACAATCTGTGAAAATGTCTCATCTTTTCCACTTCCCGCAAGGATTGCAAACAGATCCGATGTGGATATGTCCACACTTCCCGCCCCGACATTCCATAAAAAACAATACCGATAATATGATAATTGCAACAACAAAAGAGATGATATAACGTTTTTTCATGATTTCCTCTGGTTTATATGAATTCCTGTCAGTTGATTTTCTTCAAAAACCGGTACTCTGCATCTGTTTCCCCATTCAGTACCTTATTGAGATCCTCAATGAAATCACAGGTTCCACTGGTCTGCTGGTAAAAATTGCTTCCGGTTGTGTAGACCTGTCCTGTTTTTACTGCTTTAAAGTCGGCAAACAGACTATTTTTTTCTGTACCAGTTCATCGATCGATGTCAGTTCTCCCTCTATTGTACCATTGTAAATGAGAATGTCAGCATCTTTTTCGGCCGCATAGAAATCTTCCATCTGCATTTTTAATGTGGAGAGTGCATTTTCCTCTTCCGGGACATAACCATTTAAGGAATAAGTGCCCCCCGCAAGTTCGATCATTGATGATACATAATCATTTGGTTTCCGTACCGTAATCGTTCCATCCGATGCAACTGCAAAAAATGCTACCGACAGTCCCGTTTTTTCTTTTTCCAAAATCGGCTCAATATGTGCTGCCTGCGCATCAAAAACGCTTTGGCCTGCTGTTCTCTCCCGAACAAAACGCCAAAAAGCTTTATCCATTCGAGTCTTCCAAGCGGGTGCTTTTCATAGCTGGAGCGCTCGATCATGACCTTGATCCCAAGTTCTTCTAATTTTTCTTTCACTTCCGGGTTGTGCGTAATCATCGTATTTTCAATCGCAAACGTGCATCCACCGGAAAGTAAAGTTCATAGTCAGGCGCACTGTATTTCCCGGCATAGATCAGATTTCCCGCTGCCATCGCATCTGCCGCCTCTTTTACATACCAGTCTTTTTCTTTTACTCCTGTATATTTCAGATCGGAGACAGCACCGATCTGGCAGACTAAATCCATCACCGCACTCGACACCAGATATACATTTTCAAGCGGCTGTTGTAAAACTGTCACATCTGCCGGAACATCCGCCGGCACTTTGACACCTTTTGGCACAAGCAAAAAACGACCGTTATCCACGATCGTAATCAGCTTATAAGCACCATATTGTTCTACTTCAAACTGATCGGCGCAGGATAACCCATACGCCCATTACAGTCTAAGTCTTTAAAACCTGCCGTTTCCGGAAATTGAAAAGTCAGGGTGTAATCAATCTCATGCGGCGTACTCATTGCCGTCGTATCACCGATCACATCCATCTCACATGGGATTCCATCGATTGGAAATGTGAATGTAGAGTTTCCACCCTCATTTTCATTGAGATATTTCTCCCCGTTCACGATCATGTAATCGTAATGCGTACTGCTCCATGTGATCGTCGCATATGCCACTCCATCCGTTACAGTAACTTTCGCCTGTGAATCCACAGTTGCTTTTCCGCTGCCGCCTTCTAATGTGACTTCCACCGTATATTCGCCATCCTCAGGAACTGAAACTTCTGTGCTGTCTGCCTGTTCTGCGGCATCATTTCCAGTCATGCTTTCTTCTGTTCCATCCTGATCTGCCGTTCCCTGCACATTTTCCTCTGCTGTCTGTGCATTTTCCTCTGTGACTGTACCTGCCGCTCCCTGTGCACTTTCCGTGGCTGTCTGACCAGCCCCGCCTTCTACTGCAGCGGCATTATTTTTTGCACCGCATCCCGTGAATATCTGCATGCACATCATTGCGGATAAGATTACTGCGGTCACTCTTTTTATTCATACAAATCTCCATTTATTAGTTATCTGTCTCCTGCGGATCAGAAACGCTTACTTTGTGATCGTACCACTCACCTTTTGTACCAAGGATTGCAAGATCAAATTCTTCATCTAATGCTTCCACCGGAACATCAAAACCATATACTTCTTCTGTTGTTCCGTCACTGTATTTTACGGTATCCGTTGTCGGCTCTAAAATATCAGCACCGTCTTTTTTCGCATCATCTGCCGTTCCGACAAACAGATTTACAATTTTCTTTGAAACAAGGCTGATATGGATCGTCATTTTTCCATTTTCTACGGTAAGGATACCACGTCCCTCATCTGCCTCATTTACATGAAACATGCTGCTGTCTGTATCAAACTTTGCGGTGTAAACACCATCCTCGAGAGTACCAACGGTACTCTCTGTGGTGGATGTTGACTCAAAGGTTTCCAAGGGAATCAATTGCATCTTTTGTATGATCAATATAGATCTGCTGGATTGCTTCGATTCTTCCAAGTCCTGAAATCTGTGTATCAACGCTGTCAAAATATCCACTTGCTGTGAACTGGCTCTTCCAGGAATCTTCGTCGTCACCTGCCATATCGTTGTTTGCATGATCTCCTGCAACAACCATAAGAGGTCTTAAAACAACTTTTGTATAACCGGCTTCTTTACTGCCTCAATCACATTTTCACATGCTGTCTCTTCCGGTTCACCCTCAACAGTTCCGATAAATACATTATCATAGGAAAGATCTTTCATCTGTGCTGCCATCTGGCTGTAGCTTACCTTTGCAGAATGAGAAGTTCCATGTCCCATAAATACGAATGCTGTACCATCTTCTTTTTGCTGCATCTAAAGAATCATATCCTGCTGTCTTTACTGCCTCTGCTGTAATTGCTTCTGCAACTTTTGCCTTGTCCTCATTGACCACAGTTGCGTCAGATCCTACTTCACCAAGCATCGGTTCTGCAACGGTAACTGTCTCAAATTTGTCTTTGTAATTGTCAATTGTCTCTACCAGCTCGTCATACTCTGCGCCATGCATCAGATGTGTCGGCTGAATCACAAGATTTTTACGCCATTGTCAACCGCTCGGTGCAACGCCTGATCCATATTGTCGATCTTCTCATCATCACGAGCCTGTACATGGTTGATGATGATCTGTGCGGTAAAGGCTCGTCTTACGGACCAGTCCGGATATGCTGCTTCCAGTGCTTTTTCGATTCCACTGATATCCTCGGCACGGCTGTCGTTAAATGAGGTACCAAAACTTACTACAAGAAGTTCATTTTCTCCGATATTATCTTCATTTAACGGATCATCCTTTGAGGCATCTCCTGTATCTCTTCCGAAATAATCCGGATCTGCGTTCTCGCCGGAAACTAATTCCTTCTGTGCATCTGTCAATGCATCCCATGCCTCTTTGCCTCTGCACACTGTGTCCGTATCATCATTTCTTGTCTGAACATAGATCGCATCGATCAGTTCTGCGACGTGATCGGCTGCCGCCTGATCGTCAACTTCCGTGCTCTCTACGGTTTCTGTTGCCTCTGTTTTCTCTGAAGATACTGTCTCAGAGGTTTTTGCTGTGTCTGTTGCTGCTGTGTTGCTGCTTCCGCATCCGGCGACCATACCTGTTGCAAGCGCTAATGTGGTAAGTAACGCGATAGTTCTTTTCTTCATAATGCTCTCCTTATTATAATATAATGTATCGTTCATAGTACACAGTGGAATTTTTCCACACAAAGAAACACTCCGCCTTATTTGAGGGCGGAGTAATAAGTCTGCATAAATAAGCTGACAATCTGACAGCCTACATTTACGGTACGACCAATTACTCGTGATCCGGGAAATATTTCCCTGTACCAGACAACTGGCAGGTTTCCTGGCTGAAAGATCATCACACAGATTCCGCCTTCCCAACATACTGCAAAGTACATCAGTGACTTATCTTTGGAATCTGCACTCCCTAATCACAGTGACGAGATCGTACAGGAATCGCACCTGTTTCCCTTTTAACCAACCTATTTTTAATATGAAAAATATACTGTACTTTATGTACTGCTCCATTTCCCGGATAAAAACAGCCGGCACCAATTATCTTCTCTATGAAACTTTTAATATACTAGCATATCCACTACCTATTTACAACAACCACTTTTCTCTTGCAAATCATTCAAAATATGGTATACTAATCAAGTATTTGCAAAAACATATCTGGAGACGTATCGAAGTGGTCATAACGGGGCGCACTCGAAATGCGTTAGCCCTCCGGGGCACGAGGGTTCGAATCCCTCCGTCTCCGCTCTTCCAAAAGGAAACACAATTTGCTTTATATTCGTGTTTCCTTTTTTCTTTTCACACTTTTCGTGATTACCCACAATTTCATAGCCAAAGTACCATATTTTTTTTAATTTATGTCTACCATTTTTTGTCAAAAAATAGTAAAATAAGCGTAATTAACCTATAGGAAAGGGAGCTTGATATCCATGAAAAGCAAAAAGCGTAAAAAATTCACTGACACTAATGTGTCTTATGATTGTTCTTGTATCTGTCATAGTCATTGGCGGTATTTCAATTTCAAATATCAGCACTATGACTTCCACGGCAAACAAGAATTATGAAAATGCCAGGTTAGATGGGTACAATACTGAGATCAAAAGTCAGGTACAGTCTGTCATCGCTATTTTACAGGCAGAATACGACAAATCCCAAAACGGTGATCTGACTCAAGACGAAGCAAAAAAGAAGCAGCAGAGATCGTCCGCAACATGCGTTACAGGGATGATGGAAGCGGTTATTTCTGGATCGATGATACCGACTACAACCTCATTATGCATCCGATCTTAACCGATCAGGAAGGTAATAACCGTTACGATCTGACAGATCAGAATGGCGTCAAGATCATTCAGGAGATCATGAAAGTCTCGACCGGTTCTGACGGCGGCGGCTTCAATGAATTTTATTTTACGAAAGCCGACGGTGTTACCGTAGCACCAAAGATCGCGTACTCTCAAATCTTTACCCCATGGAACTGGGTTGTTTCCACCGGTAACTATGTAGATGATATGGAAGCGGAAATGAATAGTTCCAAAACGAAGTTCAGGCGAAATACCATACTATGATCACAGTCATAATTATAATTGATCTGATTTTTACAGTTATCGTATTCATTGCTTCCCGTATTTTCGGTAATACGATCTGCAAACCTTTGATCGAGATTCAGAATTTTGCAAACAGGATGTCGACCGGAGACCTGACTACCGGAGTCAATGTTTCAAGTAACAATGAACTTGGAAAAACAGCCGGTGCACTTGATCTTGCACAGCAGGAGGTTGTCGGACTTATCTCCAACATTGATGGAGTTTCCTCTCATTTACAGTCCGCCGTTTCGGATTTCAAAAAGAATTTTGACAGCATGAACGAATCTATCCAGAACGTTTCGACTGCAATCAATGAAATTGCCCAAAACAGTAACTCTCAGGCAGCATCAACTTCAAGTGCCTCTGAAAATATTGCTGAGATTGCCGATGGCATCGCAGATACTTCCTCAGAAATGGAATCCCTTGATCAGAATGCACAGCTGATGCAGGATCGTTCCAATAAGTCCATGGAAACTTTACACAGACTGATTGATGTCAATTCTACAACCAAGACTGATATTGATTCTATGTATAACCAGACTGCCCAGACAAATGATTCCGTCAACAAGATCAGTCAGGCAGCTACCCTGATCAGCGAAATTGCATCCCAGACCAACCTGCTTTCCTTAAATGCTTCCATTGAGGCAGCAAGAGCCGGTGAAGCCGGACGTGGATTCGCGGTTGTTGCAGAAGAAATCGGTGGACTTGCCACCCAGTCTGCGCAGACGGTCAGTGAGATCAACAATATCATCAGTGAATTAAGCCAGAACTCTGAAAAATCTATGGAGCTGATGAAGAAAATGAGTGAGGCATCTGACGAGCAGGTTGCAGCGCTTGAAAGCACACAGCAGATGTTTGAGGATTTAAAGGGTGCACTTGATTCCTGTATGGCTTCCATCCAGACCATTACCGGAAAAATCCAGAATGTCAACTCACAGCGTGAACTTGTCACAGAGAGTATCGATACCCTGACACAGCTTGCAACCGACAATGCATCCTCCACAGAAGAAACTTCCGCAATGGCAACCGAGCTCGATGCCGTTGTCCGGAAATCTTCGGATCTGGTATCTGCTTTAGCAGATGATATTGAAAAACTTTCTGCAGATATGAAACAATTTAAGCTGTAAATCATATGAACGATATACAAATTAATATTTGCTCAAAAAAAACCGTGCGGTAATTTTAATCCGCACGGTTTTTATAACTAAAAAGCAGAACTGCACCCGTGCAGCCCCAGCAGTAAAACGAGTGGAGCAGGCTCAATGCCGCTTCCTCTTAAGCAAAACATTTTTTGATCTGTTCTGTGATCTCACCGTCTATCCATCCCTTTTTGCACCATATTTTCCAATATCTCACATGCTGCCTCGTGCGTCATTCCGGATTTATACGGTCTGCTCTCCGTCAGTGCCTGATAGATATCAATGCACGCCATGATACGTTCTTGCCTGTTTAGCTCGTCGGCAGTTTTACCGAACGGATACCCGGTGCCATCGAGTTTTTCATGGTGGAGCGCCGCCCAGTCACGGATATCTTCCATTCCTTCTGCCTGTGATAAGATCAGATATGTGTATCCCGCATGATTTTTCATTTTAGAAAACTCCTCGTCCGTCAGGCGTCCCGGTTTTTCTAAGATATCATTTCCGATTGCTGCTTTCCCGATATCGTGCAGTGCGCCTGCCAGGTACATTTTCAGCACCGTCTCCTCGTCATCACCGAGATATCTGGATAATCTGGCTGCATTTTCCGCAACACCGAGTGAATGGCGGCTTGTAAATTCGGATTTATAGTCGATGATCTTTGCAAACAGATTGGCAAAATTTTTGCACATTTCATCGCTTAAATCCCGCTTTTTCTCGGAACAATATTCCACAGCCGTTCTTCTAAATCTGCATCTCCAAGACTCAAAAATGTTCTTGCCCAAACACTTCCAAAAAAGCATCTACGCATGCAGTATCAAATTTTGTCCCTTTATTTTTCAAAGATAATCTTTCGCGCTGCCACACGGCATCATCAAATACCAGCGTCCGGCAGAACGCATCTAAAATATCACACAGATGAATGATCCTTGCAAAAAGAGGATCTCTTCCCACGTTTTTCCAAATGGTCCGCTTCCATCGGCATTTTCATGGTGATATAAAATCACATTTTTCACATCCGTCAGAAACGGGTACATTTTTAAGTTTTCCTCCCCGTAAATGCAGTGGATGCCAAGCTGCTTTGACGTTATATTTTCCGTATTATTTTTTGTAAGGTCATTGTGAAATTCCTCATGAATATACTGCGTCAGCGCATTGTCGTGCAGCAGCGAACACGCCGCGAGATCCTGCAGGGCATCTCCTGTAATTCCCATTTTTTGTGCTGTGCATACGCTCATATATGCAACTCTTTTTCCATGTTTTGTCGCAACATGGGTCAGTTCCGCTTCGACACAGTCGAGTGCATAAGAGCATGCACCAAGCAGACCAATAATGTCTAATTCCATTTCCCATTCACTTTCTTTTTATTTTTTTCTATCTTAACACACCAAAATCACTTTTGATACTACAAAATTGCTTTTCATTTCAGAAAATTATTTCTGCGGGTGAACGCCGTTTTTCCACCGTGCTCTGACAGCATGAGCGGCTCATTTTCCAGATTTTCAATTTCAATCTTTTTCTTTTACGCAAAGCGGATGTGCCTCCGGCAGCACGACCATGTATTCATCCATTTTTGACATATCACTTTAGCAGCGTCAAATCCCCAGCCCCACTTCGTCACACAGAACAGCAGGTAAACAAGAGAACCGATTGGCAGCAGCAGGTTACTTACAATAAAATCCTCGCTGTCCAGCACATCCCTTCCGCCAATCAGGTGGAGATTGCTCCACACATTGTATCCTAAGACACATGGCAGACTGGCAATAAGAATAATGATTCCATTTACCAGTGCCGCTTTGTTGCGGTTCCAGCCAAACATATCCATGCAGAAGGACATGATATTTTCAAATACGGCAATTACCGTAGAAAAGCTTGCAAATGTCATGAACAGGAAGAACAGTGCGCCCCAGATTCTGCCGCCACCCATATTTACAAAGACATTTGGCAGTGTCACAAAGATAAGGCTTGGTCCTACGCCTACTTCCACGCCATAGCTGAAGCATGCCGGAAAAATAATCAATCCTGCCATAATCGCCACAAAGGTATCCAGTGCACAGATACGTACTCCTTCTCCTGCCAGCGTATGGTCTTTTCCCATATAGCTTCCGAAAATCTCCATTGCTGCCACGCCAAGGCTCAAAGTAAAGAATGCCTGATTCATGGCAGAGGTTATTACATTTTTCAAACCGACTTCCCGGACACTGTCCATATTTGGCACCAGATAGAACTTTAATCCCTCGCCGGCTCCGGAAAGTGTCAGGCTATGTACTGCAAGGACAATAATCAGTATCAGCAGTGCACTCATCATAACTTTACTGATTTTTTCCAATCCGTTCTGCAAGCCGCGGCTGCATACAAAGAATCCAACCACAACAGTCAGTATCATCCAGAATGCCATCTGTTTGGGATCTGCCAAAAGATTGCTGAACACAGCTCCTGTCTGCTCGGTATCCATTCTTGGGGTAAATTCACCTTTTACAAACTTATAGAAATA
>VOFB01003648.1_pt1 | contig 12640 bp, 32 predicted proteins | sample 5384141 | NCBI WGS metagenome assembly VOFB01 (sample SAMN12384721, study PRJNA508395) | human gut metagenome | isolation source: healthy gut A | host: Homo sapiens | reverse complement strand
CAGGCGTACTTCGTTCAGTTACGTATTGTCCGGTACGTCCAATATCCAATTCTGTAATATGAAGCTCTGGTACTGCCGCGTATATTTTTCTAATGCAATCATATACTGCTCAATATTCTGTGTGTCATCAAGATGACCCTGCATACCAATCCTGTCATAAACCATCTCCATAAATCGTACCATCTCCGTCTGATTAATTACAGAACCTTGGCTTTTCATGGTTTTCATTCCATGGCTCTTCTTCTGTCAAAAATGAATAATTGTGAATGCTTTGGCTTCCAAACCACCTATTATAGTAATCGTTATAAATGTTTTGCATTGAATGGAAGATCATATCTGTATCCGCATCCAATCTATAAAAAGTATTTGTTTGCATAATGTCTCTGTTGCATATAAAAAGCATAATACAGATAGTCCGGTCCAATAATTGATACCAATAGCTGCGTGCCCGCAAACCATCATACTATGATTCTTGCCCAATGTTTATTTACTACATCCCATGCATAAATAACATTGCATAACTATTCTTGTAAGTATACCCAATACACCATAGATATACCTGCTTTAAACGAGCCAGAAGTTCTTCTCTATCCACCAGACATTCTTCATCCAGCTTTTGCCGTATCCGATTTTGTCAGTTTATTGTCTGCGTATGCCTGATAATCATGCAAAAATAGAAGGATCCACCTGACTATGCCATACCAATACATGTCCTCTGACCTTCATATTATTTTCCTTTGCCCACTCCAAGCATTTCTTCAGCTGCAAAATCGACCTTAAATAAGTTTTCAGACGAAGCATCAAAATTATATGCCGGTTTCAACATTTCCAAATGTCATGCTGTTAAACATTCTGTTTATCAGCTCTTCTTTTCCTGATTTCAATTTCCGCAGTCGGATCATTCCAATGATCCATTGCCTGACAGGCTATACCTAATTTGAAATAGTCTTCATAAAGCTTATAAAGCTGTTCATAACTGCTTGTATCCACATAGGCATTTTCCTGCCCAGCTTGCTTACACCTGCATTGTTCCCCCTCCTGGCAATCCCAATATAGCCGTTCCCGCCAGCAATAATGCCAGCACTTTTTTTCTTACTTTTCCAGCCTTCATTCTAATTACATCCCTTCTCCGCCTGTCTTTATCCAAATGTTTTACTTTTCCTTCTTAAGGGTAAAGGATAACAGACTCACGTTTCCACCTCCGCGATAGGTGATATAGATTGCCTGCACTCCATCCGGAATGCGGACCGTTGTACTGTATTCTTCCCAAACATTTTGTATATTGTACCCGGATACTTCCCAGTACCTCCCATCCCATCTGGTACGAATTTCAAATACCCCATCACCATATCCTCGTGCCTTAATTGCGATTTCATGAACACCCGACAATCAAAATATTTAAAACCGGCAGTAGCACCATCCTGAATGTTTCCAATATAGCCCGGCTCTTTTCGTCACCATCACGTCCATCCTGCATAACCTTTGAAATCCGTCACCAACATATACGGATGGTCGCCGCTCCGTAAAAAAGATTACATGCCAGATAGCCCAGGTACTCTCCCTCTCTCTCAATGGTCCTCCATTTTAATCCACAGGAGGTAATTTCCACCTGCGGAATGGTTTCCGTCAGGCAAAATTTCTATTTTCTGCATCCCTGCCGACTGTACCATGTTCAGCTTGTATGCCGATGGTAAAAATATACCAATCTTTGCCAATCCGCACGATACTTCCATGATTATTTGCTCCATATGCCATTGGCATTGCGGAGGAGCTTATAACTGGCAATATGCAGGTCGCAGTTGCTTACGATAACGCCGCCATAGGTAAATCCCTTTGTCGGTTCTCTACTGATTGCATAACACAATTCATGCATCACAACAGAAAGAATATATAAAGTAGTAGTAGTCTCCCACTTTACGAATAGAAGAGGCTTCGAAAAAAATTCATGCCCCTCAAATCCGGAATTTTTGCCATATTCACAACCCGTACCACAATTACCGGTGGTTCTTTGATTGTCAGCATATCTGCCCCCAACACAGTTGCCATTGCACCACTTCTTGATTTATCTCCTTTTCCGCAAAAACCTGTGTAAAAGAAATGTTTTTCTCCCTCTGTAAAAACACGCCGGATCAAACCGGCTCATCATCCATCCCGCTCTCTCAACGCGTACCATCTGCATGGTATTACCATATCCATAAAATTCAAATTTTCCGGCAGGTGTCACAAACTGCAACTGAAACCACACTTACATGATCAAGTACATAATATAAATAATAGTACCGTCCATCGGTCAACTGGTAATATCCGGCGCATAAGGCATTTTTCCTTCTCTGTTTAATGGATCTTCTGTTTTTCATAAATCACGCCTTCATAACGCCAATTTCCAAGTTCATCAACTGGGCTGAGACCAGCAGACATAATTGCCAAGACAGAAAACATGCCCGTTATAGCTAATCGTGTGAGACCATAAATATAAAACCCTGTCTCCAAGCACATACGGCTCACCGTCAGGTATATATTCCACGGCGGCAGATATGGATTAAATGCTTGCTTTTCATCCCCCGTTTTCGGTCTGCTGTTTAAATACGTAAAGGCGGCCTGCGCCGCCAGAATTCATACCTTCCCTCTATAAAATATGGGTCACCGGAACTCTGTATTTAGTGTTTTCGCAAAATGCATCCTGTTTTTCCACATGATACAAATAATAATTTCATTTTCTCCCTGAAAACTTCTTCCCGATACAACAGATATCTGTAATCTTCCTCATCATCTGCGATTACGAATCCACCGCTGAAAAATACCGAGCCAGGAAAATAAATCCAGATGATGAAGCGCAATTTTCTGAGATTGCATTCACTCCCATGGAAAGACCGGCTATTGCCCTATGTTCTTTGTCAGAAATTGTCCTATACCGGGAATCAATATATGGAATGCAATCCTCTACCAGTTCCTCTTCAAACGACCCTACTGCCGGGTGGCTTGTTCCATCTGATCGAAATGCATAACCTGTATTCATTACTGATGATCATCTCCTGCATTTTTCCTTCTGCAATCAACCATCGGCAATATTTGCGATTTTCCCTGATGCAGCCATCCACCTTATCTGCCGCCGCCATGCGTTGCAGATAAAGCACTGGTACCTTTTCCACCGGCCGATTTATAATCTGCTGGTGTATAGACATAACAGGAGTTTTTCTCTTTTTCGTTCAAGATTTGTAATAATTCATATGAATCTGCCCAAGGTATTTCCTTATCATGAAATTCTCTGTTCCGGCACTTCCAGATAATTGACTGTCCTGAAGCATCCATAGCCGATGGGAGCCTGTTTATTGATGACCCTTGTTCCATTTACTTCAAACGCCACATAATGGAACCCCTGGTTCTCTACTTCTAACCCAATAGCCTTCCTTGTTTTGCATCCTTTTTAAGACTAATTTTTCCACAATCAATGGTATCCACTTCCACTGTTTCTGCTCCGGCGTATTACAAAGATATTTACTTTTCACCGGTATGTAAAATCCGACGAATATCCACATATTGTCCTCAGTTTCATCCTTATCAGTTGCAAGATCACCTGCTTATACATATCGGATCAAAAAAACAGGACCAGCCCTCTAAAGTCTGTTTTACATTGTTCTTCTCCACTGGAAGCATTCCATGAAAGGTTCTCACTCCAGATACAGCATCATCTGTCTTCTCTTCCCATAGTTAACCTGGCATTAAATCTGCATTTTTTCCAGACATGCCACCATGATACCCTTCATAATCTCTTGCAGATAATAATAATTCCTTATATTCTCGAAACATGTATCATAATACTTCTGTCCAGTCAGAATTTTTCTTCACTTCCACATCCTAAGAAATGCCAGTTCTGCCTTTATATTTTTTTTCGTCCAATATCGTATTTAACGGTTCTAAGGAAACCCCGAAAAACTCCAAATGCCGGAAAATAATCAGGTGTTTTGCCATATACGCCTGCGCTGATCCAAGAGAAAGACCTGCCACTGTCTAAGTTGTTGCCTCTTTAGAAAATGTGCATCTATATATGGGATTACATCATTTACTGTCTCCGTCAAAATCCCAGGATAAAATACTGATCTTTCTCCTGTTTGAATGCATAGCCACAGGTCATTTACCACTTGGTCATCTCCTGCCCTTTCCCTCTGCAATCAAATATCCTTATACAGTCCATCTTGTCTGCCATACCTAGTCTGTTTCATTTTCCAACTCCATGAAACAGATAATACCGGATATTTTACACTTGATTTCATTTCTTTTTCTTTCATAACCAGCCGGTGTATACACATAACACTCCTCTTCAAATGCCTGTTGATACTGGATTTATACTTGTACATGCTGATCGTTCCATGATCTTTAGATAATAGAGAAATCCACCCCTTTCTACCTCAAATGTATTCATTGTATGCTGTACCATAAGAACACCTGCTTTGGGATTCCAACCTCACTCCATCTACATTACCAGTGATAATCATGAAATCCAAAGTGAAACTTCTTCTTTCCGACAAAACCTCCCTGCCCATCTCCCATTTCCCATTCATAACATTTATCTGCAAATCCAAGACATCCAATTTCAACTTTTTGCATTTGAGTTACAGATAAAATTTACTCCCCATCTTTTCCTACTGTAACATTCTCTGCCTTCATCATCCCGATATACAACTCCTTTGGTATAGTTTTCATCTCCTCCTGCTATCATAACAACTTTTGATTTATGAATCGGATCAAAAAATCCGATGAGTGCTGAGTGCCTGATTTTCTGACTCATACATACAGTTTTTCCCCCTTACCCTTTCTCTGTTTTTTTTATCTCCTGTTTTTTAATTAAAATACCATGACTCAATTCAAATCCTTTTCCACTGAAAATAAAATAAATATCATGCTTTTCCTGCAATTTTCTATCAATCTGTGTTGTTGTGATTTCTGTAATTCCATCATCATCCGGATCAATCTCTGCATATCCCAATACCTCTCCATCCAGTGAATCCATACAGATTTTTTATGTATCCTGTTCCCTTGCCTCTTGCAGCAACACTAAATTCTTCCATGTCTTGTTCCTGAAATCTACCCATAAACACCAATCCAGCTTCCGGTATGAATTCCAGTAACTATCATATCTCCAGAACCGCATTCTATGCTTTTCTCACCATATTGTGTTGTTTCAATTCCACCCATAACTCCCATGGTCACAGCGTCTACTTTCTGATATGGTTTTAATGCTCCAAACTGTTCTACCCCTGTTAATGTTCGCTGTATCATTTCAATATTTCCTTCCTCATCAAATGTTACTTTATCAATATTGGTGACTGCGATAGCCTTTGTTTATTCCCCCATCGCTTCTTCTAAAATTCTGTATGGTATGCCATATACCACTGTCCTTTCAAACTCAAACATGCCAGTGGTGATTATTTCCGCCTCTTCCAAAATAGTACTGTGGGTTCTTTAAAATCGGTCCGCATAACGTAAATGGTCCCATTGGATTATCACTGGACATCGTAATGATTTCTCCACTGCTGAATCCAATCTCATCTTCCTTCTCATTCGGCACATTAAAGTTTGAACAATAAGAATAGTAATAAATGCCATTGATCTTATTAATACCGGAATCTTCAAACAAATAAGAAACATTTTCGATTATAACCGATCCTCCGTCGAGACTTATCATATTATCAGAAAGCTTTGCGACACGCGCCGTTCCCGGATTAGCAGCTTTATCTTCACTTGGAATTCCTCCGCCAAAATAGATATAAGCAGATCCATCATCATCCATTAATACCGCAGGATCGAACAACCATGTGACTCAGCACAGGTCGGCGCTGGGCCGTGAAATCAGCGCCTCTCCTAATGGATCCGTAAATGGACCTGTCGGACTGTCACTCTGTTAATAATGCAATTCCATTTCCACTGTTTGCAAAATACAGGAAAAATCTCATTTTTCCATCAATTTCTTACAGGCTGCTGCCGGTGCCCAGGAATTATTTCCCCAAGTTGCTCCCATTTTTCGAAGCTGCATAAAACACTTCCATGATCTGTCCAATTTACCAGATCTGCAGATGAGATCACATTAATCTTATATATATTGGAATAGTCATTTTCAATATTTCTCCATTTTCATCCAGCATTGGTTCATCACATGTCATATAAAGATACACTCGCCATCATAAACCATTGCATATGGATCTGCGCCAAACGTTGTGTCATAACAGGATTATGATTCCCGATTTCCTTATAAGCCTTTTCCGGAAGTACGCTCTCAAATATTTTTTCCATCTCTGTTGTTGTCATTCTCATTTCTCTCTTCTGATTCTTGTTGAATTTCTAGACTCGTTTCCACCTTTTGTTTTTTTTTCCACTGTCATTTTCACTATCACAACCATATATGCCAAATGCCAAGCTGATTGACACAGTGCAAGTATAATTTTTTCCACAAACTCCGGCTTAACCCCATTTGCTTTTTCATATTTATATTTCCTCCGGTGCGCAATGATGACTTTATCATCCTGGTATTCCAGTTTTACCTTATTATCCTAAGATTCATCTTATCGAGAATTTCTCTGGGAATCTGAACGTCCCGCTTTTATCTATGATGACATACTCCTCCCTGAGTATCCTCGTTTCTCAATCTACGGTAATTTCTTTAACCGGTCCGCATATTTTCCTTCAGAATTCTCTCACTGCTTGTATCTTTCCATCCTGGATTGCTACTACCCTTTTACTTTTTTGATAATGCCATCATGTGTAACAATCAAAATAGTCTGTCCGGCTTTGTTGAATTCTGTAAAAATATCAAAAATCACATCTGCCGTTCTTGTATCGACGCTTCCGGTGGGTTCCATCTGCCGATTAAAAGTCCGGGGAATCGCCAATGCAATAATTGCAACCCTTTGCTGGCTCTCCCTCCCGACATGGTGCTCATTTTACTGTTCTTTTGTTTCCATTCAACACGTTCCAACAATTCCAGTGCCTTCTCTTTTTCTTTCTTTTATCCGACTTAAATGCATCAGGAAGCATAACATTTTCCAGTGCCATTGGGGTAAGAAGATTTCGTCCATTATTCTGCCAGACGAATCCAACTGTATCCAACTGGTAACTCATTTTAAAAAGGTTTTTCACATACTCCACCCAATCATATTCCTTTTCCCCCCATCATTTAAACCGGTTTCCTCCTGCCTCCACATCCAATCCTGGAGGGCAAGGTCTTCCGCCTGTCTGTTTGTATCATTGGACATCTGTCCCATTCTGACCACCAATCATAGATTAAAAATTGTCACCTTTCCGCTTTCCCAAAACATTCTGTACAATTCCGCCAATGTCTAATGCGGTCCAGAATTCTCCCGCTTCCACTGTGAATCCGGCATATCCCTGGAGGGCAAGCACTTCCGTCTGCTTTGTCTTGCCATGCGAAGAGAAAATTCCACATTTTCAAATGCATTCATGGTAAATCAGCGATACTGCCTGAAAAACGAAGCCAAAACATATTTCTTCTCATGTTTTCCCTGTCCATTTCGGACATTTCCGTAATATCATTTCCGGCAATTACTTTTCCGGAAGTAGGATAATCCAATGCACCTATAATATTCATCAGGTAGTTTTCCGGAACCGGATCGTCCCTTTAATATAGCAAACGCTCCTTCCGGAATAGAAACATTAATATCCTTCAATGCAAAACTCCCCGCTACTCACTGCAAAAACCCGGTTTACATGTTCAGTTTCAATTATCCTTTCCATTATTCCTCTCTAATTTCAGTGCCTTGCAATATTCATTTTTAATACCAGAATTGTAAGTACACCTAAGCATATAATCATTACCGTTGCTGTCCTCCATATAGCTGTGCCAGATCACCTGAATTCGTCACCATTTTTACCGGAAGCACTTGATCTGCTCCGCATAGGCAGCCTGAAATATGGACGTAAACATTACAGATGCAATTTTTCCGATTCCAAACCCGGCAAATACGGAAAAACTGCTCCCGAAAAAATCTGCTCAACAATCAGCATATGGAAAATTTCTTCTTTATGCATTCCATGCTCTCAGTATGCCGAACATCAACTCCCTCGATCGAATCGACATAATCCAGTAAATAAGATATCCTGCTGCACACAATATCATTGTTACAATAAAACTCATGGTAAGTACTCCGTTTCGTTCCTGTAAAAAGTGGATCGATAGATACATTGGCAAGATCTCTGTCCCTATCCGTATATGATTTTACGGACACCTCATTTTCTTCCATCCACTGATAAAAAGAAATCTGTGCTTTCTCCTCTTTCACTGTAATCCATACCTGGTATGGTGTTACTCGAAATACTGCCGCAAAGCAGCGTAATCGGCTACTATCAGGTAATTATCTTTTTCCCTTAGCTCCCCTGCTTCATTCAATTCGATTGTCTTTGTCTGAAAACCCGGCCAGTACGAAACAAAGCCTACAATTTTCCCCTGGCTTCCTTTTCGTCACCATTTTTAAAGTACAGTGTATCTCCCTCTTTCATTCAAGCTGTCCGAAAACTATCCGATACCAAAATTCCTTCCGGTTCAACTGCAAGTTTATTTAAAAGCTGGTGATATGGCTCTGCCAGCAGTGTATCCGAGAGCTCTGTATTTTCTCCGAACTCTTTTTGTATGAATTCCCATTAATGCTATACTCTGCCAGATGTTATCTTCTGTTTTTACAAAAGCCTTTTCATCATATATAACTTTCGTATAAGACTCTGCTTCTGTCATAGACGCATATCTTCCGTAGTCCGGCTCATAATACTGAAGCTCTGTCTGTTCCCCCGTCACAGATGCAAAAGATGCATTTGTATCCCAGACCTCTTCCAACACTAAATCTGCACCATCCAGATAATTCCGGTTTCTCTTGCATTCTGTGAAATGGTACGTGCGACTGTTGCATGAAACATCCCCATTGACAAAGTCAATATCAGAAACAACATAATAAACTGCTGCTTTCTTCCATTCTTCATGATTTTAAAAAGAAACATAACTGGCAGGTTTCCACCTTTTCTTCCCAATCATAAAAAATTCCCTTTACCAGTAGCGGTACTATACGAAGTACAAAGAGCCTGCCCAAGAATAAACAATGAAGAGCTGATATATAACAGCGGGTCCAATGGTTCTCCCTTAAAACACGTTCGGTAAGTTCTGCCGTATGATTTTTATAGTTATAATATCCATAAAAAGAAATTGCCAGAAAAAATGAGATCCCAGAAAACATGTTTCCCACCAGGGATTGCTTTTGATTGCTCTTTGCTGTTTTAGATTTACAATCGTCACTCTGCTATGTTTCACTGCAAGGGATAGTAATAAATCAAAATACAAGTTGCAAAAAAGAAACCAGTGCATAAAACCATACCTCAGCATTGTAATGTATTTCCAGTTTTCTTGACGCTTTGAATCGAAGGAAGTCATCGGCCGCCCCAAGCATCTGACAGAATGCCCTGCCAAGTGGCAGTCCAAATAAACAGCCTGCCCCTGTAAGTAATGCTTTGGTACAGGTACAGGCGCATAATCTGACCACCAGAGGCGCCACGACTTTTTAATACAGAAATCTCATTTCGTTCCATTTCGTACATTTGTCCTGAAATCATAAGTAAAAAGGCTCCAAGAAGAACCAGCACAGGTATCTGTAAAATGAACAATGTTGCACTGATTCTTTTTTGTTTGCCTGAAAAAGTTTCAAGAATAGATAAATACGCCGGCTCCTTCATAGTGCCTCGAAACGCACTCTCATCAAGCAGATATTTTGTTTCTTTTACCAAATGCTCTACTTCAGGCATCTATCTGGGTATAGTCGAATAAGGAATAATAACTACAGGTAATCGTATATCCGGAAGCATTCTCACCGGTAAAGTATTCCCGGAACAGTTCTTCTTTTCATAAGACATTCATTTCCCATGTTCTCCGGTGAAACTTGCCAATACGGATCATTACTATCCATCTCCTTATATACTCCTGCAATTTTCAGCCTTATCACCTTACCCTCTGGATCTCGTAATGATTGATATTCAATGTCTCTCCTACCAGAAGATTCAGATTCACCATAGCCGCCTCACTGATCAAAACTTCTATGTCTCCATCTTCTGTGAGACCACTTTCTGAATACATTGTTCCAGCTATAATTTCTGCATGCTCTTCTAATCCAGATAAACAACCAAGTCTTATTTCCAGCTTCGATACATCATCCCGATTCATCAGCGAATCGGCATCGGCACTTGCCAGACTATAATAGCGGATAGATTCTTTTTCCTTTACACCAAGTTCTTTCAAAAATTCCTGCTGTAAATTCTTCCATCTTAGAAATTCGATTTTCCGCCATTGTCCTTCTTGAAATGATCACCATACAATTTTTTCCTGGCCATTCCCCCATTTTCAGAAAAAAAAAAGCATTAAACTCATCCTGAAGCATTCGATTATATGACGCGCTTCGGTACATCGGAAAACTGACTGCGGTTGCGACCAGAAGTGTAATTCCAACCAGCAGACTAAATGCATCCATTTCTTATGCCATAATTTTTGCAGCATTACTCCAAACATATCGTCATTCCCTCTTCCAATCCTTCCAGCACCCAATACTCCGGTCTGATTGCTTCCCCCCGCAATAAAGCTTTGTGCTGTTACCGTTCCATCACTGTTTTGATATAGACATATGTGTTTCCATTTTCTCTTTTTACTGCCTGTTTGGGATTAAGTACATTTGACATTTTTCTGATTTCTGTTCTGACTTCGAACTGTGAATTTCTATAATAGTCTGTATTTCCTTGTAATGTATTTTCCACTATCACATCCAGAACTTCCTGTGGAAGCTTAATATATGCTGCCTCGCTTTTTAAACCGGCTGTCAGTCCTGGCTCCGGAAGTTACAACTTTTCCTTCTGTCTGACATTTCACCTGATTTAAGTCGTTATACTCAACTTGCACTGTATTTCCATAATTTAATTGCTGATTTTCATTCTGTACTGTCAGAAAGCAGTTGCTACTCTCTGCAATCATTGCAATTGCTGCTCCCTGTTCTATTTCATCCTCTGCTTTTAAATCCGCAAGCCAGAAAATAATTCCATCAGTTTGGGCTGTAATTGTTACTGTGTCTGCATCCTGTTGCATTTCCATAATTGTATTTTTTAACTTATCGATTGTTTTCTGTCGGCCTGCAAGCAGATTTTCACTTTCGCCCGCTTCCACTGCATCCGCCATTCGTTCTGTCTGTCTTTGAAGTTGAAGTTGTTTTCCAGCAGTTCTGCCTCATCATTTTCAACATGAACTTTTGCAATCACATCTCCTGCTTTTACTGTCTGAAATAGCTCTACCTGGTACTCCGTAAAATACATTGTTCCATAAGACACCGGATTTATTACAGAATCGGATATCGGATAAGCAATGAATGCACTTCCCTCAAACTCACTGGAAAAATCTCCACGTTTTACTTCTGCCGTATTATCTCCCGGCAGATTATTTTCTGAAAGAAGCACTAAATCTCCCTCTTTCAATCCATCTATAATTTCTATATAAGTACCATCATCCTTACCGGTCTTCACCTGCGTATATTTGCTTTCCCCATTCACGACGCAATACACATAAGCTCCTTTTGCATCCTTATGTACCGCGGACTTCGGAATTGACAATACCTGCTCTACCCTGCTGTATATTTCCGCTAAGACTGCAAAATCTCCTTGTTCGACTTCATTATTGGGATCTTCTATCACAAAGGAAGAATAACAACATTTCCTTCTGTCGTTATTTTTTCATACACACTCTGATCATATGGCTGATACGTCACTTCATAACGTTTTTCCATCAATGACTGCATATAAATCTTCGCATTTTGCCACATCCGATTTACTGACATACTCACATTTGAGAATTTTCTGGCTTTTTCATCTGCTACCGCTATTAATGGTGTATCTGCTGCAATATAAGTTCCCGGCATATAACTTCCTTGCTGAAACTATCACTCCATTCATTCCGAAGTCAACAATAAGTGCTGTTTTCTTCTTTTTGAGAGCTTCTAATCTGTCTGTATAGTAAAAATATCCAGTGTGTGTACAGCTCGCTATCTGTGATTCTTCTCCAACTCCCATCCCCGCTCATTTTAACTTATCCTGTTCCGTTTCTTCTTCCTCATTCTCCTTCTGATTTTTCTTCTTGAATGTTTTTCTCCATTTTCTTCTACTGCCGTATTATAGTCATCATTTATCTGTTCTATCTTCCTCTGTTTTTTTATCTGCTGTTCTATCGAAGAAATATCTGCTGATATCAGCAGATCTCCCTTCGAAATCCTATCCGGGTGCGCCTTTTCATATTTTGTCAGTACCACATCTCTGTGTGTGAATACTTTCTGATATATGGATAAACCGTTCCTTGCCAATACTTTATACTCATAACATTACGATACGCGGCGGTTTCTGTATTCGCAGCCGTGCCACTATCCAGGCACTAATCGAGTCAGATCGCTTCCACCTGCTGCCTACTCCACACCCTGTCATAACGAGCAATATTCCTGATATTAATACCGAAATTATGCCTGTCTCTCTTCTTTATTCATTTCAATATCACCATATCCCCCTCTGATAATCCGTCTGTAATTCAACGTTGCCTTTACCTTTCAAGTCCCACTGTAATCCACTT
>VOFB01002578.1_pt1 | contig 12665 bp, 24 predicted proteins | sample 5384141 | NCBI WGS metagenome assembly VOFB01 (sample SAMN12384721, study PRJNA508395) | human gut metagenome | isolation source: healthy gut A | host: Homo sapiens | reverse complement strand
CATCAACATTTCTTTGTCAGGAAGTTCATGAATCGTTTGATGAAGTGTTTAATACCAGTTCTTCTGGGAAATGCACCTGTTTCAAAAGGTCGTATGCAAATTTATGGGCGCCTACCTCTGTTTCAATGTGCGCATCGCTTCCGACTGTAATCGGTTGTTGGAACTCCATACACAATTGCAACATTTCCAGATCAATTTCCTGTGCTCCGGTTCTGGTACAGCGAAAGTCCAGAGAATGGTTGTTTACCTCTAAAATTTTTCCATATTCTTTGGCGCCTTTCACAAGTTCTTTCATATCTACCGGATATCGTCCGTCATCAGGATGACCGATAATGGTTACGTAAGGATTTTCCATTACTTTCAGATAGGTTTTTGTATTTTCTTTCGCACTTCGGCTGGTAATACAGGGGATATGCATACTGGCAATTGTGAGATCCAGCTTTTTAATACAGAGGTTGGAAGATCTATTTTTCCATCTTCCAGAATATTCAATTCGCTTCCAAACAAAAATTTTGTCTTGCCTCCAAATTTTTTTTTGATAATATTCGCGGTCAATCATATCAGAATTGGAAAAATAAAACAAGTGCGGACCTCCGGGCATTTCAGGTGCATGATCTGTGATACACAGAAGCTCCAGGTCTTTATCAACGGCAGCCTGCATCATTTCTGTCATGGTATTGTAGGCATGTCCGCTTGCAATGGTGTGTGTGTATGAGTGTCCAGTACATAGTTCATGGTGTTGTCCTCCTTGTCAATTTAATTATAAAAATCGTGAATTTATCTGAAACTATTATAGGTGAAATTAGACAGATTATCAATACTGTCTAAATTCGGTAAAATTCCCTTGACGAATACTGTAAAATGCGGTATTGTATTATAGGTAAACATAATAGTAATGCTTTTCTCTTATTCAGAGTGGCGGAGGTACAAAGGACCTGCGAAGCCACGGCAACCCCCGATGTGGAAGGTGCCAACCTGAGCGAATGTTTCGAACAATAAGGGGATTTGATGATTGATTTATTGAGTCCGCCTTTCAGACGGACTTTTTAGTACCTTATTATGCAAAAAACGCATGAGTAGCCGGATCGTTTTTCGCCGGCTGTGATCAAAAGAAGAAAAGCAGCCCATGTAAAAAGGAGAAAATAGATGGAAATGGAAAAACTTTTATTTACTTCAGAATCAGTAACCGAAGGACATCCGGACAAGATCTGCGACCAGATTTCCGATGCGATTCTGGACGCACTGATGGAACAGGATCCGATGAGCCGTGTGGCATGTGAGACAGCTACGACGACGGGTCTTGTGCTGGTTATGGGAGAGATTACTACAAAAGCATATGTAGATATCCAGAAGATTGTCCGTGATACGGTTCGTGAGATTGGGTATACACGTGGAAAATATGGCTTTGATGCTGAGACTTGTGCAGTAATTACTGCAATTGATGAACAGTCCGCAGATATTGCTATGGGTGTTGATAAGGCTCTGGAAGCAAAAAAGAGAATACCATGTCCGATGCCGAGATTGATGCGATTGGTGCTGGAGACCAGGGTATGATGTTTGGTTACGCAACCAACGAGACGGAAGAATATATGCCGTATCCGATTGCCCTGGCGCATAAGCTGTCAAGAAGATTGACAGAAGTCCGGAAAGACGGAACACTTCCTTATCTCAGACCAGATGGAAAAACCCAGGTAACGGTGGAGTACGATGAAGATGGAAAACCACTCCGTCTGGATGCAGTAGTGCTTTCCACACAGCATGATCCGGAAGTAACACAGGAGCAGATTCACACAGATATCAAACAATATGTATTTGATGCAGTACTTCCCAAGGAGCTGATTGATGAAGAGACAAAGTTCTTCATTAATCCAACCGGTCGTTTTGTAATCGGCGGACCTCACGGGGACAGCGGTCTGACCGGACGTAAAATCATTGTTGATTCCTACGGCGGATACGCCCGCCACGGCGGCGGCGCATTCTCCGGCAAAGACTGCACAAAAGTAGACCGTTCCGCAGCATATGCCGCAAGATATGTAGCAAAGAACCTGGTGGCAGCCGGACTTGCTGACAAGTGCGAGATTCAGTTATCCTATGCCATTGGTGTAGCCCATCCTACATCCATACAGGTAGAAACCTTCGGAACCGGCAAACTTTCCGATCAGGAACTGACAGAAATTGTAAGAGAAAACTTTTGACTTAAGACCAGCCGGAATCATCAAAATGCTGGATCTGCGCCGCCCGATCTACAAACAGACAGCCGCTTATGGTCATTTCGGAAGAAACGACCTGGATCTGCCCTGGGAAAGAACAGACAAAGCAGAAGTTCTTAAGAAATACCTCTAAAGATTTGATGATATGATTATCTTATAAAAAACGTGTTTTAAAGTCCTTGTCTGAAAATAGTGCAGTTTACTTAAATTACCGTAATTTGTAGTTTGATAAGGTATCAGTTTACACTGATTTTTAGACAGTAGTTTTACGTATGTGACACCTTAAATCCATCCGGATTTTTTTGACTAATGACGGAAACAGCAGATGGCGCGGTCCCTCGTCAGGGAGGCATTGCGGAGAGGTTTCAGGCAGTTCTAAAAGGAACCGGCACAAACCGGACTCTCCCTGGGAGTCCGCGCCGCCTTGCAGAACGCCGAAAACTCTCCGCGCCGTCCCCTGACGAGGGACCGCGCCATCTGCGTCCTCCCCCACACACAACAAAAATCCCCCCCCTCATTTTTATAGAAAATTTAGAATTCTTCTGTTTACTTTAGATGAAAATAAAAAAATGAGTATGCTATAATTAAAACACATGCGATGTCGGTGATGCACATCTGGCGTCAGGTATGACGGTGTTATTTCAGAAGTTATATAAAAGGAAGCGGAATATATGAAACTGAAAACAAGAATCATCATCTCATTTTTTTTCGATTATTTTTATTCCTGTAATACTTACCAGTGTGATGTTTTATACCGGCATGAAGATGAAACTTGAATCAATTGGAAAGCAGTATGGAATAGAGGAACCCACATATGAGAATCTGATCAATAATACGCTGATGCTGAATAAAATGACTGAGGCTGATATGGAAGAACTTCGGGCAACGGTAAAAGAGAATCCGAAGAAGATGGAACAGCAGGAGTATCTGAATACTTTAAATGATCAGCTTAAAGAGGCATATTCTTATCTGGCAGTGAGAAAGGGGTGACCAGATTTCATACAATGGTTCGGAATCCGTCAGTGATGCGAAATTGCTGCGTGCATTGCCGGAATACGGGGGATTCCAGAGCAACATCAGATAACAGTGTTTATATGAGAAGCGAGGAACAGGCTCTTGTAAGGCAGGTTGATTTTCTATTTGCGGACGGGACAAAAGGCAGTGCTTTTATTATTACACAGGCAAACCGGATGGTTCCGCAGGTACAGTCACTGATGAATGAGATGATTATTGTGATTGTATTGATACTTGTGGGAACCAGTCTGCTTATGTCTCTTTGGATTTACCGCGGGTGGTGACACCCTTGAATCAGTTGAAAACAGCCACACAGAACATCAAAGAAGGAAATCTGGATTTTACGGTGGAAGCCAGCGGTGCCAGGGAGGTAAAAGATCTGTGTGAGGATTTTGAAGAGATGCGCAAGCGGCTGAAAGAGAATGCAGAGGAAAAAGTTACTTTTGACAGTGATAATAAAGAACTGATCAGTAATATTTCCCATGATTTAAAAACTCCCATCACTGCGGTAAAAGGCTATGTGGAGGGAATTATGGATGGGGTGGCAGATACACCGGAGAAGATGGATAAGTATATCCGTACCATCTACAATAAAGCCAATGAAATGGACCGGTTGATCAATGAACTGACATTCTATTCGAAGATTGACACAAACCGGATACCTTATACGTTCAGCAAGATACATGTGTCTGAGTATTTTGAAGACTGTGTGGAGGAATTGAGTCTGGAATTAGAGTCTCAGGGGATTGACCTGGCATATTTCAATTATCTGGAAGAAGATGCGGTGGTAATTGCAGATGCAGAGCAGTTAAAACGTGTCATCAACAATATCATCAGCAATTCTATAAAAATACATGGATAAATCGCGTGGAATCATTAATATTCGTCTGAGAGATGTGGGGGACTTTATTCAGGTGGAGATTGAAGATAACGGAAAAGGAATCGCGACGAAGGATCTGGCAAATATTTTCGAGCGCTTCTATCGCACCGATGCATCACGGAATTCTACCAAGGGGAGGCAGCGGCATCGGTCTTTCTATCGTGAAGAAGATTTTGGAAGATCATGGTGGAAAGGTTTGGGCAAACAGTAAGGAAGGTGTAGGAACAGTGATGTTCTTTGTGCTTAGAAAATATCAGGAGGTACCGTTTCATGAGTAAAATACTGATTATCGAAGATGAAGAGGCAATTGCAGATCTGGAGAAGGATTATCTGGAATTATCAGGATTTGAGGTAAGTATTGAAAATCGCGGGAATGCAGGGTTGGAACGTGCGTTAAATGAGGAGTTTGACCTGATTATTCTGGATCTGATGCTTCCGGAAGTAGACGGATTTGAAATTTGCCGTCAGATTCGCGCGAAAAAAATACGCCGATTATTATGGTATCTGCAAAAAAAAGACGATATTGATAAGATTCGTGGTCTGGGTCTGGGTGCCGATGATTATATGACAAAGCCGTTTTCTCCAAGCGAGATGGTGGCCCGGGTGAAAGCACATCTGGCGAGATATGATCGTTTGATCGGGGTAGGAATGCCGGAAAATGATGTGATTGAGATCCGTGGAATCAAGATTGATAAGACAGCCAGAAGAGTCTGGATCAATGGAGAAGAGAAGAACTTCACTACGAAGGAGTTTGATTTGCTTACTTTTCTTGCGGAGAATCCCAACCATGTGTTTACAAAAGAAGAATTGTTCCGGGAAATCTGGGATATGGAGTCGATTGGAGATATTGCGACGGTTACAGTGCATATTAAAAAGATTCGTGAAAAAGTTGAGTATAACACTGCCAAGCCGCAGTATATTGAAACTATATGGGGCGTAGGATACCGCTTTAAAGTTTAAAATTATGAAGTACAGCAGATCGTATGATTGTTTTTTTATTTTGCGTGTATGAATGGAATGTATCAGACATGATTCCAGATAGTTCTGACAGCAAAGGGTGTCATAGGCCGGAAGCGTGTCTGATAAAAAATCATTTCATAAAAGGTATGACAGGTTGCTGATTATAGCAGCCGGAAGCAGGCACTGCCGCAGCTTTATGAAAGCTGCCGGGCAGTTTTTTAAGTTTGCTGGATGAAAGAATAAGTGTTTTGCAGGGGGCTGGGATGGGCAGAATTTTTTTTACATTATGGGAAAAAGTGCATCCGGAAAGGATCACGTATATGAGACTCTGATGCAGGAAAAGCAGTTATCATTGGCGCCGTTGGTGTTATATACGACAAGACCAATCAGAAGCGGCGAGACTGAGGGTAAGGAATATTTCTTTGTGGATGAGGAAAAATTAGAATTGTTAAGAAAAGCAGGAAAAATTATTGAAGAGCGTGCCTATCATACGGTTTATGGAATATGGTACTATTTTTACTGCAGATGATGGTCAGATTAATCTGGATGAAAAGGATTATCTGGGAATTGGGACGTTGGAATCTTACCGGAAACTGCAGAGATATTACGGAAGACAGGCTCTATGCCCGATTTATGTTGAAGTAGAAGATGGAATCCGTCTGGAACGTGCTCTGCAGCGGGAAAAAAGGCAGCAGGAGCCGAAATACGCTGAATTATGCCGTCGTTATCTGGCTGATTGCGAAGACTTCAGCGAATTCAATATACAAGAGGCGGAATAACCCTTAGGTTTGAGAATAATACGGAATTTTCAGATTGTTTGGAAAAAATCTATAAATTCATATGCGAGGAACAAAAAAACTGTAATTTGCAGGGGCAGTATGGTATAATGTCCGTAGAGGACAGAATGATAATTTGGATTCTTGGGAGGTGGTATTATGCAGGGATTTGACAGCGTAATCGGACATGAAGAGATAATTGCACATTTACAGAATGCCATTCGACTGGACAAGGTTTCACATGCCTATATTTTTTCCGGGAGCATGGGGCAGGTAAGAAAATGTTGGCATCTTTGTTTGCTCAGACCTTACAGTGTGAGACTCATGGAGTTGAACCGTGTATGGAGTGTACATCCTGTAAAAAGGCCATGAGCAAGAACCATCCGGATATTATTACAGTCACTCATGAGAAGCCCAATTCGATAGGTATTGAGGAAATCCGGGAACAATTGATTGCTGATGTGGCGATTCGTCCCTATAGCAGTCCATATAAGGTTTATATTATCAATGATGCACAGAAACTGACACTTCAGGCGCAGAATGCATTGCTCAAGACAATAGAAGAGCCGCCCGCTTATGCGATTATTTTATTGTTGACAGATAATCCGGATATTCTGCTTCCGACAATTACATCCAGGTGTGTTACATTAGGGCTGAAACCAGTTCCGGATCATATGGTAAAGTCTTATCTGATGGATCGCATACAAATTCCGGATTATCAGGCAGAAGTGGATGCGGCTTTTGCTCAGGGAAATATTGGAAAAGCGGAGCGGGCAGCAACTTCTGCAGAGTTTTCTGAACTGATGAAGAATGCACTGCAGATTCTGAAAGCATCCCAGGAGATGCAGATACACGAACTGGTTGAGGCAATTAAGGGAATGTCTCAGGAAAAGCAGAATATTTACGATTATCTGGACTTGTTTGTTATGTGGTTTCGTGATGTGTTATTGTTTAAGGCAACAAGAGAAATTGACAATCTGGTATTTAAACAGGAAATTAATTATGTAAAAGAACGAGCGCAGAAGAGTTCCTATGAGGGGCTGGAAAGAATCATTGAAGCAATTCACACTGCTGAGAACAGGCTTCGTGCTAATGTAAATTTTGATACAACGATGGAACTTCTGTTCCTGACGATCAGGGAGAATTAAAGATGATAAAGATAATAGGAGTGCGGTTCCGTAATGTGGGGAAGGTGTATTATTTTGATCCCCAGTCGCTGGACATCAAGCTTGGTGACCACGTAATTGTGGAGACTGCGCGTGGTGTTGAATATGGTTATGTCGTATTGGGACCAAAGGAAGTTGAAGATTCCAAAGTAGTTCAGCCGTTGAAAGAGGTTCTCCGGATTGCGACTGACAAGGATGATGCGAAGGAAGAGGCGAATCGGAAAAAAGAAAAAAAGCGTACCAGATTTGTCAGAAAAAGATTCAGGCTCATAAGCTGGAGATGAAGCTGATTGATGCAGAATATACTTTTGATAATAATAAGGTATTGTTTTACTTTACAGCGGATGGAAGAATTGACTTCCGTGAATTAGTGAAGGATTTGGCAGCAGTGTTTAAAACCAGAATTGAATTGCGTCAGATTGGTGTCAGAGATGAGACGAAGATTTTGGGAGGTATGGGAATCTGCGGTCGTCCGCTTTGTTGTCATTCATTCTTATCAGAGTTTGCTCCGGTATCTATTAAGATGGCAAAGGAGCAGAACCTTTCTTTGAATCCAACAAAGATTTCCGGTGTCTGTGGTCGTTTGATGTGTTGTCTGAAGAATGAACAGGAAACTTATGAGTATCTCAATAAGAAATTACCTGCAATCGGTGAAAGGGTTACAACTCCGGAAGGACTGAAGGGAGAGGTATCCACCGTAAATGTCCTGCGTCAGACGATTAAGGTTATCGTTGAAGTTGAGGATGAGAAAGAAATACGGGAATATAAAGTAGAAGAATCACGTTTTAAACCTAAATATAAAAAAGGAAAGAGAAGAATAAGGAAAAGGATCTCACTCCGGAAGAGTTGAAAGAATTGGAAATGTTGGAAGAATAAGGAAAACTGCTTTTTGTGCAGTAAGTTTTCAGATAAAAAAAGGAAAAAGATACGCTGCAGACACTTATTATAAGCCTGCAGCGTGTATTTTATACGGCAGTGCGGCAGAGAGTGTGGATATATGAGAATAAGTAAGATTGGAAAAAAGTTGGTGATTGGGATCCTCGCGTTAGGAATTTTGGGTGTTTTTTTACTATTGAGTATTAATCAATATATCAAGCAATCAGTAAAAAAGGATATTCTTACGATGAACCAGGCAAAGGATTTGAAAGATGGGATTGTATCTTGGTGCTTGGTGCTGGTGTGAGAGGATGGAACTCCAAGTCTGATGCTGAATGAACGTCTGGAATTGGGGATTGCCTTATATCAGTCAGGTGCATCACAGAAACTGTTGATGAGCGGTGACCATGGACGGAAGGATTATGATGAAGTCAATACGATGAAGGGCTATGCATTGAGTCAGGGAATTACATCAGAGGATGTGTTCATGGATCATGCTGGTTTCTCAACCTATGAAAGTATTTATCGGGCAAAAGAAATTTTCCAGGCGAAGAAAATCATCATTGTGTCTCAGGAATACCATCTGTATCGTGCATTATATATCGCTGATAAATTTGGTATTGAGGCATATGGGGTTGCTGCCAAGGGGAAGAATATCAGGGACAGACCTATCGTGAATTCCGTGAGATTCTTGCAAGGAATAAAGATTTCCTTAGCGTAATCTTCCGGCCGAAGCCAACCTATCTGGGGGAGGCTATTCCAGTCAGCGGAAATGGTGATGTAACCAATGATGAATGACAGTAAACCAGAGCGTGTCTGAAAATTCATTCTTCGTCATTTGGGTGGGGGTGAACACGCTCCAGGGTGCGAGAACAATGAAAGAATAAGAGGAATTACGAAGTATGAACTTATTGGAGGGAGAACGTCTGGATGACTTGCAGAATGGGTACTGGATGATTCAGAATAATCAGGGCTTTTGTTATGGGATTGATGCAGTGCTGTTATCTGCGTTTGCAAAGGTAAAGCCGGGAGAAGATGTTTTAGATTTGTGTACAGGAACCGGAATTGTCCCTTTGCTGTTAAAAGCGAAGACTTCCGGACGGCATTTTACCGGACTGGAGATCCAGGAAAAAAAGCGCGGATATGGCAAGGAGAAGCGTGGCATACAACCATCTGGAAAATCAGATTACGATCATACAGGGAGATGTAAAGCAGGCGGAGAAGTTGTTTGGTGCAGCATCCTTTGATGTTGTAACCTGCAATCCACCCTATATGACAGCAGATCACGGTCTGACAAATCCTCATCTGCCGAAGGCGATTGCACGGCATGAGGTACTATGTACACTGGAGGATGTGATTGCCCAGACATCCAGGGTGTTAAAATCCAGGGGAAGATTTTATATGGTGCACAGGCCTTTCCGTCTGGCAGAAATTATGGGGGTTATGATGACGTATAAGCTGGAACCTAAAAGAATGCAGCTTGTATACCCTTTTTGGATAAAGAGCCAAATATGGTACTGATCGAAGGATTGAAAGGCGGAAATCCAAGAATAACGGTAGAAAAGCCGCTGATTGTATATGAAAAACCGGGTATCTATACGGAGGATATCCGAAGAATGTATGGAGATGGAAGATGACGGGACAACTTTATTTATGTGCAACACCGATTGGAAATCTGGAAGATATGACATTCCGGGTAATACGGATCTTAGGAGAAGTGGATCTGATCGCGGCAGAAGATACCCGAAACAGTATTAAACTGCTGAATCATTTCGATATCCATACACCGATGACCAGTTATCACGAATACAACCGGATTGAAAAAGGGACGTTATCTGGTAGAGCAGATGTTGTCAGGTAAAAAAGATTGCTCTGGTTACGGATGCAGGTACACCGGGAATCTCTGATCCTGGGGAGGAACTGGTAGCTATGTGTTATGAGGCTGGAATCCCTGTAACTTCATTACCCGGCGCTGCTGCCCGCATCACGGCATTGACGCTCTCAGGCCTTTCTACCAGAAGGTTTGCTTTTGAAAGCGTTTTTACCCACAGATAAGAAAGAGAAAGCTGCCGTTCTGGAAGAGCTGAAACATGAGACGCGAACTATATGAAAGTCCCGGACAGCAGCCATGAACCGGCGCGTGCTTGCATGCGCGCAGGATCATGGAGATTGACGGGCAAGCCAGTATGAGTAAGGAGGGCGATAGCCCGGATTACTCATACTGGCAGCGATTGCAGGAACGCGAAGTGCGGAGCAATCGACTTTCATGAATGGTGATGTCTGCAAAGTCAGCAGACCAGATCTGTCAGTCTATCAAATTCTTCTGCTGATAAAGAAGTAAGGTAGAAGTCACAGTCTGCCGGATGAACCACAGCGGTTCTTCGGTTGTCATCAATAATCATCCAGTTCTCGGAAGGCATCCGGTCTGCAAACTGGGGTGCAAGAAATGTCAGTACATCAGAGTGAGGCTCTATGTGGGCAACAAGTACATTATCCTGCATACTGGTGAAGCGCAGAAATTCCCGAACAGATGAGCTTCGTTGAGTACCTTGCGGTTGACTTCAAAGATAGCTATAACTGCCGGATGCTGCAGCATATGGAGAACTTTCCTGCCATAGGCGAATCCCAGGAGCAAAAAACGATAAATGATGTCTAATTTATCAGAATACAGGATACGGCGCAGCGGAATACCATCTGGTAGGCTTCAAAAGATATCTTATTCTGAATGGAACGGATCACATTTGTTGTTTTTTGCTGATCTGCCTCCACGTGTCTGTATTCACAGAACAATTCCAGATTTCCAGAGGCTCTGTCATCAGACGTATATTTTTATGTCCCAGTTTGGATGCCCAGGCGTCATAGATACAGGTCATCATATCTTCAAATCGGTCATCACACGTATAGATAATCATAAATTTTCCTCGTTAAATAGTAAGACTGTTGCGTTGATGCAGTTCAGAGTTGTCCTGAAACTGTTTTTGAATATCGGCAGTGTCCGGGGTTACGGCAAACAAGTTATCATCGAAGAGCGAAAGCTGGCGATAAGTCTGCGGGTGATCCAGTTCCCAGGACTTTTTCTGATCTTCACCGATTAACTGGCGGGTGATAAAATCTTCCTGAATACGGATATGATACATCATCCGTCCCTGACAGGTGATAAAGTATTTGGCTCTTTTCAGGACAACACCAATCTTTTTCAAAGCATCAAATGTAAGTGCTCCGCTTCGACGGCTATTCACGATCCGCATGGCAGATTTGGTACCTATACGGGGAACTTTCAGAAGTGTGGCATAATCGGCCCGGTTGATTTCAACAGGGAACAATTCGAGATGCCGAAGCGCCCAGTCACACTTTGGATCCAGCAGGACATTAAAAATTCGGGCGGTCGGCACTGAGCAGTTCCTCGGCATGGAAGCCATAATAACGCAGCAGCCAGTCGGCCTGGTACAAGCGGTGTTCCCGTAGTAAAGGAGGAGCAGTATCCAGCGGAGGAAGATGGGAGTCTTCATTCAGCGGAACGTAGGCGGAGTAGAAAACCCGCTTCAAATCGTAGTGCTGGTATAAGCTCTGAGTGGTTCTAAGAAGCTGATAGTCGTTCTCATCGGTAGCCCCAATGATCATCTGCGTACTTTGTCCGGCGGGAACGAAAGGTGCCGGACTGGCCGATGCCGGCGGTTGGTAAGTACGTGTCTGGGGATAATGGTGTTGCTCTTCCACACGTTTCGGGAGGTGTCGAAGATTGTGCCCGAGAGATAACGATTTCCGCTGCTGCGCTCCATACGGGCGTCTTTCCCGATAGACAGACGGTAGTTGGCAATTCGACTTTGAATCTGTCCCATGGGTTTTAAAATGGCCTTCTGCGTTTTATGAGGAGCCAATTCTTTCAATCCTTCTGCAGTGGGAAGTTCCAGATTAATGCTCATGCGGTCGGCCAGATATCCCATCTGTTCCAATAACTCCTGGGGAGCGCCTGGAATGGCTTTAACATGGATATAGCCGTTGAAATGGTACTGTGTACGCAGTAAATAAACCGAACGATACATCAGTTCCATGGTGTAAGTGGGATTCTTACACACACCGGAGCTTAAAAACAGACCTTCGATATAATTACGCCGATAGAATTCGATTACCAGCCGGCAGACTTCTTCGGGAGTGAAGGTTGTCCGTACACGATCATTACTGGCACGATTCTGGCAGTATTTGCAATCATATACGCATTCATTGCTCTGCAGAATCTTCAAAAGTGAGACACATCTGCCATCGGAAGCGAAGCTGTGACAGATTCCGGCGGCGCAGGAGTTACCCAGGCTCCCCTTCTTTCCCCTGCGGTCTACACCACTGGAAGTGCAGGCCACATCGTATTTGGCGGCATCAGCCAGAATATTCAATTTTTCCTGCAATGATAAGCCTTCTGATAATATTTTCATAACGAAACCTCGAATATATGTTCTGTATAAAAGCATACCATAGCTTTTTGAAAAAGGCAATAGAAAATCGAACAAAAGTTCACAAAAGAATAGATTTCTATAAGAACCGAGATCAGGAATGAGGATAAAACTTGTCTATTTTCCCGATTGCACCTGCAAAAAGCCTCAGCGTAGCACGCTACGCCTGCGTTTTTCAGTATGCACTCTCTGAAAATACTCTGCCCATAAAGTCTAGTATGATCCACAGTAATTAGCAACACGTTTCACTTGTCTAAATTTCCATCTACTGCGTTGTCGTCAATCGACGATGCCACCGCATCGCCTCATTCCTCCGCCTTGCAGACTGAAAATTTATC
>VOFB01003812.1_pt1 | contig 12677 bp, 13 predicted proteins | sample 5384141 | NCBI WGS metagenome assembly VOFB01 (sample SAMN12384721, study PRJNA508395) | human gut metagenome | isolation source: healthy gut A | host: Homo sapiens | reverse complement strand
CCGCAAAGGCCTTTGCCCGTGCCGGTGCCGCCGACGTCACGGCCAGCTGCGAAGCACTGGTCAAGGCCATCGATAACAGCCAGATCGTCATGCTGCCCGGCGGCTTCTCCGGCGGCGACGAGCCGGACGGCAGCGCAAAGTTCATTGCCTCCTTCTTCCGCAACCCGGAAGTCACCGAGGCGGTGCGCCGTCTGCTGCAGCAGCGCGACGGCCTGATGCTGGGCATCTGCAACGGCTTCCAGGCCCTCATCAAGCTGGGTCTGGTCCCCTACGGCGATATCCGCCCCATCACCGCCTACGATCCGACCCTGACCTTCAACACCATCGGCCGCCACCAGAGTATGCTGGTGCGCACCCGCATTGCATCTACCGGCAGCCCCTGGCTGTCCAAGTGCAGCGTGGGCGACCAGCACACCGTGGCCATCAGCCACGGCGAGGGCCGCTTCGTGGCTCCGCAGGAGGTGCTGGACACCCTGATCAAGAACGGCCAGACCCCAACGGCTCGGTGCTGGCCATCGAGGGCATCACCAGCCCGGATGGCCGCGTCTTTGGCAAGATGGGCCATTCGGAGCGCAGCGGCGAGTTCCTGTACAAGAACGTGACTGGCGACAAGTACCAGCCGATTTTCGAAGGCGGCGTGAACTACTTCAAGATTTGATGGTACAATCATAAAAAACCATCAGGAGGAAACAACCAATGTCTCAGCATGACCGTTATATCAGCCCGTTTTCCACCGGTATGCCTCGGACGAGATGCAGTACATCTTCTCCGATGACAACAAGTTCCGCACATGGCGGCGGCTGTGGGTGGCGCTGGCCAGGGCCGAGATGAACCAGGGCCTGACCAACATCACCCCCGACATGGTGGCCGAGCTGGAAGCCCACAAGGATGACATCAATTACGAGGAAGCCGTTGCCCGCGAAAAGCTGGTGCGCCACGATGTCATGAGCCATGTCTACGCCTACGGCCAGCAGTGCCCCAAGGCCGCCGGCATCATCCATCTGGGTGCTACCAGCTGCTATGTCGGCGACAATACCGACATCATCGTGATGCGTCAGGGCCTCGAGCTGGTGCGCAAGAAGCTCATCGGCGTGCTGGCAAAGCTGGCCCGCTTTGCCAAGGAGTACAAGGACATGCCCTGCATGGCCTACACCCACTGCCAGCCCGCCCAGCCCACCACCGTGGGCAAGCGCGCCACCCTGTGGGCCAACGAGCTGGTGATGGACCTCAACGAGATCGACCACCGTCTGGCTACTCTGCAGCTGCGCGGCGTCAAGGGTACCACCGGCACCCAGGCTTCCTTCATGGAGCTGTTCAAGGGCGATGCCGACAAGATCCGCGCGGTGGATGCTTCCATCGCCGAGGAGATGGGCTTCGACAGCGAGGCCGTCATCCCGGTGTCCGGCCAGACCTACAGCCGCAAGGTGGACGCCTTCATCCTCAATGCACTGGCCGGCATCGGCCAGAGCTGCATGAAGTTCGCCACCGATCTGCGCCTGCTGGCCAACTTCAAGGAGATGGAAGAGCCGTTTGAGAAGAACCAGATCGGTTCCTCCGCCATGCCCTACAAACGCAATCCCATGCGGTCCGAGCGCATCTGTGCGCTGGCCCGCTATCTGATGGTTGACGTGCTGAACCCCGCGTTTACTGCGGGCACCCAGTGGTTTGAGCGCACGCTGGACGACTGCGCCAACAAGCGCGTTGCCGTGGCTGAGGGCTTCCTCGCCACCGACGCCATCCTGAACATCATGCTCAACGTCACCGACGGCCTCGTGGTCTACCCGAAGGTCGTGCGCAGCCGCCTGATGGCCGAGCTGCCCTTCATGGCCAGCGAGAACATCATGATGCAGGCCGTGGAGAAGGGCGGCAACCGTCAGGAGCTCCACGAGCGTCTGCGCCAGCACGCCATCGCCGCCGGCAAGCAGGTCAAGGAAGAGGGTCTGCCCAACGACATGGTGGATCGCATCGCCGCCGACCCGGCCTTTGGTCTGACCAAGGAGGAGATCGTGGCGGGCCTTGTGCCGGAGAACTTTGTGGGCCGCGCTCCCCAGCAGGTGGACGAGTTCATCGCTCACATCCTCAAGCCCATTTTTGACGCCAACCCCGATGCTGTGGAGCAGCACGCATCCCTGAGCGTCTGATGACAGTATAAATTGCAAAAAGGAGAAGCCCACGGGCTTCTCCTTTTTGCGTTTGCGCCTTGCACGATTTTGTCTGCCATGCTACACTGGTAGCAGAACATAAAAAAGGAGTACCGCAGATGCGATTGGATAAATATCTGGCCGAAACGGCCCAGTGCACCCGGAGCGAGGCAAAAACCCTGCTGGCAAAAGGGGCGGGTGACGGTCAATGGAGCCGTCTGCAAAAAAGGCGACACCCAGCTCAAAGACAGCGACACCGTGGCCGTGGACGGCAAGGCCCTGAACTACCGGCAGTTCGTCTATCTCATGCTCAATAAGCCGGAAGGTGTGGTGAGCGCATCCACCGATAAGCGGGACACCACGGTGGTGGACCTGGTGGGGGATGCCTACCCCCGGCGGGAGCTGTTCCCGGCGGGCCGTCTGGACAAGACCAGCACCGGCTTTGTGCTGCTGACCGATGACGGCGGATTTGCCCATGATATCCTTGCCCCGAAGCGCCATGTCTCCAAGACCTATACCGTCACGCTGGACACCCCCTGACCGAGGAGATGCGCACCGGCTTTGCCGCCGGGGGGTCACGCTGGCGGACGGCACAGCGCTTTCGCCTGCGGAGGTCACGGCCCTTTCTGCCGACGGCCTGACCGTGCGGGTGGTGCTGCGGCAGGGGGTCTACCACCAGATCAAGCGGATGTTCGGCGTGTACGGCGCAGGCGTGAACGGCCTGCACCGGGACGCCATTGGGGGCTTGCACTGGACGAGAACCTTGCGCCGGGCCAGTGGCGGGAACTTTCGGACGATGAGGTGGCAGAAATTACCAGAGGATGAGGGCCGCTTTTCACGCGGATTTCAAAAAAGCATCACATTTTAAAGCTAAAATAGGGCCAAGAACCACGCAAAAAGGCACTTTTTTGGCCTGCAAACGCCCCGAAAGATAATTTCAACAAGAAAGAATTATCTTTTTGGTGAAATATGTTGCAAAAGTAAATTCTTTTGTGTAAAATATAGATTGTAATGCAGCGAAATTGGTAAAAATCACAGTCGCTGCCGCTGCGGTTTGCACAAACGAGGAAAAGGGGTATCCATTATGGCCAATAGAGTATTTCAAAGCGTGATCTACCAGATGAAAGACGCGATCAACCGGGTGGTCGGCGTGGTGGATGAGACCGGCGCTGTTATTTCCTGCTCGGAACTGAACCTGATCGGCGAGGTGCGCGAGGGTTTCGTGGCGGAGCGTCTGACCGCAGGGGACCGCTTTGTGCGCGATGGCTACACCTACCAGCAGTTCTCCAGCGCAAAGCACAACGATTACGCGGTGTTCGTGGAAGGTTCCGATGAGACGGCCGGCCAGTTTGCTGCCGTGCTCTCCATCAGCCTGCAGAGCATCAAACAGTATCATGACGAAAAGTTCGATAAGTCCAACTTTATCAAGAACGTGGTGCTGGACAACATCCTGCCCGGCGATATCTACGCCAAGGCCCGCGAGCTGCACTTTGCCACCGACGTTTCCCGCGTGGTGTTCATCGTGCGCGTGACTTCCGGCGGCGACATCTCCGCTTATGATGTGGTCAGCAGCCTGTTCCCGGATAAACAGAAAGACTTCGTGTTCAACATCAGCGAAACCGACACCGTGCTGGTGAAGGAGATTCGCCACGGCATTGACCGCAAGGACATGGAGAAGCTGGCCGCCAGCATTGTGGATACCCTGGCCGGCGAGCATTACATCAAGGCTGTTGTCGGCATCGGCACCCCCATTGCCAACGTCAAGGATCTGGCTACCAGCTTCAAGGAAGCCCAGATCGCCATGGAAGTGAGCAAGGTGTTTGATGCCGAGAAGCAGATCATCCGCTACGATAACCTCGGCATCGCCCGCCTGATCTACCAGCTGCCCACCACCGTGTGTGAGATGTTCCTGCGTGAGGTGTTCAAGCAGGGCAGCATCGAGAGCCTGGATCAGGAGACGCTGTTCACCATCCAGCGCTTCTTTGAAAACAACCTGAACGTGTCCGAAACCAGCCGCGGCCTGTTTGTCCACCGCAACACGCTGGTTTATCGTCTGGAAAAGATCAAAAAGCTGACCGGCCTGGATCTGCGTGAGTTCGACGACGCTATCGTGTTCAAGGTAGCGTTCATGGTCAAGAAGTACCTGTCCAACAACCCGGCCAAATATTGATGCAACCGCCGCACAGGGTTCCCTGTCCGGCACCGGAACCGGCCGCTCGACCCCGATGCTGGCCGGTTCTTTTTTGCCTGTGGAAATGACCCCTTGCAGGCAGAACAGGCTGCAGGGGTCTTGACCATCAAAAAACTTTGATGTCAGGAGTAAAAGCGTTCCATGATCGATTTTGAACACGTCTCCAAAGAGTACAAAAGGGCGGACGCCTGGCCCTGGAGGACATCGACTTCCATGTAGACGACGGCGAGTTCGTCTTTCTGGTGGGCCACTCCGGTGCCGGCAAGTCCACTCTGCTCAAGCTCATCCTCCGCGAGGAGCTGCCCACCTCCGGCAAGGTGACGGTGCTGGGCAAGGATGTTGCCCACCTGCGCCGCCGCAAGGTGCCCTACCTGCGCCGCCAGATGGGCATCATCTTCCAGGATTTCCGTCTCATCCCCAGTATGACGGTCTATGAGAATGTGGCGTTTGCCATGCATGTGACCAACGTCAAGCGCAGCGTCATCCGGGAGCGGGTGGGCTACATGCTGGAGCTGGTGCATCTGGAGGATAAGGCCAAGGCTTATCCGGACACCCTTTCCGGCGGTGAGCAGCAGCGCGTGGCTGTGGCCCGTGCACTTGCCCACGGCCCCAAGCTGGTCATTGCGGACGAGCCCACCGGCAACATCGACCCGGAATTGAGCCTGGAAATGATGGAGCTGCTGGAGCGGGTGAGCGAAATGGGCATCACCGTGGTGGTCGTTACCCATGAGCACGAGCTGGTGCGCCAGTTCCACCAGCGCGTCGTCACCCTGAAAAAGGGCCGCATCATTTCGGATATCCCGGCAGACCCGGAGGCCATTGCGGCCCGCTCTGCCGAGCTGAACGCCTGGAAGGAGCTCACCGAACCGGTGGACGACGAACCGGACGAGCAAAACGATGCAACGAAGGAAAAGGAGGCGGCGACGGTATGAGGACCTCGACCTTTTCTTTTGACCCGGCGCGGCCTGCGCAATCTGGGCAAGCACTGGGCCATGACCTTTGTGTGCATCCTGTCCCTCAGCGTCTGTATGACCCTGAACACCTTTGCAAGCCTTGCAGAGGTGAACGTGGACAGCATGGTCAACTATCTGGGCAGCCAGAACGAGACCGTGGTGTACCTGGACCCTGACTGCGACGACGCCACCGCCACCCAGGTGGGAGAAAAGCTCTCTACCATGCCGGGGGTCAGTGGGGTGCAGTATGTGTCCAAACAGGACGTGCTGAACATCTACCGGGGCTATATGGAGGACTATTCCTCCCTGTGGGACGAGTTCGAGAGCGACAACCCCTTTAAGGCAAACTACCGGGTCACCATTTCGGACCTGAGCCAGATGGCTGCCATGAGCAAAAAGATGCAGGCCATCCCGGGCGTGTACAGCGTGGCTGCTCCGGTGGAGATGACCAACGTGTTCGTGGAAGTGCAGCAGGCGGTCACCAAGGGCGGGCGGCTCATTGTACTGGTGCTGATGATCGTCAGCATCATCACGGTGGGCACCACCATCCGCCTGAGCGTGTTTGCCCGTCGGCGTGAGATCGAGATCATGAAGTATGTGGGTGCCACCAACGGTCTGGTCACTCTGCCCTTCGTTGTGGAAGGTCTGGCCATGGGCCTGATCTCCGGCGCCCTGACGGCGGGCGTGAGCCTTGCCGCCTACTCCTATACCGTCAGTGCTGCCAGCACCCTGGGCGGCCTGTGGCAGATGCTCATGGGCCATGCCCTGGTGCCGGTGGCCAACGTCTGGCCCACCATCCTGACCTACAGCCTCGCGGGCGGCGCTCTGGTGGGCGGTCTGGGCAGTATGTTCTCCATCCGAAAGCACCTGAATGTCTGACCGAAAGGAGACGTCCATGAAAAAAAGCAATGCACGCAAAACCTTTCCGGCTCCACGCACCGGGCCACAAAGCCCGTCATGCCCGGCCGGAAAGCCCCCCGCACCCGCGTGGTGCGTGCGGTGAGCCTGTGCCTGGCCTGCATCTGCCTGCTGGTCACGGCCACGGTATACCCGGCTTCGGCGGCCACGGGCAGCAGCAGTATGTCCAGCCTGCAGAACAAGCTGAACAAGCTGTCGCAGTCCATCAAGCTGCATGAGCAGGAACTGAACAATGCCAAAAAGAAGGAAGCTGCTGCCAAGGCGCTGGAAAGCGAACTGAAGGAGCGCGTCAGCGTCATTCAGGACCAGATCAGTGTGCTCAGCGGGCAGATCGCCTCGGTGCAGAACAGCATCGGCCAGAAGGAACAGGAGATCAGCGCCAAGGAGACCGAGATCGCCGAAAAGGAAACGGAGAACGAGGAAAAGGAGCTGGAGATCCAGGACCAGTGGAGCGACTTCAAAAGCACATGGCCGCCATGCAGGAGCTGCGGGACGGCGGCAGCGTGGCCATGCTCAGCGCGGTGAACGACCTGTATGAACTGCTGACCTTCAATGAGGTCATGCAGGACATCTCGGTGAAGGACACCGAGATCATGGACAACATGAAAAGCGCCAAGGCCGGGCTGGAAGCCGACAAGACAGCGCTGGAAAGCGACCGTGCCGAGCTGGTGAGCCAGAAGGCTGACCTGCAGAGCCAGAAGAAAGAGCTGGACACCCAGAACTACCAGATGAAGGCAAAGCAGAGCGAGCTGAACAGCAGCATCTCGGCGGCCCAGATGTCAGCGGCTGATGCCAAGAAGGCCCAGGCTGCCGCACAGGCGGCCATCGAGTCGGACGAGATGAACTACGAGGCCGTCAAGAAGGAGATCCAGAAGCTCATCGCAGCGGCAGCGGCCAGCAAGCCCCAGCTGAGCTTCAGCGGCTTTATCTGCCCGCTGAAGAGCTACAGCCGCATTTCCAGTGAGTACGGCTGGCGCAAGAACCCGGTGTCCGGCGTGAACAAGCTGCATGCCGGCATCGACCTGGCTGCCGGCGGCGGCACCCCCATCTACGCAGCCGCCAGCGGCTATGTGCAGGTGGCCGGCTGGTCCGGCGGCGGCTATGGCAACTATGTCATCATCTATCACGGCAAAATGACAGACGGCAACGCCTACAGCACCCTGTACGGCCATATGAAGTCGGTGGCCACCAGTGCCGGCAAGTACGTCAAGCAGGGCGAGCTCATCGGCTATGTGGGCTCCACCGGCAATTCCACCGGCAACCACCTGCATCTGGAGGTGTGGAAGGGCGGCAGCAAGGCCAACGCCGTCAACCCCCGCGGCTACATTCCGTTCCCGCACAATTGATCCATCGTGAAGGAGTCTGGTTTTTATGAACGAACAAAAACGTAAGCGGATGCTGCGCATTGCCTGCCTGCTGCTGGCAGGGGTGTTTGTACTCGCTGCTGGGCAGTATTTTCATGATGCTGCTGTTCTGACAGGGAGGAAGCTGACATGAACCGTAAAATCTCCATCGGCATGGCGGTCACCATCGTGATCCTTGCCATGACGGTCACTTTTTCCATCACCATGCTGGTGGCCATGCGTCTGTTTGACAGCACGGTGAGCAGCGTCAAGGAAAAAGAGAGCATGTACAACAAGATCGCAGAGGTGGACCGCTATGTGCGCAGCAACGACTACTACACCATTGATGAAACGGTGCTGTACGACCGCCTGACCGCAGGCTACCTGCTGGGTATCGGCGACAAGTACGCCCGCTACTACAACGCTACCGCCTACACCGAGCTGGTCAATGTGCAGAACGGCACCATCCTGGGCATCGGCGTGGAGCTGGGTCTGGACCAGACCGGCTACGCCAAGGTGACCAAGGTGTACGACGGCTCGCCTGCCCAGGAAGCCGGCATCGTGGTGGGCGACTACATCACCGCCGTGGGCGACACCGACGTCAAGAGCCTGACCACCGTGGATGCCGTGCAGTCCCGCCTGCAGGGCGAAGCCGGCACGATCGTCAATGTTACATGGCTCAACAGCAAAGCTGCTTCCAGGACGGCGGACCTGACCCACTCCGGCTACACCAGCACGACTGTGGACTACCAGATGCTGGACAGCGTGGGTTACATCAAGATCCGCCAGTTCGACGGCAGCACGCCCAGTGAGCTGGACTACGCCATCCGCGCCCTGAGCGCCAATGGTGCCGCCAGCCTTGTGTTCGACCTGCGCGATAACGGCGGCGGCATCCTTGATGATGCCATCAGCTGCATCGATCTGATCGTGCCGGAGGGCACGGTGGCCTACGCCGAGGATAAAAACGGCAACCGCACCGTGGTGGGCAGCAGCGACAGCGAGACCGAGACGGCCCTGCCTCTGGTGTGTCTGGTAAATGGCAGCACCGCCAGCGCAGCGGAGCTGTTCGCCGCCAGCCTGCGCACCATGAGCGGTGCCCGTCTGGTGGGCACCACCACCATGGGCAAGGGCACCATCCAGAGCAGCCCGCAGCGCCTGTCGGACGGCAGCGCCGTGAGCATCACGGTGGCAAAGCTGCTCTGCGGCGACGGCACCAGCTTTGACGGCACGGGCCTGAGCGTGGATGTGGAGCGCGCCCTGAGCGCGGATGAAGCCAACTCCTATCTGGACTACACCCCGACCACGGACCCGCAGGTCCAGCGCGCCGTGAGCGCAGCCCAGCAGCTCAGCGGCACCACCACCGTGGCCGGTGCCAACGACAGTGCTTCTTCCGCTGCTGCTTCGGAGGCTGCCGACAGCACCGCCGCTGACGCCGAGACTGCACCGGAGACGGATGCACCGGAAGGATCGGCAGACACTGCACAGAGCGAAGCGGCGGCCGATTCTGCGGCACAGTAAACTCCCTCCGTCACGGCTTGCGCCGCGCCACCTCCCTCTGGGAGGAAGGCTTTTCCGTGCGGCAAAGCAGATCGTTTGCCGGAGCTTGTCCGGTCACGCCAAAAGGCCCCATCTCCGAGGGGGCTGGCAATGCCGTCAGGCATTGACTGGGGGAGTGACCTGCCGCCAATAGTACCAATGACCCCAAAGGCTGCTGCATACCCTGCAACAGCCTTTTTCTGAAAAGGATGGCCTCCATGCCCGAACTGACCGACATTTCCGTGATCCGTGCCCTGTGCGAAAAATACGATTTCGCGCTCTCCAAGGGCTTTGGACAGAACTTCATCATCAATCCCGGCCTGCCGCCCAAGATCGTGGACGCCAGCGGCGTCGATAAGAGCTGGGGCGTGATGGAGATCGGCCCCGGCATCGGCGTGCTGACCCGGGAGCTGGCCAAGCGGGCTGCCAAGGTGGTGTCCATCGAGGTGGACGAGCGCCTGCCGCCTCTGCTGGCTGAGACGATGGCGGGCGTGGACAATTTTAAACTGGTCATGCAGGACGTGCTGAAAGTGGACCTCCGGGCCCTCATTGCCGAGGAATTCCCCGGGATGCCGGTGGCCGTCTGCGCCAACCTGCCCTATTACATCACCAGCCCCATCGTCATGAAGCTGCTGGGGACCGCCTGCCCATCGAGAGCCTGACCGCGATGGTGCAGAAGGAAGCCGCCGACCGCTTGGCCGCCGTGCCCGGCACTCGCCCGGCTTCCAGTGCCATCAGCTGTGCAGTGAACTACTACGCCACCTCGAAGCTGATGTTCACCGCCGCGCCGGGCAGCTTTTACCCGGCCCCGAAGGTCACCAGCGCTGTGGTGCGGATGGACATCCGCACCACTCCCCGCCGTACAGGTGGAGGACGAGGACGGCTACTTTGCCCTCATCCGTGCCGCTTTCGGCCAGCGCCGTAAGACCGCCGCCAACGCCATTGCAGGCGGCCTGAACCTGCCCAAGGAAAAGGTCATTGCCGCCATTGAGGCGTCCGGGTTCGACGCCCGCATCCGCCCCGAGGCCCTGACCCTGGCCGACTTTGCAAAGATCCAGCAGGCCCTTGCCTGACCGGACTGCAAACAGAAAGCCCTGCCGCTTGATTTTCAGCGGCAGGGCTTTTATGCTGTCGGTTATTGCGGCTGCTCCGCAGACGGTTCGTAGCGGAAGCGCTGCAGAGGAAGCGCATCCCGTGCAGCGACGGGCTGTCCTGCGCCGGGGCAGGGCAGACGGCGGGTGCTGCCTGCACCGTTTCTTCGCAGATCTTGAAGTCCAGCACCACCTCGAAGCGGGTGCCCTTGCCCAGCTGGCTTTGCAGCGTGATGACACCGCCCATCATGTCCACGATGTTCTTGGTGATGGCCATGCCAAGGCCGGTACCCTGCACCTTATTGGTCACCGAATTCTCGGCCCGACTGAAGGACTCGTAAATGTGCTTCTGGAACGCTTCGCTCATACCGATGCCGTTGTCGGTAACGGTGAACTTGTAGCGGGCATAGTGGCCGCTGCGGAGGATCTCCTCCACATTCAGCGAGATGCTGCCGCCATGGCCGGTGTACTTGACCGCATTGGACAGGATGTTGAGCAGTACCTGCCGCAGGCGAGTGGCGTCGCCTTCCACATTCTCGTGGAGCAGGTCGTGGACCTGTACGGTGAACTGCTGGTCCCGCAGCACGGCCTGCTGGCAGATCACGCTGTCCACCTGCGCGATCTGCTCGGCCATGCGGAAGGGCTGGATGTTCAGGGTGGCCTTGCCGCTTTCGATCTTGCTCATGTCCAGGATCTCGTTGATGAGGTTCAGCAGATGCCAGCTGGCGGTCTTCAACTTGTCAATGTAGCCCTGCAGCTTGCCCGGGTTTTGCAGGTCGTTTTCCATCAGGCTGGCCAGGCCCACGATGGCGTTTATCGGGGTACGGATGTCGTGAGACACGTTGCTCAGGAAGGTGGTCTTGGCCGAGCTGGCGCTCTCCGCCTGCTGCAGGGCCGCCCGCAGCTCTCGCTGGCTTTCCTGCAATTTCTGGTTCAGCTTCCGGGCCTGCCGGGCGGCTTCCTTGGCGTTTGCCTCAGCGATGCGCGACCGGCGCAGCGAGACAAGGATGACCGCCAGGATCATCCCGAAGAAGGTGATCAGCATCACGGAGACGACAAGAAAATTATCCTTTACAAAGTCGGTCACGGTCACCTTTTCCAGCGAGGCCTCGTACATGGGCAGCGCACCCGTCAGCATGGAGGCCGGGATCGTGCGCAGGGTCTTGTTCAGGATCGACATCAGGGTGACATCTCCGCGTGCCACGGCAAAGAGACATTGCCGTCCTGCGTGAGGAAAACGCTGTGGAGCCTTTTGTCCTCACGGTACTTCGCGACCTCGCCCGATTCGGCAAGCAGGCAGTCGTTTTCGCCGCTGCGCATGGCTGCCTCGGCATCCTTCAGGGAATTGTACTCGACGATGTTCCAGTCCGGATAGTAGTAAGAAACGTACCATTTCAGCAGCAGGTCATCCTTCAGCAGAGCAACGGTGTTCGCATGGTTCTCGTTGAAGGAATTCTGCGCTGTGACTGCCGCCATGTTCAGGGTCAGGACCGTGTTGGACAGAACGAAGTTGTTCTCTTCCGCTACATAGGGGTTCTGGGCAAAATGGAAGATGAGGTCGATCTGGCCGTCTTTCAAGGCCTGGATCTCCTCTTCCATGGAATCATACCCGACCAGTGAAAAATCCAGCTTCTGGTTGCTGATGCTGTCGGATGCAAAGGTGATGTAGTCGTTGATCACTCCCACCAGCTGCCCGCTCTCCGGCACATAGGTACTGATGCCGGCATCGCTGGTCAGAAAACCGATCCGGATGTCTCCATGCTGCGTGACCCAGTCCTGTTCCTCGCTGGACAGCACAGGCGTATAGGAGGCAGAAAGATACCGCTGGTGCAGCTCGTCGGCGTAAAACGGCTTGTCGAATTCCATCTTGCGCATGGCGTGATCCAGCTCTTCCTTCAGGTCCTGCTGATGGCAAAGTAGATGTCGGAACCGCCGGTCTGGGCAATGGCAGACATGCCGTATTCTACCCAGGCAGGCGTCTCGGTGGAAATGACGCAGTCGATCTCGCGGCCCTGCGCCTGCTGCTTGCCCTGCTCGAAGCTGTTGGACCACACATATTGCAGATGCAGGCCGTGATCCTCCTCCCACTGATAGAACTGGGCGGCCTGCACGCTGGTTTTCAGCAGGGCGATGCGTTTGCCGTTCAGAGTGCGCAGGTCTGAGGCCGAAATGTCCGTGTGGGCCAGGTCGGCATACAGATAATAGATTTCCCGGCCCATCGGCAGCTCACTGAACAGCATGTCCTGTGCACGGTCCTCGGTGTAGGATACCTTGTCATAGACCGTAAGCCAATAACAAGATTTGGAGGGTATGATTATGAAGTACGATGAAAGAGTCTGCAAATTCAACATGGACACCGGGTGCGTGGAACTGCTGCTCCGGGATGGGAGAATGATCTCCATCAATTGCACCGGGGTCGAGGATGCGTTGGATGCTACCATGGCACAGAGGTCAGAGTTGGACACCTCATTTATAATGACCCGCTTGGCTATGCCGATTTGATT
>VOFB01002190.1_pt1 | contig 12684 bp, 10 predicted proteins | sample 5384141 | NCBI WGS metagenome assembly VOFB01 (sample SAMN12384721, study PRJNA508395) | human gut metagenome | isolation source: healthy gut A | host: Homo sapiens | reverse complement strand
ATTCTATTTTCAACCTTTGCAACAAATTCGATAAGTGCCTCTGTTTCGTATGGACTATTCTTTATATATAATCGATAAAGAGACTGAAAATATCCTCTTCCAGCTTTTTAGACAAAACATCAACACTCTTTATATCAAATTCTTTTTTAGTTTTTGCAAAACTGATCTCTCTTGAGATTGCCTTCGTTCTAATAAAATACTGCGACGAAACAAATAAAATTTTTTATAACTTCTTAACCGTTTCTTATATAGTATTATTATCGAATTATTTTTATTATCCTCCAATCCATCTAAATATTGCATTTCCTTATCAATTGCCTTTAACAAAGCATCAATCTCACTCATCACCGTGACATCATTGAAATCATTTAATGATGTTTTAATTTCAAAAAGTCACACCCGAAGCTGTATTTGCAAGTATGGATAGATTTGATAATTTAACTACACTTTCATTTATGCCACATATTCCACTTTTAGATTTCTCATTGTGAATCTGAATCTGTTGAGGCTTCTGAATAAACGAAATATACTGATTATCTACGCTATTAGGAATTCGGGAATTTCCAAATTTCTCTAACTCAGAATTCAATTGTGTTATCTTTTTTTAAAGTCTCTAGGATTGCAGTTGCAGAATACAACAGAATCATCAACATAATAATATGCGTCACCTTGAAATATCTTATCAACAAACTTAGCTATACCAATCATAACCAAATTTGCCATATAATATGTATGAACTAACCCTTGAGGTAACCCACAAACAAACAAACGATTTTTTAATTTCGGAAGCCATCCATAATACTTTATCAGTTCATGATCCGAAAAATCATTCTTTATCTCAAAATAAAGTAAAAGTTCAAGAACTCTCTTGAAAACCTCCATATCCTCATTCGAGTAAGAATTTTGACATCTAGACACTATCCATTGATAAACATATGCTGGATTAATATTTGGGAAAAAATTTTTAATGTCTAATGTTATTTCCTGTTGATACTGCTTATTCTTACTATAAAGTCCTGACTTTTCTATAGTAATTTGAGTATATTCTCTATATTGTTTTGCCCAAGGTTTATAAATATGTTCAAGTTGAGTTGATGGCAAGTTTCCATAAAAGTTATGAGGCAAAAGTTGTGAAATTGATGATAAACGACGAATTCCTTTATTATAATCATCATTAAACATTACAATGTTCATCAAAGCAATCAAACATATTTGAGTTTCAAGATCTGCAGTATGAATTGGACGATATAGCGTATTTTGATTTTCTATTTTTTTTAAACTTAAAATATACTTCAACTTGAAATAACTCATCTCCATCGAGATATTTCTTTAATCTAGATTGAATACGTTCAATATATTGCTTATCAGCATGAACTTTACATGACAATTTTTGCAATTGACCTATATCGGATTTACTAAGTAAAGTCTTCTCTACGATGGATGTATCAATAGAATATATAGCAGAATATATATTTTGATCACACAAAATTTTATCTCGTAAAGAAATAATCTTACTTTTCATAGCATATTACGACTTATGTATATAATCTAAATATTCTGGAATTTTATATTCCGTAAAATAAGTTATATTATACTCAAAATTTTCCTCTGAGCACAAAAATTCGGCAAACTGTTTCAACATAGCTGCTAAAATTTGATCATCCATAATTCTTGCATTTCTTATAAAGATACACTTTTATTTTTAAGAAACCAATTTTTTTTTATCAAATAGAAATCTTGAATTTATCGCAATCATTATTCTTACAAAAGACTTTAAAATATAACATCATATTTATCTTAATTTATGTTATATTTGCACACAATGAGAATCCTTGAAATAGTAGCAAGCCAACCAATACTTTTCGCGCAACGCCAAAGTGTGTGCAGAAGATTGATCTTTCGATTATCCAACTGATAATCAGACTACTGAAAAGATAAGCGGAGCACCTTTATCCGCACAAAGGCCTTTTTTCGAGGCTCCTTTTTTGTTGCCCGTCCGGCGCAAAAAGAGGAAAATCGACTGTATATCATCATTTTGCAAAGGCTTCGGCCGATCCCCCGAACCGAAAACGAAAAGACCGCACGAAAATACCGGGGCTGCCCGAATTGTTCGGACAGCCCCTCTCTTCATTCATAAGTTGCGTCACTTCATCCCGACGGATGATCTTTCTTCCAGATAAAGCGTCATATACGTCAGTAACTTGTCGGCGTCTATGCAGCAGCCCGGCTCCCGCCGCCGGATACAGCGAAAAGCCTTGTCGATCGAATCCCAGAGCATCAGGCTGAATCGGTTCGCCTCGGCGGGAACCATGTACTTGGTCTGTACTGTCGGAAGCCACAGCGAAAATTCGACGCTGGCCGACTGCGGAAACAGTTCCAGCAACTCGTCGGATTCGTGGCGGTAGTCGAGAAACGTATTTTCGCAAATCCCGAACTTAGGCCGGATGACCGTTTCATAGATTTTGGCATGGGTTCTGCGATGATCGTATCGGTCGAAAACCCACCGATCGATCTTTTTGACGCTTACGACACGATAGTAACGCTAGGGACTCTCGTTCTCCTTTTTCATAACCACTGAAGTTTTAAGCAGGACGACATTATCCTTATCCTATTTTACGCATTTCGGCATACGTGAGATTCACCCTATAGTCCTGAAATTTGGAGCGTTTCGCCAATCGGCAATAACGGCAACCGACGGCAAGGGCCGCCACATCGCAAAATGCCGATAATCCCCGTATCCGATTCGAGCACGACATTCCTCTTCCGCAAGACGATCACGCTCCATAGCGAGGAGCGGCCCTGACACCGGGAATTCGTCTCAGGAAAAAGATAGACATCCCCGCAGTTCAGTATTTCGCAAGGTCGTACAGACATGGTCGGAAAGCCGTTTTTTTCGTTTGCGCGGCAAAGGTCCGGAATCCGGAGAAAGCTTTCCAAGCCGATATGGAACGCTTCCACACCAATATTCGGGACGAACATGAAAAAGCAGTCCGGTTTTGCCGCGGGCAGCCTTTTGTCTTCGAATGCAAAGGGAGAAGATATATGGGTCCGGCGGATACGATAGCGCGCCGGCCGGGAACCACACCCAGCGGCCAACCGGTCGTCAGGGAATCCCCGCCGGCCTATTGCAAAGGCTGAAACCTATCCGGACGCGGCGGTCCGACCGGTGGACCATGCGCCATATCGGCACGGGCGCGACGCACTGCTGCGCCAGAAACAGCTCACGGGACTAACCGGCTTTTTTCGCCGACGAGGAGTTCAGCCCTGAGCAGGTGAAAACATTGCTGCACGGTTTCGAATCCGGTAGCACGCTGCGGAGCCGTCGCCCGATAAAAAGCCGCTCTCACGAAGCGCGACGGCGGCGTGGCGTCGCCCGGAAGACCGAGAAATCCGGAATTGCCGCCGATAGGACGCAGCGTTACGCTGTCCAGCCGGCGGACGGGGGCGTCGCCCGGATAAAGGTTCACATAGTTGTTCAGATTGGTGAGCTGCCACTCGAAACCGGGGGCATTGGTGAGTACGCCGACTTCGTTCTCGTAGAAATGCGGCACCCCGCCGACGATTTCCAGCACCACCTGCCGTCCGGAAGGCTCTCCGATACGCCAATGCACGACCGACGTCTTTTCCAACGCGACGATGCGCACGCCTCCGACGGCGGCTTTGACCTCGTCGACGGTCGAAAATTGCGTCAGCGCCCACGTCACGAGTTGCAGATCGGCCAGCGTGCGGTCGCTCTGCGCCGGATCGTACTGTTCATAGCCTCCGTACTGCGGAAAGAAGAAAAGTCCGGCCGACAGTCCCGCTTCGTTGATTCCTTCGGCGATGAACTCTTTCTGCACCACGGCCAATCCCACGACGCCGTATTTGGCCGTGAAGGTCATGCCGTCGGCTCCCAAGGGTGTGAAGGAGCGAGCCGCTGACCACGCGGGATGACGACGTATTCGCTCTGCAAAACGCCGCGGGCCCACTCGATGGTGCGCGACTGCACATAACTGCCGTCAGCAGCCGTGAGCGCGATGCCCGTGCAGGCGACCGCCTGAAAGGAACCGCCGCAGACGGCGGCCATACCCAGCAACAAATTCCTTTGTTTTCATAATCGTCCGGTTTACGGTGAATACCTTTGCACCCGCCCCAAATTCCGTGCAAATTCCCGTCGGAGACGATACCCTGCGACTGTCCGCACTATGGTATGACCTTTGCACGCGGAACAAAAAAAAGGAATTCGAATTATGAAACGACCTGCATACGACAAGGAAGCTCTGCGGGAAAACAAGGGCGGAATGCAAGTGGGACAGCCTTCCGCCGATCCGCAGCAGACTCAGGAAACCACCCGCACCCAAATCACGCCGGACGACATTTCCGACGACGGCCCCATCGCCCCCGCATCCGCAAACGGAATCCCCTCCCGGCAGCAGATCGAACAGGACGTCGTGGCGGTCAACCCTCTCGGTAGACAGCATGGAGAGCCGGGGCTAAGCCCCGAAGCCGGGCAACGCCGCCGGGATTCACCGGACACGGACCATCGGCCGGACGTCGCCGGACACAACAAAAACACACACCGCAAAAGCGGTGTGTTTCAGTTTCCGGCCGACGGACAAGTCTCAGAAATTGCGCCCCGTGTCCCACCAAAGGCGGGTGCCGCCGTGATCGGGACCTCCGAGCTCTTTCAGTAGCATTTCGTATTGTTCGGGGTCCGAGGTTTCGAGCGTCGCGGGATAGGGCAGGCGGCGGATCATCGTCTCAGTGTCGATGCTCTGGCCCTTGCTATGGTTGAAGCGCACCGGAAACAGACGCGGATAACCCGTCCGCCGCTGCTCGGCCCAAGCTTCGCAGCCTTCGGGATACATGGCGATCCACTTCTGGGTGATGATCCGTTCGAGTCCGATCTCGGCGGCCGCCGACTCGTCCCAGCGGGGCGACACGCGGCACCGGGCCGCAATATCATTCTCCGGGGCGATCGGGTCGCGGTAATCGGCCGCGGAAGCGTCGCTTTCCAGATACTGCTCCGCACCCGACACCTGCCATTGGGCGAACGATATGGAGACGCCGGCGCGGTAGCACGTTCCGGCGTCTTCATCGGTCCATCCCCGCAGGGCGGCTTCGGCGCGCAGGAACCACACTTCGGCCGCAGACATCAGCACGACTTCGGTCGTCGGCTCGACGGTAAGCCGCGAAAAGGCGGCGTAATAGTTATGCGAAAAGGCGGTTCCCTGACGGACGCCGTGATATTGTCCTTTCAACGGAACGGAAACGGATTCCCCGCCGTCATTCGCAATAACGAGATCCTCGGCGCAGGGTTCGAAAAACTTCGCGATACGCGGGTCTCCGAAACCCGTCAGCACGGACTCCATCGAAGCGTTCATGACGGCTTCGTTCCAGCTCCGGTTGATCGCGCCGAGCGGATTCGAGTAGATTCCCGAAGTCTTGACCGCCGCATTGTTCGTATTGACCTCGATCACCCCGTACGGATCGGCAGCCGCCTTGCGGAACTCCGCGCGGGCCTTCTCCGGCGCGACTGACGCAAGACGCACGGCCAGACGCATGCGCAGCGAGTTGGCGAAGCGGAGCCATGCGGCATAGCTGCCGTCGAGCAGCAGGTCGAATTTCGCAAATTCGCCGGCCGTCGGACGCTCCGCGACATAATCCGACAAAATCTCCTACAGCTTGATCCAGATCGTCGAAGAAGTGCATGTAGACCTCCCGTTGGCCGTCGGGCACGTATTCGGCGCCCTGCGCGCCGAAATGGGTATAAATCACCGGCCCGTAATAGTCGGTCACCCGCTGCATGGCCAGCACCTTGAGTATCTTCGCAATGGCATAGAAGGGCGGCATCAGCTCAGCGGCGGTCTGCTCCAGCCGGTAGATTTCGGGCATCACATAGGAGTAGGTGAACTGCCACATGGCGCTGTTCCAGCCGTCCTGCAGGTTATAGTCGGAGTTGTGGCTCCCGCCCTGCAGGGGTTTCGGGTCGTGCATGTAGCCCGAAAACATGTCCGCATTGAGATTCTGCGTGAGCTGGAAAGGCCAGTTCTTGCCCTTGCCGAAATCGTAATTGAAATAGACCCCCTGCTGGATAATGCCCAGACGGTATCCCAAGCCGTTGTTGTCGGCTTCCAGCTCGCCGTCCGTAATGCCGGAGAGGTCGTCGTTTATGTCGCGGAAATTACCCGTGCACGCGCCGAGAAGCAGCGCACAAAGTCCCGCGAAAAGATATGTATGCCGGCATTTCATGCTTAAAATTCCAGTTTGATATTAAATCCTGTATTGCGCACGGTGGGCATGCCGTACACTTCGATTCCCTGATTGTCGTTGCCCGTCGAAAGGATGAGATCGGGATCGAACGGCGCGGCGTTGTAAATGAAGAAGAGGTTGCGCGCGACCAGCGACAGGGTGACGCCGCTCAGCACCCGCGTGCGGCGGACCAGCTTCTGCGGCAGCGCATAGGAGACGGCCAATTCGCGCAGCCGGATATTCGTGGCGTCGTACATGTAGTATTCCGTCACGCCGGCGCGTCCTCCGACCAGTTTGTAGAATCCCTTCACGTCGTCGATACGCCGCCCTTCGAGCGTCACGTAACCGCGGTCGCGGGCGTCGGCCGTTGCGGCCGAGACACCGTAGGAGTCCATATCGGCCATGGTCTGCGACAGCAGCCGGCCCCCGTAACGGCAGTCCAGCATCAGCGACAGCGACGCGCCCCTGTAAGAGAAGGTGTTGCTCCACGACAGCGCGAATACGGGATTCGCATTGCCAACCTTGACGGTATTGCCGTCACCCGCGGTGCGGAGCAGGCCCGCATAGTCGCCTTCGGTTTCGTAACCGATATTCCCGTTGCCGTCGCGTTCGAACGCCCGGCCGTAAATGTCGCCTATAGACCCGCCCTCGACCAGTTTCATGGCATAGGACGACGAGAAACTCGACGGACCGTAGACATATTCGCGCAGTTCGTCGTGAAGTTTTATCACCCGGTTCTTGTTATGCGCGAAGTTCACGACCGACTGCCATGTAAACCCCTTCCCGTAAACCGGATAGGCGCTCAGCGACACCTCGACGCCCTCGTTCTCGATGTTGCCGGCATTTTCGTACCGGAAAGCATAGGCTTCGCCCGACAGGGCCGGCAGCTTGAAGAACTGGTTGTGGGTGTTGGTCTTGTAGTAAGTGGCGTTGATTCCCAGCCGGTCGCCGAAGAAACGCCATTCGAAACCCGCTTCGAGCGCATTGGTCATTTCGGGCTTGAGGTCGGTGCCCGGAGCCGCATCGGCGGCGTTGATGCCCCCGCCGGCCGTAATGTGGGCCTTCGGGTTGGTGATGAACATCGGAATGTCGTTGCCCACGCGGCTCCACGTCAGGCGCACCTTGGCAAACGACATCCATTCGGGCAGTTTGAACATCTTGCCGACGACCCACGACGCGCCGAACGAACAGTAGAAAAACCCGCTGCCCTCGTGCGAGGTGTAGGCCAGCGTCGAAGCCCAGTCGTTGCGCCCCGTGACTTCGAGGTTGAGACTCTCGGCGTATTTGACCGAAGCCGTGGCAAAGAGCGACTGTATCTGGCGGCGGGCGTCGATCTGCTCGTCGACGTAGGCCGAGCTGTTCATGACGATATTGGCCACGTTGAACACATTGGGGTAATAGAGCGACGCGGTCTTCGAATCGATGCGCAGCGAATTCACCGTGCGGTCGTTCAGGGAAGCGCCGACCGTAGCGCTGAACGTCCAGTCGGGCGTGAACCGCCTGTCAAAGAGGGCCAGCACCTCGCCGTTGAAAAGGGTCTTCGAATAACCGCTTTCGATGTAGCGGCCGTTGTTCCCGGCCAGCGCCGGAGCCGTCGAGGCGTAGAACCTCTGGCGGACCTTGTCGTCGATATGATCGACGTTGCCGCGGGCGCGGATGCGCAGCCAGCCGTTCACCTTCCAGTCGGCGGAGAGAGAGGCCATGACCCGGTTGCGCAGGCTCTTGCTGCGGATGCGGTTGGTGATCCAATAGGGATTCTGTTCGAAATCGTCGCTCGGAGCGATCCAGTTCTGCACGCCGAGTTTGCGGTCCGGGTCATAGACCTCGAAATGCTCGCGGTAGGGAGTCATATCGACGCCGCGCGGAAAACGGTAAAGCCCGACCAGCGGGTTCATGTAGAATCCGCCCGGCACCGGTTTGTCCTTCACGACCTGACGCATGAAGCTGATGTTGCCGTCGAGCTTGATCCGGTCCCGGAACAGCCCGGTTGTCGCCCGCAGGTTGAAGTTATGCCGCATCAGGCGGTTCGAGCCCGTGATTCCGCGCTCGGCGGTATTGGCGTAGGAGAAGTAGGTCTGCATCTACTCGGTGCCCGAAGAGACCGACAGCGAGTTCATCGCCGTAACGCCCGTCCGGAAAAAATCCCCGGCGTTGTCGTAAGCCTTCATCGCGGCGCGCGCACCCCAGCTTTCGACGCCGCCGCTCACCCCGTAACGGTTCTGGAAGTCCGGCAGGCGGAAAGGGCTCTGGAACGTAAGGTTCGAAGTGAAGGTCACGGGCTGCCGTTTCTCGGCGCTGCCCTTCTTGGTCGTGATCAGGATCACGCCGTTGGCGGCCTGACTGCCGTACAGCGCGGCCGCCGGAGCACCCTTGAGGATCGAGACGCTCTCGATGTCCTCGGCATTGAGGTTCGAGATGCCGTCGCCGCCGTCGCGGTTGCCCGCATCGGCGACACCCCCGATGGCCGTATAGGCCTGCTCAGGCGAGGAGTTGAGAATCGGCATGCCGTCGACCACGTACAGCGGCTGATTGTCGCTGGCCACCGAGCGGACGCCGCGGATGCTGACCTTGGAGGAGGCGCCCGCACCCGAAGAGCTTTCGTTCACCTGCACGCCGGCCGACTTGCCCGCGAGCGAGAGAATCATGTTCGACGACTTGACGTTCGTGAGCTGCGTTCCCTTGATCTTGTCGGCCGAATAGGTCAGGTCGGCATAGTTGCGTTCCAGTCCCAGAGCCGTCACGATCACGTCGGCGATAGCTTTCACGTCCTCCTCCAGCGTGATGTCCAACCCGGTGCGGTTTTCGGTCGGGACACTGCGGGGCACATAGCCCACGCACGAGACGTCGAGCACGGCGCCGGGAGCGACGCTGATGGAGAATTCACCTCAGGAGAGGGTCGCCACGCCGTTCGAAGTCCCGTGTTCCACGACGGTAACCCCGACAAGAGTCGTTCCCGCCTGGTCGGTAACGTGGCCCCGGACCACGAACTTCCGTTGCGCGGACTGCGCCCGGACTTCGAATCCGGAGAGCAGGCACAAACAGAACGTCAAGACCAGAGTGCGGAATAAAATCCGGCAACCGGGTCCCGGTAATTTTTCAGAGTAAGACGTATAAGGCATCACATTGCAGAAACAATCCGTCATAAAAATATAAAACTTTGGCATTATATCATAATAAATAGAACAAATCAGCCGAATCGTCGGTCAAAACAGCCCGGAACAGCACGCAATATACGTTAAATCAATCCGTTTTATCGTATCGGAGGCCGCTGCCGGAGACATTTCCGGAATAATGGTAGCCCGAACCGCAATCCGTATACGCACCGTCTCGGAAGAAACGGTAAATTTGCACCATACAAACCTGAAAAATCATGTCGGGCAAGCAAAAAAGAGGCAAAATGATAATACTCTCAAGCATCCTGCTCGCGACGCTGGCCACCGCATTCGCCATCGTCCGTCTGCCGAGCTTCGGGCGTCTGCCCCAAGGCGAACGGCTCGAACGCATCCGGCAGTCGCCGAACTACCGCGACGGCAGGTTCCGCAATACGGAAGCCGGTCCGATGATGACGGGCGACAAGAGCCGTTTGCGCGGCATACTGGAATTTCTCTTCCGCAAGCGCGAGGGACTCCGTCCCCAAGATGCGGTACCGGCGATCCGCACCGACCTGCGGGCGCTCGATTCCAAAAGCAACCTGCTGGTCTGGTTCGGGCACTCGTCCTACCTGATTCAGGCCGAAGGACGCCGGACGCTCGTTGATCCGGTTTTCCGCAGCGCGGCGCCGCTCTCGCTGCTCAATCGTCCGTTCAAAGGCACCGACATCTACCGCCCCGAAGAGATGCCCGACATCGACTACCTCATCGTCACGCACGACCACTGGGATCATCTCGACTACCGCACGGTCCGCGAGCTGAAAGAGCGCATCGGCACGGTCATCTGTCCGCTGGGCGTGGGCGAGCACTTCGAGTACTGGGGCTTCGACCCGGCGAAGATCGTCGAGCTGGACTGGCACGAACAACAGACGCTCGGCGACGGATTCACCGTCCGCTGTCTCCCCTCGCGCCACTTCTCCGGCCGCGGGCGGTCGTCCAATCAGACGTTGTGGGGATCGTTCCTGCTGCAAACGCCCGCGCGGAAAATCTACATGGGCGGCGACGGCGGATACGGACGCCATTTCGCCGAGATCGGAGAAGAGTTTCCGGACATAGACCTCGCCGTTCTCGAAAACGGCCAGTACGACGAAGCGTGGAAATACATCCACACGATGCCCGACCAACTGGCCAAAGCCGCAAAAGAGCTGGGTGCAAGGCGAATCATGACCGTCCACCACTCGAAATACGCCCTTGCCAAGCACCGCTGGGACGAGCCGCTGGCGACCGAGGCGGCATTGGCCGCGGACACCGCGCTGCACCTCCTGCGGCCCGAAATCGGCGAGGTGGTTCCGCTGGAAACTCCGCAGCCGGAGCGTGCGCAGGCCGACGATCCGACGGGATTATAGCGCATCGGACAGGGTCGGGCTTCAACGCGGCTATCCCGGTTCCGGCCGGCTTATTCCGCCGGAAGCCCGCGACCCGCACCGAAGTAACCCGCACTGAAGCAACCTACGGCGAAGCAAAGCGCCCCGCGCCGAAACATCTTCGCCGAAGCGATCTCTGCCGAAACATCTGCGGCGGCAGTGAGGCGCCGACCTACGGCCACGGAAACCCGCATCCGACACCCGCGGAAAAAACGGCCTTTACCACGCATACTCAGGACCTGAGCGCTCCGGCTCTGGTATGCAATTTGCTCCGGAGGGAGGAAAATCCATATGCTATGAACAATTTTTCCTCACTGATCGAAAATTCGAAGCGGGCCGTACGTTACTGGTGGCTGCTCCTGATCATCGGCATCGCCCTGTTCGTCGTGGGCATTCTGATATTCGTCTACCCCACCCAGAGCTATCTGGGCATGTCGCTCGTCTTCGGCTGGCTGATGCTCTTTTCGGGCATTCTCGAAGTCGTGCTTTCGTCGGCCAACAAACACTTCATCACGGGCCGCGGCTGGATGCTGGCCGGGGGCATCATCGAAATCATCCTCGGCATCATCCTGATCTTCAACGTCGCGCTTTCGGCCGCCACGCTGCCGATTTTCCTCGGTTTCTGGCTCATGCTGCGCGGATTCAGCGCCATCGGTCTGGGCGGCGACATGAACGCCATGGAGATTCCCGGATCGGGCTGGACCGTCTTCAGCGGCATCCTGCTGGTGCTCTGCTCGTTGTGGATTCTGTTCCAGCCGCTCGTATTCGGCACCACGGCCGTCATCGTATGGGTCGGCATCTCGCTGCTCTTCGCCGGGGTCGCCGCCTGTTCGCTCTCGCTCCAGCTGCGGCAGGCGCACCGCTGTCTCGGCAACCGCTGATATTTCCGTACGCCGTCAAGTCTGCCTCACCGTACAAGCCCTTCGCACCGAGGGGCTTTTTTTGTTCTCTGCCACCGCACCGGGAACTCTGCCGTCCCCAAACAGCGACTGCCACACAAAAAAAAGTTTCACACGGGAAGCCCCTCTTAGAAGGGGCTTCCCTTTCCCGCACACCACGGCACACCACCCCTCCCGGCGGCGAAACCGATGCAACCGGAAACGGCACAAGCCCCGAAAACACGAAACCGGACGGCCGGAGCGAACCTCCCATCACACCGGTCAGGCGTGCGCGATCTCCGTCACGGCGTGTTCGAGAAATTCCTGCAGGACGAGCGCATGATTCTCGGCCGCATTTTTCGATGCGTACAGCAGCGTAACGGTCTCATTTCCGGCGATGCAGCGGACAAACTCCCGCACGGCCTGCGAGCCGCGCAGCTCTTCGAGATACCGGCGCCGGAACTCCGGCCAGCGGGTCTGCGGATCGGCGTGGTACCATGCGCGCAGTTCGGGGCTGGGCGTGATCTCCTTGGCCCACACGTCGTAATGCAGGGCATCCTTGCGCACGCCGCGCGGCCACAGTTTATCGACCAGCACGCGGCAACCGTCGTCCGGAGCGGCGGGTTCGTAAACGCGTTTGATTCGTATGCGTGTCATAAATTCGCTGCCAAAGGCGTAAAAAGTTCGATCAGATTTTCTTCGGGGTCCCTCAGATACACGACCCGCATTCCCCAGCCGGGTATGTCGGTCGGCCGGTTGACAAACTCCACGCCCCTTGCAGAGAGCGTTTCGAAGGCTTCGTCCACATTGTCGACTTCAAACGATACCATCATCTTATCCCTGCAGCCGGCCGGCAGCTCCTTGTCTGCGTTCCCGGCGACCGGCGCCATGAGATCGGACGTAAATATCGCCAACCCCTCGATGCCTTCGGCCACCTTGAAACTGCCGTAACAGCCTTCGATATCGAAAGCCGTCTCCAAACCGAGTTTTTCCGTATAAAACCGGAAGCACTTTTCATAGTCCCTGACCAATAATCTCACATTGCTGAATTTCATAATCGTC
>VOFB01001662.1_pt1 | contig 12696 bp, 17 predicted proteins | sample 5384141 | NCBI WGS metagenome assembly VOFB01 (sample SAMN12384721, study PRJNA508395) | human gut metagenome | isolation source: healthy gut A | host: Homo sapiens | reverse complement strand
CATCGTCTGCGTGGCAATTTATGCTGTGCTGGTGCAGAACATCGCTGGTGGAAGATGACATCATCATGGCAATATGGACGTGCATGGGGTATACGGTGCTGCTGTGCTTTACGCTGTTTAAACAGGCAGTCTCCCTTGCCAGTCTTTCAGGCGCACTAAAACGGAAGGAGGTTTCCCCACATTGGCATGTACCCGTACCCAAGGACTTAACAAAAGTCAAAACAAAGGTCATGTTCAATCTGACCAAGCGGCAGCTTATCTGCTTCACGGGCGGAGCGCTTATTGGCGTACCGCTTTTCTTTGCTCAGAAAACCTACCGGAAACAGTGTAGCGGTTATGTGTATGATGCTGGTTATGCTGCCCTTCTTATGCTGGCTATGTACGAAAAGCATGGACAGCCCCTGAAAAGATCAACAACATTCTTATGCCGTCCAAAGCATTAAACCAACAACTTTTATGCGGCGGCAGGAAATGCTCGATAAGGAGGTGTATGACATTGTTCACCGCAATAAAAAATGGCTGCATCGGATGTTCGGAAAACCGAGGAAAAACTGTGCAGCCGGTAAAGACAAAGAAAAACTGTCCCGCGCCGATAAGAAGCAGATCGAAGCGGCCATTGCCCGCGCTAACCGCACGGACAAAAAGGAAAATCTGCGCAGGACAGTATCCCTTATGAACGGATGTGGCCGGACGGAATCTGCCGACGGTTCGCCCTGCTATATCAATCCGATGGACTTGAATCTGGATTACAGCGACGATGATAACCCGCTGAGCCTGAAATCCGACTTCATTCTGTCGCTGTGTGAGCTGATCGTCGGCGGCAAGGATGGGCTTGCCCCTGTGGAAAAGACCATCATCGACCGCTGTGTGCGCATCGTCTACCGGGACTACCTCAATGACCCGAAACCGGAGAATATGCCGCTGCTGGAGGACTTGTATAACGCCCTCCGTGCGCAGGATGAAAAGAAGCGCAGTACATCGCCACTGCTTTGGAAATCTACGTCACCGGCTCGCTGAATGTGTTCAACCATCACACGAACGTGGATGTGAACAGCCGCATTGTCTGCTACGACATCAAGGAACTGGGCAAGCAGCTCAAAAAAATCGGGATGCTGGTGGTGCAGGATCAGGTCTGGAACCGTGTGACAATCAACCGAGTGTCGAGATCTGGAAACGCTATCGCAAATGGGGCGGCATCCCCACCGGGATCACTCAGAATGTCAAAGACCTGCTTTCCTCCCGCGAGGTTGAGAACATCTTTGAGAACAGCGATTTCATCTATATGCTCAATCAGGCCGCTGGCGACCGGCAGATTCTCGCAAAGCAGCTCAACATTTCGCCGCATCAGCTTTCTTATGTGACCCACTCCGGCGAGGGCGAGGGGCTGCTGTTCTACGGCAACACGATCCTGCCTTTCATTGACCACTTCCCGAAGGATACCGAGCTGTACCGCGTTATGACCACCAAACCGCAAGAGGTGGCATCGGCATGAAAAGAGAACCGCGTTTACAGTTTTCCGACGCCGATCTTGCCGAGCCGAAGCTGGAAAAGCCCATCAAGCGGGTGAAAAAAAGCAGCGGCCAGAGCGGATAAGGCGCAGGCGAAAATCCCCAAGAAAACCGTGGTTAAAAAGGAACGCGGCTTTGATCCTGCCACCGGCAAGGTCAAAACGCAGCTCCGTTTTGAGGAAGTGGATAAGAAAAAGCCGGCCTCAAAGCTGACCCATGCCGTGCAGGATGCCCCCGCCAACTTTGTTCTCTCTCAGGTTCACCGGGAGGTGCGGCAGAGCGAGGATGACAATGTAGGCGTAGAGGCCGCGCACAAGGTAGAGCAAACTGTGGAGAGCGGCGAGCGGCTGGTACAGTCTGCCCACCGCGCCCATCAGCTCAAGCCTTATCGCGCCGCCATCCGTGCGGAGAAAAAACTGGAGCGAGCCAACCTTGACGCGCTCCAAAAGAAAGCGGAGATCGACAGCCCCACCAGCAATCCCGTTTCCAAATGGCAGCAGAAGCAGGCAATTAAGAAGCAGTATGCCGCTGCCAAGCACAATCAGGCGGCGCAGACTACGGCAAAGGCGGCAGAGAATACCGCCAAGGCCGCGAAAAAAGCCGCTGAAAAGGCTGAGAAAGCGGGCAAATATGTGTGGGAACACCGGCGCGGCTTTGCCATTGCCGCCGCAATTCTGCTGATGCTGGCATTTCTGCTCAACGGCCTGTCCTCCTGCTCGGTGATAATGGATGGCGTCGGCTCCGGGATCGCGGCCAGTACCTATCCGTTGCAGGACGCCGATATGCTGGGTGCGGAAGCGCAGTATTGCGAAATGGAGGCAGAGCTTCAGCGCTACCTCGACACCTACGAAAGCACCCATGACTACGATGAGTACCACTTTGATCTGGACACCATCGAGCATGACCCCTATGTACTCATCTCCATGATTACGGCGCTGCATCAAGGGGAATGGACGCTGGATGAGGTGCAGGGTACGCTCCCCAGATGCTCTTTGACCGCCAGTACATTTTGACCGAGGATGTGGTGGTGGAAACCCGCTACCGCACGGAAACCGACACATGGACGGACGCGGACGGCAACACCCATACGGACACCTATCAGGTGCCGTATGACTACTACATCTGCACGGTCACGCTGGAAAACTTCAATCTCTCCCATGTTCCCGCTTACATTATGAGCGAAGAACAGCTCGGAATGTACGCCACCTATATGGCCACCCTCGGCAACCGTCCCGACCTGTTCCCCGGTTCAGGCTACATCGGCAAGTATGTGGAGGGCAGCTATACCGACTACGACATTCCCCCGGAGGCGCTGGACGATGAGGTATTCGCCGCCATTATCAAGGAAGCGGAAAAATATCTCGGCTACCCCTACGTTTGGGGCGGCAGCAGCCCCTCCACCTCGTTTGACTGTTCGGGCTTCGTCAGTTGGGTCATCAATCATTCCGGTTGGGACGTAGGCAGACTGGGCGCGCAGGGGCTTTGCAATATCTGTACGCCCGTATCCTCTGCTAACGTCAAGCCGGGCGATCTGGTGTTTTTCACCGGAACGTATGATACCCCCGGTGTCAGCCATGTGGGTACGAAGCAGAGACCCCGCCTGCAGAAACTTCCGATCCTGAAACGGAAGAACCGCCCGCAGAGACGCCCGGCACGGAGACGGAGGAACCGCCAGTAGACGAACCCACGGAGACCCCTCCTGCCGAAACTCCGGCTGTCCAGCCGGAATACCGGGTACAGGTGGACACCGTGGAGGGTTACCACAACCAGCCGGTGGCACTGACCATCCGCCTGGAGGATGTGGGCGGCACCGGCTGACCAAGCTGGAAGCCTCCACGGAGCAAAAACGCCCGGAGAAGCGCACCGACCTGACCGAAGCGCTGCAAAAAACGGCGCTGCTCCTTACACCGTATCTACCAATGGTACGGTGTATTTCTTTATCACCGATCCGGCAGGGACCGAACACAAAGAGACCTACACGGTGGATTTCTTTTTGATTATGACCCGCCTGCGGTGGAAGCCGGGATTCACAACAAGACGCTGACGGTGGAGGCCACCGACCATGCGCCCGGCGTTGCGGGCATCTATGTGAACGGCCAGATCTACACCACCATGAAAAACGGCCAGCTGGAGCTGCCGATTGACGGCTGCACGGAGGACCGGCTGTTTTCCATCCGGGCAAAAGACCGGCTGGGCAACCGTTCCGATTCCCTGACCCTCTCCAACCCCTATTACAAAGAGCCGGAGGAGGAAGATACGGAAAAGGATACGAAGCAGGAGCATGACGAGCATTGCCCGGAGGACTGCGACTGCCGCAAGGAACAGACCGCCGCACAGCCGTCCACACCTGGGACCACCACCGGTTCTGCGCCGGTTTCCACGACTTCTGCGCCGGTCACAACGCTGTCCGTGGCAGCACCGGCACCTCTTCCGGTTCCACCGGCGGCACGTCCTCCAAAGATTCCGCTTCTAATAAGGAAGAATCCGCTTCGGAGACTGTGACCAAAGAGCCGGGGACCGGGCTTTCCGGGAGGGCAACGCCGTTGCCCGCGACTTGCTCTATGACAAGCACACCAACAAACAGTTCATCATCATCACCGACCGGGACGGCAACACCTTTACATGGTGATCGACTACGATTCCCCATCAACGAGGAGGAAGAACAGTATCAGACCTATTTCCTGGAACCCGGTGGACCTGGCCGACCTGGAGGGGCTTGCCGCAGACGGCGGCACGGCGGAGGCACCGGCTGTCTGCTCCTGCACGGAACGCTGCCAGCCCGGCGAGGTAAACCTGTGCTGTGAAGTGTGTTCCCAGGATATGACCGCCTGTGTGGGCAAAGAGCCGGTAGAGGAAGAACCGGAGGAACCTACCGAGACCGAGCCGGAAGAACCGGAGGAAAGCGGCGGCGTCAACCCCGCCGTCCTGGTGGGGCTGCTTGCCCTGATCGGCGGCGGTGGCGCGTTCGCCTATTTCAAGCTGGTGAAGAACAAGCCGAAAACCAGGGGCAACGCCGACCTGGATGATTACGACTACGGCGATGATGAGGATTCGGAGGAGGACGAAATCCGTGGGAGAGCGAGGATGAGGACGGCCCGATGCCGAGCCGGATGAGGACGGTACGGAGTGACCCGGTTCACCGACAGCCCCTTTGAACGGATGATGACACAGAAACCCAGCGGCGGGGGCCATCCCCGCCGCGCCCCCTCTCTCCCCAAAGACCATCCCTGTTACGGCTGCTCCCATGCAGGGCAGACCTGTGTCGGCCTCTGCCACCGGGAAATGCTCCACTATCTCAAAGAAAGGAAAGAACCGAAATGAAACGTTATCAGATGATTTTGGGCGCGATTGTCGCCTTTGACCTTGCCTACGTTGCCTTTGCCTGTGCGGAGGACTGCTGTTCGCGGCTGCACAGCCGCTGGAAAAAGAAACATGGTGTTACCGATGAGGAGGAACCGGAATTTTTCAATGCGGACGATGATCCGGATTACAGCCCTGCGCCGCCTTTATGCGTGGACGCCATCCGCATGGTCTCCCCGTTCCACATCCGGGATCTGGTGGTGGACCGGATCTTCCCGAGTGGAAACCATGGTGGATGCGCTGGGTGGACTGGATCGGGACGCGGCGAAGCTGCTGCTGGCCTCTTATATCGGATTCCTGGTACAGAAAGCAACGGAAGAAGAACAGAATTTCCCCCATGCTGTTGGAGCTACTGAACGCTTCCAAAGTTTATGACGATCCTGACAGCAAAAATGCCGTTGACCTGATGATGGAGGAAGATGTCAGGGACAGAAACCCGCTTCCCCGTGCTATGCCGATTACCAGGAATACCGGCTCATCTGCATCCATAAGGAGCGCGTTATCAACACCTGCCGCGTTATCGTCTCCGGCATCATCCGGAAGCTGTACGGCGATTATTATGATATGCACGTTGAGGGAATGTTAAAAACGGTATCGGACCGGCTGGCAGTCGCCAAAGATGATGCGCTTTTCTATGAGGAGGTGGAATAAATGCGCCTTGTGATTGCCGAAAAGCCCTCCGTGGCGCAGCCCGGCATCGGTCGCCCAGGCACTGTCTGTTGTGATGGGGCGAAGCACGGCTTACTGCCTTGCGGGATGCTCCAAGCCAATTCTGCGGCTTTGGATTTCTTCAATGGAGGATGATGCCATCCGCAGCGGCTTCCAGCAGCTTAAGTCTGGGCGCGACTATGACGGCCTGCATCAATCTGCCCTGTGCCGCGCCAAGGCTGATTGGCTGGTTGGTATCAACGCCACGCGGTATTTCTCGGTGACGTATGGCCGGACATTGAACATTGGGCGCGTCATGTCGCCCACGCTGGCGCTGCTGGTACAGCGCGAGGCGGAGATCTCCGCATTTGTGGCAGAACCGTTCTGCACCGTTCAGCTCGATTGCGGCTTTCCCGCCGCGACAGACCGAATGGAAGGACAAAAGCCGATGCCGAACAGCCATCGCCAACGCCTGCAAGGGCAAGACAGTAATCGTCAAAAGCGTGGGGCGCAAGGAAAAGGCTGAGAAAGCGCCCGCGCTCTACGATTTGACCTCCCTCCAGCGCGACGCCAACCGTGTTCTCGGCTACACCTCTCAGCAGACCCTCGACTATCTCCAAGCGCTCTATGAAAAGAAGCTCTGTACCTACCCGCGCACCGACAGCCGCTTCCTGACCGACGATAAGGAGGGCAGCGTCCCCGGCGCTTGTCGCCGCCGCTGCCGCCATGCTGCGGCATGGAGAAGCCGCCGACCATCTGCGCCAAGCAGGTATGCAGCAGTAAAAAAGTCACCGATCATCACGCCATTGTTCCCACCATCAGCGCGGAAAAGGTAGATATAGCCTCTCTGCCGCTGGGCGAACGCGAGGTGCTGAAGCTGGCGGCAAGGGGGCTTGCTTCGTGCGGTGGATGAACCACATCGCTACGCAGAAACGGTCATTACGGTGGACTGTGCCGGTCAGAGCTTCACCGCCAAGGGCAAAACCGTCCTTGCTCCCGGCTGGAAGCGCTATGAGCAGGAGCAGACGGAGGCAGCGCCCGCGCTGCCGGTGGTAACGGATAATCAGACGCTTTCCGTATCTGCCGCATCGGTCAAGACCGGAAAAACCACGCCGCCCAAGCATTTCACCGAGGATACGCTGCTGGCTGCGATGGAGAACGCGGGCAAGGAGGATATGCCAGATGATGCCGAGCGCAAGGGCATTGGCACCCCGGCGACCCGTTCCGGTATCATTGAAAAGCTGGTGTCCTCCGGTTTTGTGGAGCGCAGGAAGTCCAAAAAGATCACCAATCTGCTGCCTACCTCCACCGGCACGGCGCTTATCACCGTTCTGCCTGAACAGCTCCAGTCTCCGCAGCTCACCGCTGAATGGGAGCACCGCCTGAAAGAGATTGAGCGCGGTGAAATCGCCCCGGACAGCTTCATGGATGGGATCGCCGCCATGCTACATGAGCTGGTGCAGACCTACAAACCCATCCCCGGTACGGAAGTCCTGTTCCCCTCCGGGCGCGAGGTAGTCGGCAAGTGTCCCCGCTGCGGAGCCGAGGTGACGGAATCACCGAAAGGCTTTTTCTGCGAGAACCGTGCCTGTTCCTTTGTTCTCTGGAAAAACAGCCGCTTTTTCACCGCCAAGAAAAAGGCTGACGAAATCTCTGCCGCTGCGCTTTTGGAAAATGGCCGCGCCCCGCTGAAAGGCTGCTACTCCGAAAAGACAGGGAAAACCTATGATGCCAGCGTTCTTTTGGAGGACGATGGACAGCGCACGGGCTATAAGCTGGTGTTCGACAATGGCTGATGCGCCGCGTATGGATCACAAGCAGCTCCGCCGCGCCAAGAAGCTCATTCGGAAGCTCTGCTGTAATTACGATCACAGCAACTGCCTCGCGCTGGATGATGGAGAGCCTTGCGCCTGCGTAAAAAGGGAACAGGTTGCAAAAAGGACCGCCAGACCATTTACTCGTGCCCAAACTGGTTCCGTCCGCGGTGCTTCCCGCCGACCATGAGCTGCTGGCCGACGTGATGCGGGAAAGGCCGGGGAAGCGCTGCGCCGTCTGCGGTAAGCCGGTCTATTCTTCCTCCAACGCGCCAAATATTGCCCCGCCTGCTGTGCCAAGCAGGAGCGCCGAAAGCAGGACGCCAAACGCAAGCGTGAACAATACTGGAACCTCCGCAAATAGAGGCAAAAAAGCCCGTGCTGCAAGGCTTTTTCCATGCGGATTGCAAGTGGCTACGTCATTCTATCCGCAAGCGCCAAAAACGGCTATCTGTGGAGAATCGCCCCTGTGCAGGATGTATTTTCTTCTGCGCAGGGGCGCTATTTTTTCTGAAAGGAGATCATCATGGCTGAAAAACAAACCAGCAAAGACCGGATGCGGGAGATTTCACCGCTACTCGGTCAACAATACCATGCTCATCTATATGCAGCGCCCCGACGCCACCCATGTGGCGGGCTTCAACAAGTGGCGCGATCAGTTCGGCAGGAACGTCCTGAAAGGTGAAAAAGGCATTCGCATCATCGCTCCTACTCCCTATAAGAAAAAGGTCGAGGAAATCAAGACCGACCCCGGAAACCAACGCGCCGGTGCTGGACGCGGACGGCAAGGCCATCATTGAGGAAAAGGAAATCCGTATTCCTATGTTCAAGGTGGTGTCCGTCTTTGATGTGTCACAGACTGCGGGAAAGCCCTTGCCCCAGCTTGCCGCCGATCTGAGCGGCAATGTGCAGCAGTATGAGGTTTTCATGGAGGCGCTGCGCCGCGCCTCTCCCGTCCCCATAGAGATAAAGCCCGTTGCGCGGGATACGGACGGCTTTTTCAGCATTAAGGCGCAGAGCATCACCATCCGCGCCGGTATGAGCGAGGTGCAGACGGTATGCGCCGCCGTCCATGAGATTGCCCACGCCAAGCTCCACGACTACGAACACATGACGGAGCTTGCGGACGATGGTGAGACGCTCCTTGTCCCCGGCGAAAAGAACCGCAACACCGAGGAGGTCGAGGCCGAAAGCATCTCCTATGCGGTCTGCCAGTATTACGGCATTGAAACGGGCGAAAACAGCTTCGGCTATATCGCCACATGGTCACAGGGCAAGGAGCTGAAAGAGCTTCGCGCCAGTCTGGAAACTATCAATAAGACGGCATCCGAGCTGATTACGGACATTGACCGGCACTTTGCGGAGATTTGCAAGGAGCGCGGCATTTCTGTGGAGAAATCCGAGCAAGCGGAAAGCCAATTAAAAGAGAACAGCAATATGTCTGCGGCTGACTTGGCAAAAAGCATTTCAGAGCTGTATCTCGATGCGAATGGCCTTGCCTTTCTCAGCGAATTTGCAAGTCAGGAAGATTGCCTCCAGCATTTCTACGAAGATCTGTTGACAGGAGCAGATGAGATAAAAGGCTTCCTGTCCGAAACACTTGAGCAGAGCGATGAATACGCGCACAGAGCGAATGAGCTGCTGTTGGAAGTTGAGGCATTTCAGAAAAGTCACACTTCCTTAAAGGAACTCGACGCTAATGAGCGTTGGTATGCGGTTGATGGTGGGAGCAAGCATCTTCGCATAACAGAAGATGGTGCAAAATATGCCTATGAACTTTACGACAAGGACACTCTACACCTTCTGGAAAGCGGAACAGTACATGACGATGATGTAAACTTTCTTTTGGCGGCTGCGATTCGTATCTGCGAAACACATGGCTATGATAAGACCGTGCCGTTTGAAGTTTTGTCAAACAAGTTTGCAGGGATTTTGTACTCACTCGAATTGTCATCGGACGACAATCAGGTTGTTCACGAGGAGGCCGGTTCTCGTGCCGCAGGCACACTTCCAACTTCGCCGGAGCTGGAACAGGCCACCCCGATGCCTGACCCCACGCTGACGGTGGACGATATGCGCAGCTATGGGTATCTGGACGGTGATATGCTCCCGCTTTCCAAGGACCGGGCAGTGGAGCTGCTGGAGCATGACATCACGGTTTATATGCTCTATCCCGACAACGCCGAGGAAATGGTCTTTGAAGCCGAGGACATCATCAAGCACGACGGAATGTTCGGGGTCACAAGACCGGATTGGGATGCGGTCAAAGGCCATATCCCTCCCCGCGATGTGGAGCAGCGCTTTTTGAACAGCCCCACCGATTCTATGGCGATCTATCAACTGCGCCGGGACGCGCCGGTCGAGCTTCGTTTTGCCAATCTCGGCAGTTTGGCCGCGCCGCCTGACCCCGCCAACTATGAAGCCGTCTATACCCGTGAAGTGTACCCGGACGATGATACCGGCAGAATTCTTGAAAACTTCTTCTACATTTTCAACGACGAGCGCCCCGGTGATTTTGTGGGACACAGTCTCTCCGTCAGCGACATCGTTGCGCTGAAACAGGACGGCAAGGTATCCTATCACTACTGCGACAGCATGGGCTTTCAGGAGCTGCCCGCCTTTCAAAAGCCGGAGAATTATTTGAAAGCTGCGGAAATGTCGATGGAGGACGACTACGGCATGATCGACGGCATTATCAACAACGGCCCCAAGCAGCCCACCGTCGCCGACCTTGAGGCACAGGTCAAGGCCGGTATGTCCATCTCCTTGATGGATTTGGCAGAGGCGGCACACCGGGAAAAGAAGAAATCTGTGCTGGAGCAGCTCAAAAGCCAACCGGCCCAAGAACGTCCACACAAAACAGCGCCCAAAAAGAGCGCGGAAAAGGAGCTTTGATATGAACATCACCTTTGAAGAACAGCAGCTTATGAGCCTCTACAACACCGGCACCCGCGCGGGGTTGATCGCGGCGCTGGAGGAAATGCGCGGCTACCTCGCCGCGATGAAACGGAGCTGCGGGAGCTGGCGGACAGCGCCATCGCAAAGCTGCGCAGGATGAGCAACGAGGAATATGACGCGCTTGACCTGTTCCCCGATTTTGAAAAGGAGGATATGGATGCCGAGTAAAGTACAGCTCTATGCGCAGATGGCAGACCGCACGGCGGAGCAGATCACGGGAAGCTACCAGAAGTGGACGGCATTTCTGACCACCGCCGCAAGGCTGTATAAGTACCCCTACAACGAGCAGCTCATGATCTTCGCCCAGCGCCCGGAAGCCACGGCCTGCGCGGAATACGACCTTTGGAATAAGCAGATGCGCCGCTATGTGCGGCGAGGCAGCAAGGGCATCGCCCTTGTGGATACCAGCAGCGACCAACCCAAACTCCGATATGTATTTGATGTTTCCGACACCAGCGGCGGCGAGAACTCTCGCCGCCTTATCTTTGGGAATACCGGCAGGAGCATCGTGAGGTGGTATCTGCGGCGCTGGAGCAGCGCTTCGACGTTTCCGGTGAAAGCGGGCTTGCCGATCAGTTGGAGCGTGTGGCGGCGCAGCTTGTAGATGAATACTGGCACGACAACCGGCGCGATATTGTCGGCATCGTTGACGGCTCTTTTTGGAGGACTATGATGAGTTCAACATCGGAGCCGCATTTCGGAACGCTGCCGTTGTCAGCACCACCTATGCGCTGCTGTCTCGCTGTGGGATGCAGCCGGGAGATTACTTCGAGCATGAGGATTTTCTGAACGTCTTTGATTTCAACACCCCGCAGACCGTCGCCGCCCTTGGAACGGCCATCAGCCAGTCCAGCGAGCTGGTGCTGCGACAGATCGAAGTTACCATCAAGAATTATGAGCGCGAGAAAATCGCGGAAAGGAGCGAAAGCGCAACACCTATCGCCAGAGGAGCGCATTGTCGCGGCCTTTGAGGAGCAGAAGTCCACCACCGAGATCGCGGACACCCTGAACACCCTGTACCATGGCGGCAACGGGATCGGCAGCGTCACCGCATGGTATGCCGAGGACGGTATCCATCTTTCCCACGGCAAAACAGCCCGTTACGACAAGTCCGCCCAGGTCATTTCCTGGGAGAGCGCCGCTGAGCGCATCGGCCAGCTTTTGCAGGACGGCAAGTTTGCCACCAATGTGGAGCTGACCGAGGCAGCGGGCTATGAACGCTCCCTCCTTGCGGAAAAACTTCTGGCATTTGTACCACGATTTCAGCGATAAAGCCAGAGAAGCCGGGTATCTGCCCAGCCTTGCCAACAATCCGGGGCGCGGTTTCCCGGAGGAAACTGCATGGCTCACCGAACAGCTGAATAAGCCCGGAGTTTCGCCAGACCCTTGCGGAAGAATACGCTGCCTTCTGGACGGCCTACCAGCAGGACCGGGAGTTGCTGCGCTTCCACTACCACAAACCGAGAGAGATTTGGGAAAGCCTGAAAGACCTGTCCCTGCCCCGCACCATTTTTCTCAGTTGACGGAAGTACCTACGGTCAAGCAGTTTATCTCTGAGGACGAGATCGACGCCGCCATGACCAGAGGCAGCGGATTTGAGGGCGGTAAGGGACGAGTTTTCACCTTTTTCCAGAAGCCCCATACGGACAAGGAAAAAGTGGATTTTCTCAAGAGTGAATACGGCACTGGCGGCCACTCTCACCCCTGTCCGGCGCTGGGGGGCAGCTGGGAAGATCACGATGGAAAGGGTCTGCACTATAAAAAAGACGGCTGCCCGGATATGCATTTCACATGGGAGAAAGTTGCCAAACGGATTACCGGCCTGATTCAGAAGGGACGCTATCTCACTGAACAGGAACAGGCGGAGTATGACAAAATCCAGGCAGAAAAAGCCCTGGCCGAAGAAGATGCCCTGCAAGCCCAGCAGCCGACCCCGGAGATATGGGAATACAACGGGGTCAAGGAGCGTCACTCGGATGACATAGTTCTCTATCAGATGGGCGATTTCTTTGAACTGTATGGTGAAGATGCCAAAACTGCCGCTGCGGAGCTGGACTTCCATCTCACTACCCGCGCTATCCCCGGCGGTGGCCGTGTGGAAATGTGCGGCTTTCCGGCAAACCGGCTGGAGCAGGTTGTGGAACAGCTGCGTGATCAGCATGATGTGACCATTTCCGCTGTACCGGAGGACGGCAAGGAGCGTCAGGAATATTCCATGCCCTCCATCGACCATGAGACCGAACAGCACATCAACGCTCATGAAGCAGAGTTTGGCGTAGATGGAACCAGAGTATTTCAGGAGACCGAAGCAGCCGCAGCCCCTACGATTCGAGAACTGCATGAGCAATACAAGCCCATTGTACTTGCCGCTGTTATGGAAGATGCCATATCAAAAATGCCTGCGGTCA
>VOFB01002820.1_pt1 | contig 12703 bp, 27 predicted proteins | sample 5384141 | NCBI WGS metagenome assembly VOFB01 (sample SAMN12384721, study PRJNA508395) | human gut metagenome | isolation source: healthy gut A | host: Homo sapiens | reverse complement strand
AAGAATAATGTTAGCAATAAAAAGGTACTTGCAGAATATGATAATATTCCAATATTAGTGTTTGATGAAATTGATACAGGAATTAGTGGTAAAAAGCGACTAATAGTGTTGGAGACAAGCTAAAATCAATTGCTGGAAGCCACCAAGTATTATGTATTTCACATTTGCCTAACATAGTAGCACAAGCAGATTATAATTATTTTATTAGCAAAAATGTAATAGAAGATAGAACAAAAAACACAAATAAAATTATTAAAAGAAAATGAGGTAATTGAAGAAATTGCAAAGAATATCATCAGGAGAGAAATAAATGAAGTAACAATAAAATATGCTACTGAATTACGTAATAGAAAAGCTTCATAATTGATGAATAAATATATTTACAAAGGTTATACTATACTAGAAATTGGAAAAATTTAGGAGGATAGTATTATGAAAATTTTCTTAAAATACAAGACATAAGACAATGCAAATATTAGATTCAAGGGAAATCCGACAGTACAAGTAGAGGTAATGACAGAAGATGGATATGTTGGAAAAGCATCAGTACCATCAGGTGCCTCAACAGGAAGTTTTGAAGCAGTTGAATTACGAGATGGAGATAAAAACAATTATTTAGAGTAAAAGCGTAGAAAAAGCAGTAGAAAATGTAAACAAAAAAATAGCTAAAAAAATTATAGGGATGAATGTATATGAACAAAGAAAAATCGATACAGAAATGATAAAATTAGATGATACACCTAATAAATCAAACCTAGGTGCAAATGCAATTTTGGGGTATCCTTAGCAGTTCAAGAGGCTGCACATTCACTATGTTTAGAATTATATAGATATATTGGCGGAATATATGGTACTGAGATGCCTATTCAATGATGAATATATTAAATGGTGGAAAACATTCAGAAAATAATATAAGTATACAAGAATTTATGATAATGCCAGTAGGAAAAATTACATTTGAAGAAAGATTAAAAGAGGAACAGAAATATCATACACTTAAAAAGTATTAAAAGAAAAAGGTCATAATGTTGGAGTAGGCGATGAAGGTGGTTTTGCTCCAAATTTAAAAGATGAAGAAGAAGCGTTGGATTGTATTATAGAAGCAGTAAAAAGGCGGGATATGAACCAGAAAAAGATATAAAATTGGCTTTAGATATTGCAAGTACAGAGATGTATGAAGAAGCTCAAAAATAGGAAAAAAAGGGTATTATTTCTGGAAAACACAAGAATTTAAAACAGAAAATGAGATGATAGAATATCTAGTAAATTTATGTGAAAAATATCCAATATGTTCAATAGAAGATGGACTAGCAGAAGAAGATTGGGAAGGGTGGAAAGTACTAACAGAAAAGCTAGGAAATAGAATTCAACTAGTTGGGGATGATTTATTTGTAACTAATCCAAAAAGATTATATAGAGGAATTGAAAATAATATAGCAAATAGTATATTAATAAAATTAAATCAAATAGGAACATTAACAGAAACATTAGATACAATAAAATTAGCAAAAGAAAATGGATATAATACAATTATTTCTCATAGGTCAGGAGAAACAGAAGATACAACAATAGCAGATGTAGCAGTGGCAATAAATGCAGGACAAATAAAAACAGGAGCACCGTGTAGAACAGATAGAATAGCAAAATATAATAGATTATTATATATAGAAAAGAATTATCAGAATAAGAAACATGAGACCAAAAATTTAAACTAAAAATGTAATACAAATATTCTATACGAAATAAAATAAAAAATGAGCCTAAGTTATTAAATTTTGTTTAATAACTTAGGCATATTTTAACTTAAAAATTATTACTTCATATCATTATTTAATTTTTGAATCTAACAAAGAAGAATATTGCTAAAACAGTGATAATTATAATACCTGCTAAAATAGAATTCAAACCAGCTTTAGGTAATTGAGCAGGTGGCTCAGCAAGTTTTAATTTAGGTGTAACATCAGTAGTTTTTTCTTGCTTGTTATTATCAAAATCATTATAAGAAAGATCGACTTTCTCATTAGTATTTAAAATTTTGCCTACAATATTGCTATCAAAGTTTTGTTTTAATTTCAATTTGTATTGAACAGTAGCAGTTTGACCACTAGCAAGTTCTGGAATAGTCCATGTAATTGAATTATTTGTAGTATCTACTTTGGCAGAAATTTCTCCAATGTTTGCTTTTTCTACATATGCAAAATCAAAATTATCTATAATTTCTTTTGGAAAATAATCTACAATTTGAATATTTTTATATGATTGAGAAATAGGCATTAAAGAATTATATATAGTTGTAACTGTTTCTTCAATTTTATCATCAGAAACATAGTAAAATGTTCCAGCTGTTGGAGTTTTAGTTGTACCGAAAACTTCGTTGATTATTTCACCAAAAGTTTTTGTTGTTCCTGAAGGTACATAACTTTCATCAGAAATTCCAGACAACATTGTAAATAGCTTTATGTTTTGTTTTTCAATTGCTTGTAATTTAGCTTTTGTTGCATTGATTGTATCATTAGAATAATATGGGTTATTATGACCTAAAGAAACATTAGGAACACCATCTGTTAAAACAATCATATATTTATTAGTAGCAGTACTTGAAAATTGTTTACTAGCTAAATCAAGTCCAGCTTCTAAATCTGTTCTAGGGCCATTTGCTTCTATTGAATCGATAGCATTAGTTAAAACAGAAGAACTATTACTTAAACCAGAAACTAAAGTTGCATCTTCTGTAGTTCCTTCTTTCGAAGCTGTTGTATTAGTTGAAAAACTAACAACGGAAATTTTTAAATCTTTATTGTCTTTTAATAAATTTGTAATAACTGTTTTGGCTGAATCAAAAATTAATTGTTTTCTAGTAGTTTTTCCATTAGTTGTAGTAATTTCATTATTCATACTATCAGAATTATCTAAAACCAATACGATTTCACCGGTAGGTTTTTTACTAGCCTCACCATTATTAACTTGTAATTGTAAAGTAACTTCTTTATTAGTTAAATCTTTACTAATTAATTTTTTTTTCGAATTTTGAATTTGAACCAAATTCAATTGTTGCTACAGGTTCTTCTACAACTGACATTTGAACAGTGCTGTAAGAAGCAAAAGACATATTAGCAACTAGAATTAAAATTAGGAATAAACCTAAAAAATTTTTTTTCTTCATTTTAAACATTAAAATCCTCTCCCTCTATTATTATATATATTTAATATTGTAACACAAGTAGAAAAATATACAAGGGTATATAAAAAAATAGTATACAAAAATAATTTAAAACACTTGAATTAATACCTAAAAAGTGGTAAAATAAAAGAAGTGACAGACAGAAAAACCAATTAAAAAGCAAAGTATATATATTAAATAATCAAAGAGAAAAATGGTCAAGGCTGAAAGCCATTTAGACAAATATATAGAAATTTCACTTTTTAGGTCCTTTTTGAAATAATAGTAGGGAAAGGCGGTTGCACCGTTAAAACTTTAATGAGGTTAGTAAAACTAATAAAATTAGGTGGTACCACGGAAAATAAAAGCCATTTCGTCCTAAAAAGTAGGAAGGAGTGGCTTTTAGATTTTAAGGATGTGAAAATAGTATGAAAAAGAAAAAATACTAGAAAATTATTTTGCTTCAAATCTTTATAGTAACCAAGAAATATTACAAAGTATTGAAAACACAAAAAAAGAATTTGCAAAACAAAATAGTAAATATAGACATAAATTTAAATGAATTTGAGTATATGTTTGTAACTTATTATTTTGAAACTAAAGAAAATATGTTTCAAAAAAAAATAATGATAAAATTAAAAAGAAAGGCCAAGAAAAATAAAACAGCTTTACTACAAAGTAAATTCGAAAATATTCGGAAAATCAATATGGGAAATATAAAGAAACAAAACATTTAAACCATATTAAAAAGTTATAAATAATTAATGATAACAAGAAGGGAATGAATTTTAAGATGAAAGAGAAAATTGCAGAAATTGAAAAACAATCTATTCAAGAAATAGAAAACTGTACAACTCAAAAGGAACTAAATGAATTAAAAAGTAAAATATTTAGGAAAAAAAAAAGGTGAATTAACAACAGTTTTAAGAGGAATGGGAGCATTATCACCAGAAGAAAGACCAGTTATAGGAAGTTTAGTAAATCAAGTTAGAGATAAATTAAATGAATTATTTACAGAAAAAAGAAGAAACTTTTAAAAAGAAAGAATTAGAAAAAGATTATTAACTGAAAAAATTGATATAACAGAACCAAGTAAAAAAATCGAATTAGGTAATAAAAGAAGTTGAAGAAATCTTTTTAGGAATGGGATATAAAATAGCAGATGGACCAGAAGTAGAAAAACATTCTATAAATTTTGACCAATTAAATGCACCAGCAGATCATCCATCAAGAGATTTCAAGACACATTTTACATCACAGATGATGTAGTTTTAAGAAGTCAAACATCACCAGTCCAAGCAAGAGTTATGGAAAATCAAAAACCACCAATAAAAATAATTTGTCCAGGTGCTGTTTATCGTTCAGATAGAAGTAGATGCAACACATTCACCAGTGTTCCATCAAATAGAAGGGCTAGTTGTAGATAAAAACATATCAATGACAGATTTAAAAGGAACACTAGAAATGTTTGCTAAAAAAAATGTTTAGGAGAAAACACAAAAATAAGATTCAGACCACACCATTTTCCATTTACAGAGCCAAGTGCAGAAGCAGATGTATCATGCTTTGTATGTGGAGGAAAAGGCTGTAGAGTATGTAAAGGTGAAGGATGGATAGAATTATTAGGTTGTGGAATGGTGCATTCAAATGTATTTAAAAACTGTGGAATAGACCCAGATGAATATTCAGGATTTGCATTTGATTTGGAGTAGAAAGAATAGCAATGGCAAAATTCGGAATAGATGATTTACGATTATTATTTGAAAATGACGTTAGATTTTTAAAACAATTTTAACAAAAGAAAAGCAAATAGAATAAAAATAAATCAAAATTTTGATAATTTAAAAAGTGTAAAAGATTTTTTAGTAAAAAACCAAAAAAGAATAAAGTTTGAAGAAGCTTAAAATTTATGCATAACCAGGAAATGAAAATTATTCAGTTGTAGAAACAAATGGAATTATCGTTTAATTTCTGATATGAAAGCAAGTGTAGAATAAACAAAATAATATATTTAAAATAGAAGAATTCGTAGAGAATATCAGAACAAGGAAATTTAAGAAAATGGATATTAAAACCTCAAGAAAGAACAGAAAATAAAAATAATATACAAATAGGAAACGACATAAAATATGCAGAAGAACAAGAAAAATATAAAAATAAAAAACATGAAAGGAAAAAGACCAAATAAAGTAATAAATGGTTACAAATATAGTAGATAGATGTTAACAGAAAAATTACAAATATTAACAATGACAGGTTCAAATGTAAAAGGTTATTCAAACAGGAACAGATATAAAAAAATGTTGTTGGTACCAGTAGAAAAAGATCCTAATGGAGCAGAATTACCAGGAGGCAAAAAAATTAAAACAGGAGAACTAAGAGGAGTTACTATCTGCAGGAATGATGTGTTCTGTAGGAGAATTAGAAATAGGCATAAATGATTATCCGAAACAAATAGAAGAAGGAATAATGATATTAAAAAGAGAATCAGACAACAAAGAAGAAAAAATAAATGTATTGCCAGAAATTGATTTAGAAAAAAATTAGGAGCTAAAATATGAAAAAATTTAGGAAAATATTGTAGATATACTAGATTTAAAAGAAGATATAATAGACTTTGAAATCACACCAAATAGACCAGATTGTTTATCAATAGAAGGATTAGGAAGAGAAACAGCAGTAGCATTAGGAGAAGAATTTGAAAATCCAAGAAAAGACATAGACAATATAATTTCAAATAATGAAAGTACCAGACAAAGAAGAAATAGAAGGATTAACAGTAGAAATCAAGCACCAGATTTATGTTACAGATATATAGCAAGAATGGTAAAAAACGTAAAAATAGGACCATCACCCAAATGGCTAACAAAAAGGATTAAAAGCATGTGGAATGAAAAGCATAAATAACATTGTAGACATTACAAATTATGTAATGCTAGAAATGGGTCAACCTATGCATGCATTTGACATAGAATCAATAGAAGGAAAACATATAACTGTAAGAAGAGCGAAAACTGGAGAAAAAATCACAACATTAGATGAAGTAGAAAGAACATTAGACGAAAACGACTTTAGTAATAGCAGACACTAAAAAGCCAGTAGCAATAGCAGGAGTAATGGGAGGACTAAACTCAGAAATAGAAAAAGACACAAAAACAGTTGTATTTGAATCAGCAGTATTTTATGGAGGAGCAGTAAGAAAAACAGCAAAAAAAAGTAGGCTTAAGAACAGAAAGTTCATCAAGATTTGAAAAAGGGTTATCACCAGAAAATGCACTAAGAGCAATAAACAGAGCAGTCGAACTAGTTGAACTTTTAGGAGCAGGAGAAGTTGTAGAAGGAAAAATTGATGTATATCCAACAAAACAAAAAATAAATAAAATAAAATTAGATGTAGATAAAATAAATACATTATTAGGAACAAACATATCAGTAAACAAGAAATGATAAAATATTTAGAAAAACTAGATATAAAAGTAGAAGATGATATGGCAATAGCACCATATTTTAGACAAGATATAGAACAAATGGCAGACTTAGCAGAAGAAGTAGTACGTTTTATGGATATGACAAATTAGACACAACACTAATAAAAGCAGACACAACATTAGGAGTAAAAATAAAGAACAAAAAATAGAAGACAAAATTTTAGAAACATTACAAAATAATGGACTTATCAGAAATATACACATATGGATTTATAAATGAAAAAAGAATTAGATAAATCAAATGTATCAGAAGAACTAAAAAAGTAGCAATATGCATAAAAAATCCACTAAATGACGATTATAAATATATGAGACCATCTACAATTCCAAGTATGATGTCAATAATAGTAACAAACTTAAACAAGAAAAACAAAGAAGCAAAACTATTTGACATATCAAGAAGATATCAAAACATAAACGGAAATGTAGAAAAAGGGAGAAGTACCACAAGAAGAAAAAATATTAACAATAGGAATGTATGGAGAAAATATAGATTTTACACATTAAAAGGATTAATGGAAAACATATTAGAACAAATAAATGTAAACAGATATGATCAAGAGTAAATAAAAAATATACAAGTTCCAAAAATTCCCAGCAGCAGAAAAGAGATATTGCCGTAATAGTAGACGAAGATGTTCAAGTTGGAGATATTGAAAAAGCAATAACAAAAAATGTAAAAACTATTAAAAGGTCAAAAGGATTAGAAGAGTTAAAACTATTTGACATTTACAGAGATGAAAAAATAGGCAAAAATAAAAAGAGTGTAGCATATAGTTTAATCTTTAGAGACAAAACAAAGAGCTTATCAGATGATGAAATAAATCCTGTAATGGAAGAAATAACAAAAGAATTAGAAGAAAAATTTGGTGCAGAACTTAGAAAATAAATCTATGTCAATTGAAAAGTAAATTCTAGTGAAAATAAGTCTATAGCAAAATTTTTCGAAAATTGTAGACAAAATCAAAAAAAGTATAATACAATAATGCCAAATAAAATAACAAAGGAGAAATAAATATGGAAGGAAACAATAAAGAAGAAGTATTAGAAGAAAAGAAACAAAATTCTAATCAGAAGAATTTAAACAAGTTAAGAACAATAATGGAAAATGCTAAACTTAGCCCAGCAGTTAACAGTATTATTAACAATAGCGACAACTTTAGGAATAATTGTTTTAGGAACAGCTGTATATGCATTAATTACATTAATAAAATAGGATTGATTTCTGAGGTAAAAAAATATTTTTTACCTCATTTTTATCTTTAGATGATATAATTGGATAAAACAAAAAAAGAGATACATAAAAGAAAGTTTAAAAAGTGTAGAGTGATTTGATTAGAAAAAAAGAGATAAATGGAGAAAAAAACGTAAAAAGAGAGAAAAATGGAAAAAAATTTTGAAATTAGAACTAAATAAATCATTTATTGCCAAAATAAGCCTTAGATAAAAATTGTCATAATAATTAGCTATATTGTATAATATATATTGATGGTGCATTATTCTAGTCATACTGGAGTTTATGAGGGTGGGGCTAAAAATCCACTAAAAGGGCATATCGATGAAGTTTCTTGAATGTGCGCGAAACAATAAGTTTGTGTGTGTTTTAGGGAGTAAAAGAGGTTAGGGTAGTATGTAGTGGCATACATATAATTCCCTGGTTTCATGGAGGCTTAGATTTAGATATATTATTAACTTTTTATACATAATTTAAGAGTAACCTGTGATGAGTGCCAAGACACAAAAAGCACAAGTAGCCTGTCTTGAGTGAATGTATTGGGATTAAATAATTAGTAAAATATAATTTCGGCCAAATTTATTTTTACTGTACTTATGAAATTTCATTTGCAAAAAAAGACTAATAAACTTATAATGTATGTGAAGGAAAACTTCTAGAATGTTTGCTTCATTAAAAGCATAGAAGTCTATGGATTAAGGTACAGATTTAAGTGGCGATCTGGTGTCTATGTTATTATAGATGTTTTCTTTAAACGGAAACGGCAACAGCAGTAATGCTATGTAGAAAATAGAGAAATTCAACCAGACCTAAACTGTAAAATTTACTTAGACTTTTACCATCTTAAACTATAAATTATAGAGGGATTTTTTAAGTAAACTTAAATCTTCCTCTTTTTGATAAAAAAAATTATATTAAAAATAAAAACTAGATATATTTAATAGGAGGAATAAATATAAAAATGAAAACAAACAAAAAAAGATGAAAATATTAAATGGTTTATTGAAGTGTTTATAATGACATTTATTTTATCAATGGTATTTTCATATGTATCAACAAATGGAGTTTCAAACTTAAGCTTAATACCAGCAATATTAATTTTAATTGCAGTAATCTTTATAGTAATTATATTTGATATTATAGGTGTTGCAGTTACTGTTGCTAATGAAAATGAATTTCATGCTAAAGCTACTAAAAAGTAGAAGGCTCTAAAGATTCAATAAAATTAATAAGAAATGCTCCAAGGGGTATCAAATATTTGTGCAGATGTAATTGGAGATATTTGTGGAGTATTAAGTGGAGCAATTAGTGCATTAATTGCAGTAAAAGATAACTGAACAATTTGGTATGAATTTTAACTTACAATTTGTACTTAGCGCGGTAGTTTCAGCTTTAACAGTTGGAGGAAAAGCAATAGGAAAAAAATATAGCCAATAGCAATTCAACAAAAATAGTTCATGGAGTTGGAATAGTAATGAATAAATTTTCAATAAAGAAAAATAACACAAATAAATAAGATAAAAATACTAAAAAATCTTGCAATTTAAATGAAAATATAGTAAAATAATAAATGTCAAGAACGATACCTTTTACTTAGCTTAATTAGTTAAACACCTTGACTATAAGCCCAGTTAAAGGAATAAAATAAATTTTAGGAGGTGTAACAAGATGATAACAAGCGAAAAGAAACAAGAAATTATTAATACTTATAAAAGAGATGAAAAAGATACTGGTTCTCCAGAAGTTCAAATCGCTCTTTTAACAGAAAGAATTAATGAATTAACAGAACACTTAAAGTTCACAAAAAAAGATAACCATTCAAGACGTGGTCTATTAAAAATGGTTGAAAGAAGAAATCTATTAAACTACTTAGTAAAAAAGATGTTAATAGATATAGAGCAATCGTTGAAAAATTAGGACTAAGAAAATAGTGAAATTGTGAAAGCCTATGCTTATTTTTAGCACGGGCTTTTCTCAAGAAAAAACTTTTTTAAATGCTTAATAAATTTAAAATAAAAAAGGTGTAAAATAAAAAAATAATGTGCCAATGAATTTAGGTAAGTAGCTTGTATACTGTGCTATACAACATATATAGCATAATATAGAGGTTACAATCTAATTTAGATGGCACAAAAAGAAAGGAAGAATCATATGTTTAAAACTTATGAAACAGAATTAGCCGGAAGAAAATTAGTAATAGAAACCGGAAAAATGGCAGAACTTGCCAATGGAAGCGTATTAGTACGTTATGGAGATACATGTGTATTAGTAAATGTAACAGCATCTAAAGAACCAAGAGAAGGAATAGACTTTTCCCATTATCAGTAGATTTTGAAGAAAAAATTATATGCTGTAGGAAAAATACCAGGTGGATTTCTAAAAAGAGAAGGAAACCAACAGACAAAGACAATTTTAACATCAAGAGCAATTGATAGACCATTACGTCCATTATTCCCAAAAGACTTTAGAAATGACGTAGTTGTTGTAAGGTACAGTTCTTTGTGTTGAACAAGATAACTCACCAGAAGTAGCAGACTATGATAGAGCAGACAACAGCTTTAGCAATATCAGACATACCATTTAATGGACCAACAGCAGCAGTAAATGTTGGATTAGTTGATGGACAAATTGTTATAAATCCAACAGTTGAACAAAGAGAAAAAAGTGATTTAACATTAACAGTTGCAGACAACAGAAGAAAAAATAACAATGATTGAAGCTGGTGCAAATGAAGTATCAAATGAAGTAATGTTAGATGCTATAAAAGCTCGCACATACTGAAATTAAAAGATATGTGAATTTATTTCTGAAATTCAAAAAGAAATTGGAAAACCAAAATTTGAATATAAAATCATTTGAAGTAGATCATGATGTATATGAATATATTGAAGAAAACTTTAAAAGATGAAATGAAAGAAAAAGTTCAAGAAAAAGACAAAGAAACAAGAGACAAAAATATTGATGAATTAACAGCTAAAATTCAAGAAGCATATACAGAAAAATTTGGAGAAGAAGCATTTGAAGAACACAAATCAGATATTGGAGAAGCTATCTACAAATTAGAGAAAAAATGTGTAAGAGAAATGATATTTAATGAACATAAAAGAGTTGATGGTAGGAAATTAGATGAAATTAGACCACTTTCTTGCGAATTAGGCTTATTACCTCGTACACATGGTAGTGCATTATTTACAAGAGGACAAACTCAAGTATTATCAATAACTACACTTGGAATGTTGAGCGAAGAGCAAACATTAGATGGAATTGATACAACAGAAGATGCTAAAAGATATATGCATCAATATAATTTCCCAAGTTACTCAGTAGGTGAAGCAAGACCATCAAGAGGACCAGGAAGAAGAGAAATTGGACATGGAGCATTAGCAGAAAAAAAGCATTAGTTCCAGTATTACCAAGTGAAGAAGAATTTCCATATGCAATAAGAGTTGTATCAAAGTTTTATCTTCAAATGGTTCAACATCACAAGCAAGTATCTGTGGTAGTACATTAAGTTTAATGGATGCAGGAGTTCCAATCAAAAGACCAGTTGCTGGTATTTCAACAGGATTAATAACAAATCCAGATGACGATAAAGACTATGTAATGTTAGTAGATATCCAAGGATTAGAAGATTTCTTTGGAGATATGGACTTTAAAGTAGGTGGAACTGAAAAACAAGGAATTACAGCTCTTCAAGTTGATATTAAATGTGATGGATTAACATATGAAATAATTCAAGAAGCATTTGAAAAAACAGCTAAAGCTAGAAAATATATTTTAGATGATATAATGGCTCCAGTATTAGCTGAACCAAGAAAAAGTTTCTAAATATGCACCAAGAATTGTAACAACAAAATAAATGTTGATAAAATAAAAGATGTAATAGGACCTGGTGGAAAAATGATAAATAAAATTATTGAAGAAACAGGTGTAAAAATCGATATAGAAAGAAGATGGACAAGTATTTATTTATTCAACAGATAATGATAAAGCAGAACAAGCATTAGAAATGGTTGAAGGTATAGCTAAAGATGTAGAAGTTGGAGAAATTTATTATGGAGAAGTTGTTAGAATAATGAATTTTGGAGCTTTTTGTAGACTTAGGCCGTGGAGGAAAAAAGAAGGATTACTACACATATCTAAAATATCAAAAGAAAGAATTAAAAATGTTGAAGATGTTCTTCATGTTGGTGATAAAGTTACTGTAAAAGTAGTTGAAATAGATGACCAAGGAAGAATTAACCTTTCAATGAAAGACTTATAATTTTAAAGTACATCAAAAGCTGTGGACAAAAATCCATAGCTTTTTGGTACATCAATAAACAAAAGATTGGAGAATTTAGAATTATGAATAATAAATCTGGTGGTTCTAAAATTATATATGCAATAACTGTAATAATATTATGTGTGATATTATGGTTTGTATATAGATATTATCAAGAAAACAATTTTAATGACTTTGTTAGGAGTGAAGGAAAATTATATACATCAGAATTTAAAAGAGATAACAAAGTAAAATATAGCAAACAAAGTAGCTATAGGATAAAATCAGAAGAATACAATGATGCAATGTTTTATGAAACAATCAAAGTAGAAAAAATCAATATATAAAGTTACATGTATGGTGAAAACAGAAAACGTAGTTCCAGAGGAAGAACAATCAAGTATAGGTGCTCAGATATCAATAGAAGGAAGTACAGAAAGGTCAATTGCAATTCAAGGAACAACAGAATGGCAAAAAAATAGAATTTATTTTTAATAGTGAAGACAGAGATACTGTTAATTTAGGTTTTAGACTGGGAGGAAATGCAGGACAAGCTA
>VOFB01003744.1_pt1 | contig 12718 bp, 20 predicted proteins | sample 5384141 | NCBI WGS metagenome assembly VOFB01 (sample SAMN12384721, study PRJNA508395) | human gut metagenome | isolation source: healthy gut A | host: Homo sapiens | reverse complement strand
TCAATGGCACGTTCCAGTGGAGCACTCTTATAATAAGTAATCGGGACTTCCACAACCTTGAAACCGTCCACCTTCATGTTCTTGATCTTCAGCATATCGGTATTAGTCAGGACCGGATTGTTGATTTTGAGCATCTTACAGTTTTCCGGCTGCTCTTTCAAAAAGATTTCCGTCTTTCCCCAGATAAATCGTGGTGTAGGTCACAATTTCCTCACGGATACAGTCGATCGGCGGATTCGTAACCTGTGCAAATAACTGTTTAAAGTAATGGAACAACGGCTGATGTTCTTTTGACAGTACCGGGAGCGGAGTATCCACACCCATCGCACTGATTCCCCAGAACCATTCAATGCCATATTCCGGATAGACGTACGATACTCTTCGTAGCTGTAACCGAATGCTTTTTGAAGCCGACGGCGTTCTTCTTTGTATATTCCTGAACTCTTTTATTCGGAATCTTCAGATCTTTCAATTGAACAAGATTGCTGTCCAGCCACTCACCGTAAGGCTGTTTACCTGCATAGGATTCCTTCAGTTCATCGTCGTTGATGACTTTTCCCTGAACGGTATCCACAAGCAGCATTTTACCCGGATGGAGACGCTCCTTCTGCACAACTTTTCTGTCGGAATGGGAAGAACTCCAACCTCAGATGCCAGGATCAGATATCCGTCATCGGTAATATAATATCTGAAGGACGAAGTCCGTTACGATCCAGCACTGCTCCTACCTGATCTCCATCAGAAAATACAATGGCTGCCGGTCCGTCCCAAGGTTCCATCATCGTTGCATAATATTGATAAAAAATCAAGCTTCTCCATAGAAATGGTATCATTGTTTGCCCATGGCTCCGGTATCGCAATCATCACCGCAAGGGGCAGATCCATACCACTCATAACCAGGAATTCCAGAGTATTATCCAGCATTGCCGAATCAGATCCCTGTGCATTGATGACCGGAAGAACTTGTCCATCTCATCCTTCAGATTGTTGGAATCCATGGTCTCTTCACGTGCCAGCATCTTATCTGCATTGCCGCGGATCGTATTGATCTCACCATTATGTACAATAAACCGGTTCGGATGTGCACGCTCCCAGCTGGGATTCGTATTGGTTGAGAATCTGAATGCACGATAGCAATGGCAGATTCATAGTCATCGCTCTGCAGATCATGGAAAAAGGTACGCAGCTGTCCTACCAGGAACATACCCTTGTATACAATGGTACGGCTCGAAAGGGACGGCACGTAGGTGTTGTCATTACTCTGTTCGAAAACACGGCGGACAACATAAAGTTTACGGTCAAATTCCAGTCCTTTTGCCACATCCTCCGGTTTTTTGATGAATGCCTGCATGATGCAGGGCATACATTCTCTTGCCTTATGTCCCAGCACCTCCGGAGCTGTCGGTACCGTACGCCATCCCAGAAGTTCAAGACCTTCTTTTTCCACAATAACTTCGAACATTTTCTTTGCCTGATTGCGCTTCAGTTCCTGCTGCGGAAAGAAGAACATACCGACTCCGTATTCACGTTCTTCTCCCAAAAAAATACCGAGGATTCACAGGTTCTGGAAAAGAATTTGTGTGATACCTGTAATAAGGATACCAACACCATCCCCTGTTTTTCCCTCGGCGTCTTTGCCGGCTCTATGTTCTAGATTTTCAACGATTTTTAAAGCGTTCACCACTGTCTCATGTGTCTTTACGCCCTTGATATTTACGACTGCTCCGATACCGCAGTTGTCATGTTCAAACTCCGGCCGATATAAACCGGCAGTTTCTGGTTTCGGGCACATGTAAATTCCTGTGTCATACGAAAACCTTCCTTCTAATATTTTTTCTTTTTTTACTATGAAAATCCCGTACAGCGGCCATGAGGAGCGCATGCTTGCATGCGGCGAGTCATGGACATTGGACGGGCAAGCGGGTATGAGTAAGGAGGGCGACAGCCCGGATTACGAATACTGGCGGCGATTGCGGAGCACAAGGTGCAGAGCAATCGACTTTCATAATCTGTATGTTGCCTTTTGCATTACTATATACCAAAGAAGTGAATTTGTAAAGCATTATTCTAATCTTTTTTTTTTGCACTTTTTACCGAATAAAATAATATTTTATCCAGTGTTTTTGTTATTTTATTTTGATTTCTTGAATTCTACTGCTGCTGCAATCAATCCGCGGAATAATGGATGGGGACGGTTCGGACGGCTTTTCAATTCCGGATGTCCCTGAGTGCCGATAAAGAACGGATGTCCCGGAATTTCCACCATCTCCACAATTCTTCCGTCCGGAGAAATTCCGGAAAGAAGCATCCCATGCGCTTCCAATGCCTTCCGGTAATCATTATTCACTTCATACCGATGCCTGTGCCGTTCCTGGATCTCAGATGCCTGATATAACTCATACGCTTTACTTCCCTCTTTCAATACACAAGGATAAGCACCCAATCTCAATGTACCGCCGATATCCTCGATTCCATCCTGATCCGGCATCAGTGCGATCACCGGGTGCATGGTGTTCGGATTCAGTTCGATACTGTGGGCATCATGGTATCCAACTACATTTCTGGCAAATTCCACAATGGATAACTGCATACCCAGACAAATTCCCAAAAATGGAACCTGATGGTTTCTTGCATATGCAATCGCTGCAACTTTACCTTCGATACCGCGGTTTCCGAATCCGCCCGGTACCAGAACACCGTCGGCATCTTTTAACAATTCTTCCACATTTTCACTGTTCACCTGCTCGGAATCCACCCATTTCAGGTGTACGTTTGCATGGCTTGCAATTCCGCCGTGTTTTAATGCTTCTGCAACAGAAATATAAGCGTCATGCAGCTGGATATATTTTCCCACCAGTGCTATGCTTACCTCCTTGTTCGGATTGCGCAGAGCATCTACCATAGATGTCCAGTCCGAAAGATCCGGCTCGGGACACGAAAGTTTCAGACTCTCACATACCACCTGAGCAAGCTTTTCTTTTTCCATGGCAAGGGGCGCTTCATACAGATATTCCACATCCAGATTCTGAAGCACATGACTGCTGGGTACATTACAGAACAATGCGATCTTATCTTTCAACTCCTGAGGGAAGCGGAAGTTCTGAACGGCATACGAGAATATCCGGCTGAATTCCCATCCCCTGCAATTCCTTAACGCTTGCCTGTGTGGGCTTCGTTTTCATTTCCCCGGATGCTTTCAGATACGGAATCAATGTCACATGAATCAGGATTGCATTTTCATGTCCTACATCATGCTGAAACTGTCTGATGGATTCCAGAAATGGCTGGCTTTCAATGTCCCCAACCGTTCCTCCAACCTCAATAATTGCAATCCGGTCTTCCTCCACGCTTTTTCCGCGGTAAAACGCCCCTGATCTCATTGGTAATATGCGGAATCACCTGTACAGTCCCTCCGCCAAAAATCTCCGTGACGTTCCTTCTGCAGAACACTCCAGTAAATTTTTCCGGTAGTTACATTGGAATTTTTATCCAGGCTTTCATCAATGAATCGTTCATAATGGCCAAGATCCAGATCTGTCTCCGTACCGTCATCGGTTACAAAAAACTTCTCCATGCTGTACCGGGTTCATTGTTCCCGGATCCATGTTAATATACGGGTCAAACTTCTGCATAGTCACCTGATATCCTCTCGCCTTCAGAAGTCTGCCAAGTGATGCCGCCGTAATGCCTTTTCCGAGTCCGGAAACGACACCGCCTGTTACGAATACGTATTTTACTGGCATAGTTTTCCTCCTGTTTTCCTCATCTGAATTGCTGTCTGAATTGCCAGATCACAGCTTAAAAATATGGGATTCATTATATACCCAATCCTGTCAAAATTTCAAACTATTTTTTATATTTTTTCATAAATCACCATTTTTTGTACATTTTAGGAATACAATTCATCGCTCATCAATATATGGTAGTCACTTTAAACAAAAGACAACTTATGGTATGCCTTTCATTTTATTTTATCACTTTTTAGATTTTTTTAATATTTTCTATTGACATTCTGCTTTTTTCCAGTATAATGCTCATTAGAAAGCAAAGGCGCTTTGAGAAGAATCTCAAGGCGCTTTTTTTTTTTTACAGCAATGTATATCCGAAAACGGATGTACTGATTTCAAAATAATGTATAAGAGGAGGAAATTATTATGGAATTTAGCGCTGTCAACACAATATGGGTTCTGTTAGGAGCCGCCCTTGTCTTCTTTATGCAGGCCGGATTTGCAATGGTGGAGACAGGTCTTACCAGAGCAAAAAATGCGGGTAACATTATCATGAAGAACCTGATGGATTTCTGTATCGGAACTCCGGCTTTCTGGATCATCGGATTCGGAATTATGTTCGGCTCCGAAACGGATTTTCGGTAAAATCGGAGGACTCGCTTCCGAAGCCAACTATGGAAATGGAATGCTGCCTGACGGAGTTCCGTTCTGGGCATTCCTGATCTTCCAGACAGTCTTCTGTGCTACTTCCGCTACAATTGTTTCCGGTGCTATGGCTGAGAAAGAACCAAATTCTCATCTTACTGCCTTTACAGTCTGATGATCAGCCTGATCGTTTACCCGGTATCTGGTCACTGGATCTGGGGCGGCGGCTGGTTATCACAGATGGGGTTCCATGATTTCGCAGGTTCTACCGCAGTACATATGGTCGGTGGTGTGTCGCTGCCTGTATCGGCGCTGCTATCCTTGGACCGCGTATCGGCAAATACGGGAAAGACGGCAAACCGAAAGCAATTCCGGGACACAGCCTTACCCCTTGCCGCTCTTGGATGCTTCATTCTGTGGTTCTGCTGGTTCGGATTCAACGGTGCTTCCACAGTAAGTATGGAAGGCGATGCAATTGTAAGTGCAGGAAAAATTTTTGTTACCACAAACCTGGCTGCTGCTGTTGCAACCTGTACTGTCATGATCTTCACATGGATTCGTTACAAAAAGCCGGATGTTTCCATGTCACTGAATGGCTCCCTGGCTGGTCTTGTGGCAATCACTGCCGGATGTGATACCGTATCTCCGGTATCTGCAGCTATTATCGGTATTGTTGCCGGATTCGTAGTTGTTCTGGCAGTAGAATTTGTTGATAAGATTCTTAAAATTGATGATCCGGTTGGTGCGATTGCAGTTCACGGCTGCTGCGGTGCAATGGGAACACTCTGTGTCGGTCTGTTTTCTGACGGAGCAGGCACTTCCGGAATGCTGGGTCTGTTCACAGGCGGTGGTTTCAAACTGCTGGGAATTCAGTGTCTGGGTGTTATTTCCGTTATCGCTTATGTAGCTGTTGTAATGACGATCGTGTTTCAGGTCATCAAACACACGATTGGTCTTCGTGTTACCCGTGAAGAAGAAATCGACGGTCTTGATATCCATGAGCACAACCTTGTAAGTTCTTATGCAGACTTTATGTCTGAAGATGGTGCTGGTGAAAAATCCGTATCTCTTGTATCTGCTCCTGCAGCATCCACATCCGCACCGGTTGTCAATTCCGTAAAACTGGATGCCGATGCCCTGGCAGATACTGCTGCTGATGCACCGATTTCCAAAGTGGTAATCGTTACCCGTCAGAACAAACTGGACGAATTGATCCAGGCTTTAAGCCACATCGGTGTTACCGGAGTTACAATTACCAATGTTCTGGGTTGTGGTATTCAGAAAGGTGCTACCCGTTACTATCGTGGTGCCGCACTTGAGATGAATCTGCTGCCGAAAGTAAAGGTAGAAGTCGTCGTAAGCACTGTACCGGTAAGCAAAGTAATCGAAACTGCCGAGTCTGTTCTTCACACCGGTCAGTTCGGTGACGGAAAAGTTTTCGTATACAATATCAGAAATGTTGTAAAAATCCGTACCGGCGAAGAAGGTGTTGCGGCTCTTCAGGACACGGAAGCTGCAGACAATTAAACTATATTATAAAAGATTTTGCCAGACAGGCAAAAAACAGGAGGATTCGTAAGCTTTGGAATCCCCCTGTTTTTCGCTTGTATCTGCGAAGCAATTATCATGTCTGTGAATTCATAAACGGAGGTTATTATGGAAAATACTACAGTATTATCAAGCGGTCTTAAAGAAGAATGCGGCGTATTCGGCATCTATGATCTGGATGGCGGTGACGTGAGTACTTCTATCTACTACGGTCTGTCTGCTCTGCAGCACAGAGGACAGGAATCCTGCGGAATTGCTGTTTCTGATACCCATGGACCGAAAGGACGTGTTCATTCTTTTAAAGGTCTTGGTCTTGTCAACGAAGTTTTTGAGGAATCCGAATTAGAAAAATTGAAGGGAAATATCGGAGTGGGACATGTCCGCTACTCTACCAGTGGTTCTACTACACTGGAAAATGCCCAGCCCCTTGTATTAAATTATATCAAAGGATCTCTGGCACTCGCTCACAACGGCAATCTGGTCAATGCCTATGAGCTTCGTGAAGAGATGGAAAATGAGGGTTCCATCTTCCACACCTCTATCGATTCGGAAGTAATTGCTTATGCCATCGCCAAAGAACGTGTTCGCTGCGGAAAGGTCGAGGAGGCAATTCTTTGTGCCACTGAAAAAATACGTGGTGCCTACGGACTGGTCGTAATGAGTCCCAGAAAGCTGATTGGGGTCCGCGATCCTTATGGTCTGAAACCTCTCTGTATCGGAAAAAGAGACAATACATATTTTCTTGCATCAGAGAGCTGTGCCATCACTTCTCTTGGTGCTGAAATTGTCCGGGATGTGGAACCCGGGGAAATTGTAACGATCAATAAAGACGGTGTGATTTCTTCCTCTTTTTATCAACCTGAAACCTGTACATGCACACTGTATCTTTGAATATATTTATTTTGCAAGACTTGACAGCAAGATTGACAAGATCAGTGTCTATGAATCCCGTATCCGGGCTGGCGCTGCTCTTGCAAAAACCTATCCGGTGGATGCGGATCTGGTTGTCGGTGTTCCTGACTCCGGTCTGACTGCAGCCAAGGGCTATTCAGGAAGCCTCCGGTATCCCTTGCGTTTGCCTTCCATAAGAACAGTTATGTAGGGCGTACTTTTATCAAGCCTACGCAAAAGGACCGGGAATCCAGTGTAAAGATCAAACTTGTCAAGTAGACAGGTGAAATATCTAAAATTTAGTGCAGATGATGCCTACATTTCGATTTAGAGTGTAGGCATTTTCTATGCACACCATTTCTCTTTATATTTGTTTATTCGTTTGTTTTCCGGAATAGGATATTCTATTGGCATATCAGAAGCCAGTGCTTCCTGACGCACCTCCAAGGGTGTTTTGCAGTGATATCTGTCCTGTGGTCGTTCCTCACTGTAAAAACGCAGGTAATCTTTAATGGCATATCTCAATGAAGCCTCATCCGTTATTTTATACATCTGATACATTTCCGTTTTAATGATTCCCCAGAACCCTTCTGTTGGTCCATTATCAATGCAGTGTCCAACCCTGGACATGGATTGCTCCATGTCCTGTTTTTCAAGTTTCTTCTGAAACATCTTGCTGGTATACTGGAATCCGCGGTCTGAATGAAACATCGGTCTGGCATCGGGAAAAGCTGCAATCGCTCTGTCAAACGTTTTAAATACCAGCCTGTTATCATTTCTTGCACTAACAACATAAGCTACGGGATACCTGTCATACAAATCCAAAATAGCACTTAAATACAGCTTCTTTTGTTCGGCACTTTAAATTCAGTCACATCAGTAGCCCATTTTTGATTGGGGCAGTTGCGTAAAAATCTCTTTGTAATATATTTTCTGCCGTTTCATCAGGTTTTGAGTATGTATATTTTTTCTTCTTTTTTACGGATCACCGAATGTATCCCCAGCTTTTTCATGATTCTATGAACTCTGTTTTTACTGTATTCAGTATGATTAAAATGATTGATCCAGGATGCCATTCTCCGATATCCCAGGATATGATGGAAACGTTCGTCAAACTCTTTGATCAGTTCTGCGAGTTTGATATTTTCGTGCTCTGCATCCGGCACTGTCCTGTGCAGCCATTTATAATAAGCAGCCCTTGATATCTCAAGGTGTCTGCACATCCACCCTATGCTCCATTTTTTTTTCTGTATGGAAATGCCTGATTGTTAAATATTTTGATTCATGGCGTACTTTTCCAAGCCTCATCATCCTTTCAGTTCATAAACATGACCATTTTCAATAAATGTTATATGATAGATAGGAAGGAGGAGAATGGTTATGGCGAAAGGTACTCAATACTCACAATAGTTTAAAGAAGATGCGATTCGATACAGAAAGAATCATCCCGAGTTGACACTTCGTAAAACAGTTGAAAATCTTGGGATCAGTGAATCAGCACTCAAAAACTGGATAAAAACAGCGAAGGAAAATGAAGGGGCTGTTCCCACCCGCGGTTCCGGTAATTATGCCAGCGACGAGGCAAAAAGAAATTGCCAGATTACAACATGAATTACGAGACACAAAGGATGTTCTTGAAGTATAAAAAAGTGCTCCAAAATCACAGCAGAATTGCAAAATATGGAGAACATGTTTCTGAAAACAACAGTTGGGAATTATATGCGTCAAATGGGAATAAAAGCACAATGGGTGAAGCCATATGTCCGGACAACGATCAATTCTGATTTTAGTCAGAAACTAAAAAATATTTTGAACGAAAAATTTAATCCAGAACATCCAGATGCTGTCTGGTGCTCTGATATCACGTACATTTGGACATTTGAAGGATTTGTATATCTTACAAGTGTTATGGATCTTTACTCCAGAAAAATCGTTTCTTGGGTATTAAGTAAAACCCTGGAGGCAACGCATGTAGTAGAATGCATAGAGAAGGCAAAAAGCGTTCGAAATGTTGAAAAACCGCTGATTTTTCATTGCGATAGGGGCTGTCAATATGTATCACAAGCATTTCAGGATGCAACAGTCGGAATGATTAACAGTTATTCAAAGAAAGCTTATCCCTGGGATAATGCTTGTATTGAATCTTTCCATGCACTATTAAAACGTGAATGGATCAATCGCTTTAAAATATTCAATTATGCACATGCTTACAAACTTGTGTTTGAATACATAGAAACTTTTTACAATACAATTCGTATTCATAGTCATTGTGGATATCTGTCTCCAAATCAATACGAAGAACAGTATCTTGCAAATCTTGAAAAGAACATCACGAGAGCTGTAAGTTAGTTGAAACTATACACCAAGAGAAGAAAATTGGTTATATTTAATTTGTACTTTTTTCTTGACATAGCACCAATCTCCAAAGAACGACCATTTTGCCGAGCGAGAAAGCCTTTGCGTATAAGATGCGGCTTGAAGCCATGAAAAGACAGGCAGGCAGACCCCTGAAAGATAATTCGTCCCCATTGGGGACACATTTACGGAGTGATGCAGAACTTGCTGAAAAGGTCGGAGAAAGCCGTAATCAAATCCAACGCTATATCCGTCTGACCGAGCTTGTACCCTGAAATCCTGCAAATGGTTGATGAACGCCAGATAGCTTTCCGCCCTGCGGTGGAAATCTCCTATCTATCCGAGGAACAGCAATATACGCTGTTAGAAGCGATGGGCTACAACGATGCGACGCCCTCTTGCACAGGCTATCAAGATGAAAAAAAGTTCATGCAGGAGGGAAAGCTCACGGACGGGGTTATCCAGAGCATCATGCAGGAGGAAAACCCAAACCAGAAAGAGACGCCCGCCTTTAAGGACGAGCGGATAACCAAGCTCATACCGAAATCCATCCCCAGAGGGCAGGAAACGGATTTTGTCGTAAAGGCGTTGGAGTTTTACAACCGCCATCTGCAAAGGCAGCGGGGGCAGGAAAGATAACCGCACACTTGGGAGAAGTCCGCCCTTTGGGGGATAGCAAATATTTTTTAAACTTCCCCTCTCCACACCTCTCCCCCAGATACTGCCAGTAACTATCCGAGAAAAGAAATATGCGTAGGCAACGAGCCAAGCGGACGTGCTTGCACGAACATTTGGCGACTGCCACGACAGCCGAATGACTTATGCCCTGCTATCAGTTATTCGGCGTTAAAGCTGTCCATATGGGCAGCTTTTTTTCTGCCAGAAAGTCAACTATCAACATGAGAACGAACAGGAGGTAATGAATGAAGATTCGTAAATTATTTCAAAGGGCTGCGGCGTTAGCATTGGCTGCGGTCACGGCACTGTCCGCCGTCCCTGCCACGACAGCGTTTGCGGCAGGCGACATCGGCAAGATTTCTTTTACCCACACCTATGACGGTGCAGGGAACGCAATCAGATATAATTCCAGTGCGAACATCGGCGGTCATACCGCAGGCGGCACGGGCGAATACAAGTACCGCATGTATGTGGACGGGGAAACGGCGTTCTGCCTTCAGCCGGGCGTACCCTTAAAAACAGGGAACACGCTTGCAAAGGCGTCTTCCAACACATGGAACGCCCTCTCCGCAGACCAGAAAAAAGGCGGTGGGGCTTGCCCTGCTCTATGGGTATCAGGGCAACAGCGGGAATCTGTCTGGGAGCGATGACGAGAAATGGCTTGCCACGCAGACCCTTGTATGGGAGTTTGTCACGGGATGCCGTAATTCCACAAGCCCGTACAGTCAGACAAGCACGACCGTTTACAGCCTACATTTTGGCTCTAATTATGCCAACAGCGGGGCGAGGGCGGCTTACGACCAGATTGTGTCATTCATGACAAGGCACAGCACGATTCCGAGCTTCATGTCGGCAGGCAAAAAGGACATCACAAAGGAGCTTGCCTATACAGACGGGAAGTACAGCTTAACGCTGACGGATAAGAACAATTCCCTTTCCGAGTATTCCTTTACCAGTTCCGACAGCAATGTAAAAGTGTCCAAGTCTGGGGAACAAGCTCACCATCACGTCAAAAAGGCGATTGACGGCAAGGCGAGGATTACCGCTACAAGGAATAACACGCCGACCGTCAGCAGCGGTGCGAAGATGATTGCCTACGGCGACCCGAACCTGCAGGACGTCATCACGGGTGTGGAGAACGTGGACACCATGATGGCATATATCAACGTGGAAACGCCGACAGGGACGGTTGCATTAAAGAAAACATCCGAGGACGGCGTTGTCGGCGGGATTTCCTTTACCATCAAGGGCGAGGGGCTTCAATAAGACCGTAAAACCGACAAGGACGGGAATATCACGGTGGAGGGCTTATTCCCCGGCACTTACACCGTCACGGAGCAGTCCATCGACCGTTATGAGCCGCAGAAAACCCAGACCGTGACAATCATCGGAGGAAAGACCTCTACGGTGACGTTCAGCAATACCTTGAAGCGTGGAAGCCTTGAGGTTGTGAAAACATCCGAGGATAATCTTGTGGAGGGCGTGAAGTTCCACCTTTACGGCACGTCTTTAAGCGGATTGGCGGTTGATGAATACGCCATTACCAATGCAAAGAGGCGTTGCCAAGTTTGAGAATGATGTGGTATAAAAAAAGTTGACACCCCATTCTCAAGGATTTGATATAATCTAGAGAATAAGGAGTGAACAAAATGGCAGAAAACAGACAATATGACCACGAATACAAAGTACAAGCAGTGAAGCTCGCCAAAGAAATCGGACAAGCTAAGGCCGCTAAAGAACTGGGAATCCCAAAGAACACCATGTATGGCTGGGTACGGGCTAACCGTCTTGGCAATTGACCTTGGAGCTGGCTCACAGACCCCACAAAGCGCTATGACGCTTAACGAGGAACTCCTAAAGCTCCGCCAGCAGGTAAAGGAACTGGAGAAAGAAAACCGCCGTTTGAAGAAAGAAAACGACTTTCTGGAGGAAGCCAGTGCTTTTTTTCGCCGCGAGCCGTCTGAAGTCAGCAAAACGAAAGAATGAAGTTTATTGCATTACAAACGAAAGGCGGCGAATTAAAGGGGATATCGCTTTTTTTCTGCAGGATCCTTCATGTCAGCAGACAGGGATTTTACCAGTATCTTGCAAACAAAGACCGCCCGTGGAAATATCAGCCACTGGCGGATGCCATGAAGGAGATTCTCACGGAAGATGAATGCAATGATACTTATGGCCGTATCCGCATGTATCAGGCATTGACATTGAAGCAGCCGGAAAATGTGGATATTCCCAGCGAACGCACCGTTTACCGCATCATGGAAGAGATCGGAATCAGCCATCATCCCAGACGCAAAGCCAAACGGAATCACAAAGGCGGACAGGGAAGCCAGAAAATCAGACGATCTCTTAAAGCGTGATTTCCATGCGGAGGAGCCGCTAAGCAAATGTGTCACAGATATCACAGAGATTAAAGCCAGTGATGGAAAACTGTATGTTTCTGCTGTTTTTGACTGTTTTGATTCCAGTGTGATCGGCCTGGCGATGGATACCAACATGAAGGCGCCGCTATGTGTGCAGACACTGGAAAATACTGCTAATGCGTACCCCGGTATCCGTGGAGCCATTATCCACAGCGACAGGGGGGAGCCAGTACACCAGCCAGCTTTACCGGGATGCTGTCCAGAAGTACGGCATACAGCAAAGCATGAACAGTGCTGGCGGCAGATGCCACGACAATGCCAGATGCGAAAGTATGTGGGCAAGGATGAAATCCGAACTGCTGTATGACCGTTATGATACGGAAAAAATGACCACGGATGAACTCAGGACGATCATCTGGAGATATTTCATCAGCTATTGGAATAACCGAAGAATCTGCTCCGCCAATGGAGGGCTTCCCCATGGTCAAACGACAGCAATACTATGATTCC
>VOFB01003631.1_pt1 | contig 12734 bp, 11 predicted proteins | sample 5384141 | NCBI WGS metagenome assembly VOFB01 (sample SAMN12384721, study PRJNA508395) | human gut metagenome | isolation source: healthy gut A | host: Homo sapiens | reverse complement strand
ACGCTGGACTACTACTCCTACTGGTGGACCGACCCCAAACTGCCCCGGGTGCATAAGATCAGCGCGTTCCGGCATCTGGAGGTGAGGAGCAGCTTCTGGATTGTCAGCGCCGTGGTGGACTACGACGATTTCTACGAGCCGGTACAGCAGAGCTTCGTGAAGGTGGTCCTCATCTTCGGCGGCGTGGCGCTGGTGCTGGTGCTCTTCATGTTCCAGATGTTCCGGCTGCAGGAGCGCGACCGCCGCAGCGCGACCGAGATCAGCGATCTGAAGACCCTGAACCAGACCCTCGAAGAGCTCCACCGCAGCGAAGAGTCGCTGGCCCACGGCCAGCGGCTGCAGATGATGGGGACACTCACCGGCGGCATCGCCCATGAGTTCAATAACTTCCTGACCCCCATCACCGGCTATGCCGACCTCATCATGGCCGACGCCGACCCGGGCAGCGAGATCTATGACAACGCGATGGAGATCAGCGAGGCGGCGCAGAAGGCGCAGGAGGTCGTGAAACAGATCTCCTCCATGAGCCGGAAAAACGTGGAGACGGTCTACGACGCCGTGTCGGCGGAGGGACTGCTGCACCGGACGAGGAAGCTGGTGGAGACGAACTGCCCGAAGAATGTGGAGCTGAAGGAAGAAAATGAGCTGAGCGGCGAATGCGTTCTGGGCAATGCGACCCAGCTGCAGCAGGTGATGCTGAACATCAGCATCAACGCCATCCACGCCATCGGCGCCGAGGGCGGAAAGCTGACCATCCGGGGCAGTGTCGTGCCGCGCAGTGAGCTGGCGGCGCTCTTCCCGGAAGAGAAAATTTCCGAGGAATGGTCGAGCTACGTCTGCCTGAGCGTCACCGACACCGGCTGCGGCATGGACAAGGAGACGATGCAGCACATCTTCGAGCCCTTCTTCACCACAAAGAAGACCGGCGAAGGCACCGGCCTCGGCCTTGCTCTGGCGGACCAGATCATCCGCACCCACCGGGGCCGCATCCGGGCGGAGAGCACCATCGGCAGAGGCACGACCTTCTATGTCTATCTGCCGGTGCTGGAGCAGCAGCAGGAGCGCGAACAGCTGCAGTGGGGCGTGGACAGCAAGCTGCGCATCCTTGCGGCGGACGACAACAACAAGGTCCTCGACCTGCTGGACAAAGACCTCAGCGCGCTGGGCCTGAGCGTGTCCACCTGCTCCCGCCGGGGCGAGCTGCGCCAGCTGCTGGAGCAGCAGCCCTTCGACGTCCTTGCCATCGACGAGAGCCTGATGAGCAGCAGCGGCGTGGATCTCTGCATGGCCATCCGGGGCCGCTACCCGGGCATGACCCGCATCGTGATGACCAATGCCCCCACAAGGGAGATCGTGGATGCCCGCAGCCACGGCGTCATCGACGGCTATGTGGTAAAACCGGTGTCGGCGTCCACACTGCTGGCCCAGATACGGAGCAGCCGGAAAGAGTGAAGCAGCAGCTGTTTTTCGTGAATTTGTGGAATATGCACAGAGGTGTCCTTCATAATTCGATGATATGATAAAAATGCAAGGAATATATTGACAATTCTGGGGGGGGGGGTACAATAAGGCCGACAGGCCGACGACCGGAACTGGACAGCCTGCCTGTAAGATCATTCATAATTATGGAGGCAAAAATCATGAAAATGGCAAAGAAGTTTCTGGCCGTCGCCCTCGCCGGCGTTCTGGCACTGTCCGTTCTGACTGGCTGCGGCGCTAGCGTCAAGAGCAAGGACATCGCTGATTCTCTGACCAAGATGGGCGTCAAGGTCGAGCAGAGCAAGGACGTGGATAAGACTGCTGAGAACACCCTGAAGGCTATCGAGACTATCATCGCTGCTGACTCCGCCAACAAGATCACTCTGGACAATGCTGTTGAGAAGGTCACCGGCAAGGTCATCAGTCAGGAGCACATCGACAGCAACACCGATGCCGCTAATGCAGTCCAGAAGGCTCTGGGTGTGTTCACCACCGGCGAGGGTGCCGAGAAGGCAAATGTTGGCAAGCAGATCCGTGTTGCTCTGGTCAAGACCGAGAATGCCACGAAGAACGCAAACCTGCAGGCTGGCATTGTGAATGGCGCTCTGTTCGAGGCTCAGGCCGCTACCGTTAACGACATGAATCATGAAGTTGCTGAGACCGGCAAGCTGGGCTCTGCTAAGACTAGCGACGGCAAGTACATGCTGGTCGTCATCGTCAACGATGTGGTCGAAACGTCTAACACCTGATTTTCTCTTCCCCATGTGGGACCGCCGCAAGGCGATATAGGCCCCATAAATAAAGATGATAACAGGCTCCGGGTGGAAACACCCCGGGGCCTGTTGTTTTTTTTTTTGCGCAGCTCCGGCTTTATTGTATCCAACCTTCCATACGGAATCTTACAGGATATTAAGGAATTTCTTAACAAACCGTAACGAGAAGGGCTTTGGGCTGTAAGTTTGAGCCTGTATACTGGAACCATAACGAACGGGAATGATTCCGGAGGAGAAAACGGAATGCATCCCCGGTATATGAAAAAGGAAAGGAAGTAAACCAACATGAGTGATACGATCCTCGCTCTGCTCGGCTTTGCAACGGTGATCACGGTCATCGTCCTGCTGCTGCGCAATGTCACGGTCCCTGCACTGGCATTCGTCAGCGTCTCGACCATCACGGCTGCCATTCTGGTGGCTACCGGTGCGTTCACCCTCGATGAGATGGCCGGCTTTATCAAGGAAGGCGTGAAGGGCGTCCACGGTACGGCTGTCCTGTTCATCTTCTCCGTCCTGTTCTTCGGCGTCATGACCGATGCAGGCATGTTCGACAAGATCATCGGCGCGCTGATGAAGAAGGTCGGCAACAATGTGATCGGCGTTGCCCTGATGACCTGTCTGATCGCCATTATCGGCCATCTGGACGGCGGCGGTGCATCCACGTTCCTCATCACCATCCCTGCCATGCTGCCCGTCTACAAGCGCCTGCACATGCGCCGTGAGACCCTGCTGCTCATCTGCGTCACCGCAATGGGCGTCATGAACCTGCTGCCCTGGGGCGGCCCCACCATGCGCGCCGCCAGTGTTCTGGGCGTTGAGTCCAATGACCTGTGGAGTCAGATCCTTCCGATGCAGATCGTCGGCCTGGTGCTCGCTGTCGGCACCGCCATCTTCTGGGGCCTGCAGGAGAAGAAGCGCATCGCAAAGCTCGGCGATGCTGCCGTAGAGGATGTCGGCAAGTACGATGATTCGGATAGCGAAGAGAAGAACAATGAGCTGGCTCGCCCGAAGAACTTCATCTTCAATGTTATCCTGACTCTGGCCGTCATCATCGTGCTGGTTCTGGACATCTTCCCCTCTTACTATGTCTTCATGGTCGGCTGCGCTCTGGGCATTCTGGTCAACTACCGCGGCAAGAAGCTGCACAACTCCATCATCAAGAGCCACGCTTCCGCTGGCCTGAGCATGGCTTCCACCATTCTGTGTGCCGGTGTCTTCCTCGGTGTCCTGAGCAAGAGCGGCATCATGGAGAAGATGGCAGTCGTCATGGCAAGCTTCATCCCGGCCTCTCTGGGCCGTTTCCTGCCTATCATCATCGGCATCCTGAGCGTGCCTCTGGCTCTGCTGTTCGATACCGACTCCTACTTCTACGGCCTGCTGCCCGTTCTGGTCAGCGTTGGCAACCAGTTCGGCGTCAACCCGGCTCACATTGCCATCGCCATGGTCGTCTGCCGCAACTGCGCCACCTTCATCAGCCCGGTGGCTCCCGCTACCTATCTGGGCATTGGTCTGGCCGGTGTCGAGATCAAGGACCACATCAAGTACTGCTTTGGCTGGCAGTGGGGCGTGTCCCTCATCTGCCTCGTCGCTGGCCTGATCCTCGGCGTCATCCACTTCTGATAAACTGAGCTCCCGCCCGGCTGCCCTTCGTTGGACGGCCGGGCATTTTTGCAGGATATTTTTACCACTTTTTTCCCAAGGAGGCTGCTGCAATGCGTGAGACCCCAGTCTGCACCGCGGCCGATGCCATCTACAAGCTGGCGGCGGGCAATCTGAAATACCTGAACGCGGAAAACGGGAGCGGCGATATTTCCCGCCGTATCCGGATGTCCACCTGGACGAAGGGCCAGTCGCCCTACGCCATCATCGTCACCTGTTCGGATTCCCGGGTCATCCCGGAGAACATCTTCTCGGCGGGCATCGGGGAGCTGTTCGTCATCCGGCTGGCGGGCAATGTCATCGACGACCAGCAGCTGGGCAGCATCGAGTACGCGGCCGGGCACCTGGGCTGCCGGTTGGTGGTGGTGCTGGGCCATACCCACTGCGGTGCGGTGGATGCGGCCATCAACTCCGAGCCCTCCGGCTATATCCGCTGCATCACGGACGAGATAAAGAAGGCCATCGGGGACGAAACAGACCCCTACAAGGCCAGCTGTCTCAATGTCCGGCACAGTGTGCAGGAGATCGAAAAGAGCCTGTGCATCCATAACATCGAGGCGGAAACGGGTCTGCGGGTCGTCGGTGCGATGTACCACATCGAGGACGGCAGCGTCGAATTCCTGTAAGGTACTCCCAGCATTGCGGCGGAACGGCCCTTTCCCAGACCGGGAAAGGGCCGTTTCTTATGTTTGACAATCGACGGCTGTCAGTTTATACTATCGCTGAAAAAGCTGATACAACAGGAGGACAGGACAATGGTTCAGGTAGACCTTATCACAGGATTTCTCGGGGCAGGGAAGACCACCTTCCTGCGCAGATACGCGGCATGGTGGGCCGGGCAGGGCGTCAGGGTCTGTGTGCTGGAAAACGACTTCGGCGCGGTGAACGTGGACGCCATGCTCCTGCAGGACCTCGAGGCCCGGGGCGTGGAGCTGGAGACCATCAGCGGCGGCTGCGACTGCGACACCCACCAGCGCCGGATGCGGACAAAGCTCATCTCCATGGCCATGCGGGGCTTTGAGCGGGTCATCGTGGAGCCCAGCGGCATCTTTGACGTGGACGAGTTCTTCGACGTGCTGCGGGACGAGCCGCTGGACCGCTGGTATCGGCTGGGCAACGTCATCGCCATCGTGGATGCCCTTCTGCCGGAAGAACTTTCCCCGCAGGCAGAATATATCCTCGCTTCCGAGAGTGCATGGGCGGGCAGTGTCCTCCTGAGCCGCTGTCAGCTGGCCTCTGACGCGCAGAAGCAGGGGGCAGAAGCCCATCTGGCCCGTGCGCTGGAAGCCTGCAAGTGCTCCCGGAAGTTCGGCCCGGAGGAAATTCTTGCCAAGGACTGGGCCGATTTGACCGGCGACGATATGGCCCGCATCGCAAAGTGCGGCTGCCGGCAGGCCAGCTGCGAAAAGCTCCACTTTGACGCGCATGATGCTTTTACCTCGGCCTACTTCCTCGAGCTGGGTCTGCCCCGCGCTCAGCTGGAAAAGAACATCCCGTCCCTCTTCACCGACCCCGCCTGCGGAAATGTCCTCCGGGTGAAAGGCTTCGTGGAGGACGATGGCCGGTGGTACGAGCTGAATGCTGCCGCCGCCGGTCTGACGGCGGCCCCCATCCCGCAGGGACAGCAGGTGCTCATCGTCATCGGCGAGGGGCTGGACAAGGCCCGGCGAGGAAGAAGACCTGAGACGATGAATTTTTCCACAACAGAAACAGAAATTGGGGAAATTGATTGCGCTTTGCGGTCCTGGCGTTATAATGGAAAACAAAATCAGGAGGCCCCTTTCAATGAGCACGCTCGACCACCCAAAGCCCTCGGCCCGCCGGGTGATCGGGTGGTCGTCGGCATCGTCATCATTGGACTGGGCATCGCCCTGTTCAAGCAGTCACATCTCGGCAACGATTCCATCAGCGCTCTGAATATGCGTCTGGCGGAGCTCTTTGGCATCTCGCTGGGAGTGCAGAATATTGCCGCCAATCTCCTGATGTTCGCCATTGAGATCTGGGTGGGGGCGGCAAGTACATCGGCCTTGGCACATTCGTCAACGGCATCTGCATCGGTTTCATCGTCACCGCGTTCTATGACCCCATTGCAGCGTTTTTTCGGCCCGGCGGCATCTTTGCCGGAGCAGCTGCTCTGGGTGGCGGCAGCGGTCATCATTACCGCGTTGGGGGCTTCGCTCTACCAGACGGCAGACCTTGGCATCGCCCCTTACGACGCGCTGGCGCTGGAGCTGCGGGACCACACGCCCGTGCCCTATTTTGGCTGCCGTGTCTTCACGGACGCGGTCTGCGCGCTGGCCTGCTGGATGCTGGGCGGCCTGGTAGGGCTGGGCACGCTGATCTGCGCGTTCTGCCTGGGGCCGGTCATCCAGTTTTTTAACGGGCATTTTTCGGAAAAAGTGCTGCGGTATCAGCCGCGGAAAACCTGAGCATCGGATCTGCACCGTCACGGGAATGAGGTGCAGGCGGCCCTGCGGCAGTGCGGGAAGACGCCGTAGGAGGACTCTCCAAGGGGGAATAGCGAATGGCGGAAATGGAACATTACCCAAATTTTCAGAAAGACAATTACATCCACCCCAAAGCGGCATGGGATAAACTGCGGATGGCAGGCGCGCGGCGGCAGAATGTTTACCTTTACGCGGCCACGGGCTATGGCAAGACGGAGCTGCTCCACCGCTATCTGCGGCGGCGCAGGCATATCTGGCTCAGCGGCGAGGGCCTGACCGTGGAGACTTTACAGGAGATCGCGCTGCCGGCAGAAGCTACCATGGTCATCGACGACCTGGCCCGGGTGCTGGACCCGGCCGTCCGGCGGGAGATCGTGTCCATGCTGGATCAGCCGGGGTTGTGGCTCGTTCTGGCGGGCCGCTGCCCGCTGCCCAGCTGGCTGACAGGGCCCTACGTCAATGGCCGTCTCAGTGTCATCCCGGAGGAAGACCTGAGGCTTTCCGAGAAGCGAGATTGCCCAGCTGTACCTTTCGTGGGTGTTCAGCTGCCCCGGAACCTGCTGGAAAAGCGGATCATCCCGCTGGTAGAGGGCAACCCGTTGGGGGCCCGGCTGCTGGCTGTGGAGATGAGCCGGGGCTCCAGCTATACGGAGGAGCTGATGAATGATCTGACCCGGAAGTTTTACGAGTACCTCAATCAGGCCATTTACAGCGAGTGGCCGGAAGAGATCCGGGAGATGATGATGCAGCTTTCGCTGCTGGAGCATTTTACCATCCAGCAGGCGGAAGAGATGACCGGGCGGAGCGATGTGAACCGCCAGCTGGCCCAGGCTGCCGAGATGGGCAACCTGTTCAGCTTCAAAGACGGCGGTTACACCCTGCGGCCCGCCGTCATCAACAGCATGAAGCTGCGGATGGAGACGGTCTGCGATCGGGTGCGGAAAAATGAGCTGCTCCGCCGTGCAGGCACCATCTGCGAAAAAGAGGGCAACATCCCCCGGGCGCTGAAGCTGTATCAGGACGGCCAGTGCGAGAAAGAGATCCACGCCCTCCTCATCGACAACGCCCGCCGCTACCCCGGCGGTGGCTATTACTATGAGCTGACGCCCGCCTATCTGGCCCTGCCGGAGGAGGAAGTGCGCCCTCGCCCGACCTGATCGCGGCGCGGAGTATGCTCTACTGTTGGCGCTGAACGCCACGGAGAGCGAGCGCTGGTATGCCGTGCTGCAGGAATATGCCGCGGACCACCCGGACCCGGAGGAACACCGCCTGGCTGAGAGCTGGCTGGTCTATCTGGACATCAGTCTGCCCCACCGGGGCAGCACCAACCTCATCGAGGTACTGGACGAGGCTGCCCGGAAGATCCAAACCGAGCGTCTGGTGATGCCGGAGTTCTCGGTGACAGGCGGCCAGCCCTCTATCATGAATGGCAGCAAGGACTTCTGCGATTGGACGCGGGATGATCAGACCATGGCGTTCCAGCTGGAAAAGCATGTGGGCGAGGTACTGGGCCCCTACTCCAAGGGGCTGGTGTCCATTGGCCTGGCGGAGAGCCTGTTTGAAAAGGGCGGCAACATCTACAAGGTGCTGGAGCTTGCCAACCGGGGCCTGATGGAGACCATGAATGGCGGCAAGTTTGAGCTGCAGTTTGTGGGCGCGGCGCTGGTGGCCCGGGTGTATCTGGTCACCGGCCATCTGGGCGACTCGGTTAAGACACTGGAAGAGATAGAGACCCGCGCCCAGCAGCGTGGTGTCCGCCGCGTGGTGCGGAACGTGCGGGCCATGCAGAGCCGGATCAAGCTCTGGCAGGGCCGGGTAGAGGACGCGGTCCGCTGGATGGAGAACGAGCCCCAGAACGAGATCCATTTCAATGTGCTGGAACGGTACTGCTACAATACCTTTGTCCGGGTGTACATGGCGCAGCAGCGGTATGATAAAACCGCGCAGATTCTGATGCGGCTGCGCAGCTATGCCAATATGGAAAAGCGGCCCTGGCTCCAGATGGAGGGCGACCTGCTGGAATCCATCATCCGTTACCGCACCGGGAATCCGCTGTGGAAAACGGAGCTGACCCAGGTGCTCCGCCGGGCCGAAAGCTACCACTTTGTCCGGCTGTTCTGCCGGGAGGGCGCGGCGCTGCTGCCCCTGCTGCAGGAGCTTGGCTGCCCGGAGGGTGTGGACGAGGCTTTCTGGCAGGAAGTGCTGGGTAAGACCCGCACCATGGCCGAGGCTTATCCGCTCTACCTGAGCACCAATGCCCCGGCGGCACTGCCGGGCGCGGTGCAGCTGAGTGAGCGGGCCCTGCAGGTGCTGCGGCTACAGGATCGGGGCCTGACCCGGTCTGAGATCGCCCGACAGCTCCAGCTCAGTGAGCGGAGCGTCAAATACCAGTGCGAGCAGGCCTACCACAAACTGGGTACCAGCAACAAGGTGGAAGCCCTTGCCGCCGCGCGGAAATTAAATCTCTTATAATGCCCTCTCAGTCTCGCTCCGCTCGACAGGCATCCGCCTTTTGTCGCTAACGCGACATCTCCCTCCGGCCGGAGGGAGTCTTTCCCGGAGGGGTGAGCCCTTGGCAAAGAGGTGTCGCTTGCGGGGATTGCCAAGGCCTCTCACTTTGGGAGAGGTGGCATTGCGTCAGCAATGACGGAGAGGGCAAGGATGCTGCCCAAGAAAAATAAGCGCAGCGATGTGCTGACTCTGATAAACAGAGTGCATATCGCTGCGCTTTTTGTGTTTTGTAAAGTGAACTTTACTTTTCAAATTTGAACAGGGGAGCGCCTGCGGCCACGATGCCGCCGCCCACGATCTGCATTTCGGGCAGATCGTCCGCGTTGGTCACGATGAGCCGTGGCCGTGGGGTGGCCCGCTGCACGGATGGCGTCCAGGTCGATCTTGAGCAGCGGGGTGCCGGCTTTGACTTTCTGGTCTACCTTGACCTGTGCCTCAAAGCTCTTGCCCTGCATCTCCACGGTGTCCATGCCCACATGGATGAGAACCTCAATGCCGTCATCGCTCATCAGGCCAACGGCGTGCAGGGTGTCTGCAATGGTGGTCACGGTGCCGTCAAAGGGGCGTAGACCATATCGCCGGTGGGCTCCAGGCCGCAGCCGGGGCTCAGGATGGCAGTGGCAAACGTTTCATCGGGCAGCTGCTCCAGCGGGATCACCGTGCTGTCGATGGGGGCCAGAACGGTCATCTTCTGGCCGGAAAATTTGGTGGCGGCAGCCTTGCTGCCAAAGATCTTGTCAAAAAAGCCCATGGGTATCTTACGCTTCCTTTCAAAATTCAAGATATCATACCAGGGGGAAAATGCAAGCAGCAACCTGTACAAAGACAGGCCGCTGTTTTTGGCAGTTACAGCAGGGCCAGCAGCTGCCGCGCTTCCTCCATCCGGGTAGCCCAGCTGGTGGCGATCCGCATCACCGTGTGGGTGTCGTCGTATTTTTCCCAGAAGCCGAACTTTGCCTTGCCCTCCAGCGCTTCCAGCTGGGCGTTGGGGAAGACCACGAAGATCTGGTTGGTGGGGAGTCCATGAAGAACTGGTAGCCTTTTTCCGCCAGACCCTTTTCAGCACGGCGGCCGTCTCAATGGCGTTTTTGCTGATCTCGGTGTACAGGCCGTCGGTGAAGAGCACGTCGAACTGCAGACCCATCAGGCGGCCCTTGGCCAGCAGAGCGCCCTGCTGCTTGACCATTGTCATAAAGTGGGCGGGAGCGCCGTGGGGAAGACGACGGCCTCGCCGCAGAGGGCACCCACCTTGGTGCCGCCGATGTAGAACACGTCGGTCAGGCGGGCAATGTCAGCCAGCGTGACATCGGTGCCCTCGCTGACCAGACCGTAGCCCAGCCGGGCACCGTCCATGAACAGGGGCATGTGGTAGGTGTGGCAGACGGCGGAAAGCGCTTCCAGCTCTGCCTTGGTGTACAGGGTGCCGTACTCCGAGGGGTGGGAGATGTAGACCATGCCGGGGAAGACGAGATGGTCCATGTTGGCGTCGGCGTAGAATGTTTTGCAGAAATTCTCCACATCCTTGGCGGCCACTTTGCCGTTGGTGTGGGGCAGGCTGAGCACCTTGTGGCCCGTGAACTCGATGGCACCGGCCTCATGGGCGGCTACATGGCCGGTGGTGGCAGCCAGCACGCCCTCCCAGCGGTGGAGCATGGAGCCGATGACCACGGCGTTGGCCTGAGTGCCGCCGGAGATGAAGAAGACATCCGCCTCCGGGCAGGCGCAGGCCGCGCGGATCTTCTCTTTGGCGCTGGCACAATAGGGGTCGGTGCCGTAACCGGAAACTTTTCAAAGTTAGTCTCTACCAATTTCTGCAAAATGGCCGGGTGGGCACCCTCACAGTAGTCGTTTTCAAAGTATAGCATCAGAGCTTTCCCTCCACAAATCAAGATAACCTAATAGTATCCCTAAATGAAAAGGGGTGTCAAGCTAAGAAGATTTACTGCATCTTAAATGAGAATGTGGTATACTTTTCTGGTGAAGAAAACTCGGACGAGGAGGGACTGCGGGTGAAAGGGAAATTCCCATGGAAAGACATGCTCGTGTTGGGCGGTGCACTTGCGGCAGCGATTGCGGGTGTGGCGGCCATTCAGGCGGTCAGCGGCCGGATCGACGGCGTGGCATCCATGGTCTTTGTACTGGCTGCTTTTTTCGTCTCAATGTATACGGAGGGCTATCTCTGGGGCGTGGCGGCGTCGGTCATCGGAATGCTGGCGGTCAACTTTGCGTTCCGCTCGCCCTATTTTGCATTTAATTTCACTCTGCCGGAAAACCTGTTCTCGGGTGCCGTGATGCTGGTGGTGTCCATCATGACCAGCACCCTGACCACCCGCGTCAAAAAAACAGGAGCAGCTGCGGATGGAGAGCGAGACGGAAAAGATGCGGGCGAACCTGCTGCGGGCAATCTCCCACGACCTCCGCACCCCGCTGACGTCCATTTACGGGGCCTGCTCCACGGTGATCGAAAACTACGACTCTCTGGGACGGGAGCAGAAGCTGAAGCTTCTGGGCGAGGTCTGCGAGGATGCCCAGTGGTTGAACCGGATGGTGGAGAATCTGCTGTCCGTCACCCGCATCGACAGCGAAAAGGTCTCGGTGAAAAAGACCCCCACGGTGCTGGAAGAACTCATTGACACCGTGCTGGTCAAATTCAAAAAGACGCACCCGGGGGTGAACATCCATGGGAGCTGCCGGATGATTTCATCGTCATTCCCATGGACTCCATGCTCATCCGGCAGGTGCTGACCAATCTTTTGGAAAATGCTGTTCTCCACGCGGAGGGGATGACAAAGCTCACCCTCCGGGTGTTCACGCTGGGCAACCGGGCGGTGTTTGAGGTAGCGGACAACGGCTGCGGCATCCCCAGAAAGAGCGTCTGCGCACCCTGTTTACCGGGACGCTGCCCTCGGAGAGCGAGGCCGACAGCGGCAAGCACGGCATGGGCATTGGCCTTTCGGTCTGTGCTGCCATCATCAAGGCCCACGGCGGTGAGATCAAAGCCGAAAGCAAACCCGGTGAGGGCACGACCATTCGGTTCTGGTTAGAGACAGAAGAAATCGAGACGGAGGAGACCGAAGATGAGCAATAATAAATTCAAGGTCCTTGTGGTGGAAGATGAGGCCAATATTTGCAGCTTCATTGAGACGCTGCTGGAGACCAACGGCTATCAGGCACTGGTGGCGCACTCCTGCTCCATGGGCCTGACCCTGTTTGCCTCCCACAACCCCGACCTCGTGATCCTGGATCTGGGTCTGCCCGACCGGGACGGTCTGGAGCTGATCCGCACCGTGCGCCAGAAGTACATGACTCCGATCGTGGTGCTTTCAGCCCGCACCACGGAGCAGGATAAGATCGAGGCACTGGACCTGGGGGCCAACGATTATGTTACCAAGCCCTTTGGCACCGGCGAGCTGCTGGCACGTGTCCGGGCCGCCCTGCGGGTCAACCGCTACAGTACGGCGGGCAGCCTGCCCACCGGGACGTTTACGGCACAGGACCTGGAGATCAACTATGAGCGCCGTAAGGTGTTTGTGGCCGGGCAGGAGATCAAGCTGACCCAGACCGAGTACAACATTGTGGCGTTCCTCTCCGAGCACGCGGGCCGTGTGATGACCTACGCCGCCATTGTCCGGGCCATCTGGGGCGATACTGACTGCGGCAGCACCAAGAAATTGCAGGTCAACATGGCCAACATCCGCAAAAAGCTGGGCAGCCGCCCAGGCAGCAACAATTATATCCTCAATGAGCTGGGCGTCGGCTACCGGATGATCGACGAAGACGGTGACAGCAAACCGCTGGACCTTGCCGCGGAAGAGCACTGAGGATCCATGGTGCACAAAAAGAACGGAAAAGCAGAAATGAATGC
>VOFB01004497.1_pt1 | contig 12738 bp, 17 predicted proteins | sample 5384141 | NCBI WGS metagenome assembly VOFB01 (sample SAMN12384721, study PRJNA508395) | human gut metagenome | isolation source: healthy gut A | host: Homo sapiens | reverse complement strand
ACATTCGTTCAATCTGTTGGCAGGCCATTCTATCCAGGCTACCCGTTGGGACAAGAATGAGGCGTCCAAGCAGGGATTTGCTACCGATAATATTTATGAAATGGATGGAGGTACTATGAATGATCATGTGACCGGATCGGCGGAAGAAAGTTCCTTGCAGTCATTCTTCGGACGCTTGAACTATAATTACGGAGGCCGTTATCTGTTAGAGATGAATGTCCGTCACGATGGTTCGTCACGTATGCCCAAGGCACACCGTTATGCTACCTTCCCTTCATTTTCGGGTGCATGGATCATGACAAATGAGAAATTTATGGAGAATGTGAAGTTCCTCCACTCATTGAAATTGCGTGGTAGCTGGGGGGTAAATTGGGTAATCAGGAATGGTAACTATGCTTATGCGGCTACATTGGCGGCTAGTGGTAGTTACTATTTTGGTGATAGCAAACAGATTGGTATGAAGACTGCCAAGATACCTAATGAGAACATTAAATGGGAAACAACTACTATTACAGACTTTGGTTTTGATGCTGCTTTTTGGGGTGGAAAGATCAATGTCACTTTTGACTGGTATGAGAAAAATACCTCGGATATTTTGATGAAACTCGCTATGCCGGGTATTTTCCTGGGATCTTTGGATGCTCCTTATCAGAATGCGGGAAAGGTCCGTAACCGTGGTTGGGAATTGCAGCTAACTATTTCGACCAAAAGGTGATTGGGCATGGCAGGCAGGTTTCTCACTTTCAGGCGTGAAAAATGAGATTACTGATATGAAAGGGTGGAAGATATAAGTAATAATACGATCAATCGTGAAGGTGAAGCCATCGGTTCTTATTATGGGCTGAAAGCTATCGGTATCTATCGTACCCAGGCAGATTTGGACCGTGTAAATGCGAACGGACAGAAGATTATGCAAAACAACCAGGAACCGCAATTAGGTGATATCATGTATGAAGATATAGATAATAATGGCAACATAAATGATGCTGACCGTACTGTTATCGGAAATCCGTTCCCTAAAATGCAGTATTCTTTTAACTTGGGATTCTCTTATAAAGATTTTGATGTTAATACATTTTTGGCAAGGCATTGCAGGTGTATATCGTTATAATTGGGATGAAACTACTATTTCAATGGCGGAAACAAGACTAGCCGTTGGTTGGACAGATGGTCTGAAAGTAATCCGGATGGAAGCATGCCTCGTTTGGGAGGAACTATTAATAATAACTACTCTTCATTTTGGCTGACAAAAGGAGATTATTTTGCGCCTGAAGAACTTGGAAATTGGATATACTTTCAGGCAAAGAGAGTTTTTTGACCAAGTTGGGCGTTCAGAGTCTCAGACTCTATTTGGCAGGAACTAATTTGCTTACTTTCACTTCCTTGGATGATTATGATCCTGAGAAACTGAGCACAGATTCCCGTAATGATGTGCATCCCAATACAAGAACTTATTCATTTGGTGTTAACGTTAAATTTTAAAAAGCAACAACTATGAAATCAATTAATAAATTTATAGGGCTAGCTCTGTTGTCAGGAGCTTTGCTGACTTCTTGCTCTGACAGTTTTTTTGCAGAGGACTCATTGACAGAATCTTCATCCAATACATTTTGGCAGACACCGGATGATGCTTTGATGGCGTTGGCATCTTGTTATGATGCTTTGCAGAGCAATCAGCTTTATAATTCCGACCAATATTCATTGGGCCCTTTATATATGGATTGTATATCAGATAATGGCGGTCATTTTAATTGGAGTGGCTGGATGGAAGGTTATGATATGGCTATGGGGATTCATACCCCAAGTTCTTCTATTATTGGCAGTTATTGGAAAGATTGCTATGAAGTGATCAGTCGTTGTAATGTGCTGATTGCTAATATTGATAGAGTGGATATGGATGCTTCCCAAAAGGCGATTTATCAGGCTGAGGCAAAGACCATACGTGCATTGATGTATATAAACTTGACTATGACGTATCAGGATGTTCGCTTTCCCTGACCGCCCCTTTGACCATTGACGAGGCTGAATGTGAAAAAGACGGACCGTGCAGCTATTGTGGCTCATATTATGACTGATTTGCAGGACGCGGCTGAAGTACTTCCGCAAAAACGCGTCTTCACGGGGACACATCACCAAAGGAGCTGCTCTTTCCCTACTGGGGCGTGTGGCTTTGTATAATGAAAAATGGGATGACGCAATTGCTGCTTATAAGCAGGTGCAAGGTTTGGGATACTCGCTTGATCCGAGTTATGCCAAACTGTTTACTCAAAGTGGAGAAACTTCTCCTGAAATCATTTTGCAGTCCGTTATGAAGGACCGGGTATGAGTGAAGGTGCTGCTTTTAATGCATTGGAATACTCCGCTGGAAGCAATGAATGGTACTATAGATTTGGCGGATGCTTATTATTGCAAAGACGGTAAGCCGACTACCGATACGAAGATAGCCGAATTAAACAATGAGGGTGGCTTGGATGTTAGCAAGCCTAATCCTGCTCATTTTGAGAATCGTGATCCGCGTTTATATAGCACTTTGTTTGTTCCCGGTATGCTTTGGAACGGTAAAGGAGGTATAGATACTTCGGCTTCAAATCCGTATGCCAATGTATATGGTGGAGTTGCCGCTTCCCTGTCTACCATATATGTTTATAAGTATTTTGATCCTACGGATACTTCTAACTCTTGGGATAATGGACAAGACTTTTATGTGGTGCGTTATGCTGAAGTTTTATTATCTTTGGCGGAGGCAATGGTACAGAAAGGAGGCTATGCTTATAGTGATGTAACTGCTTTAGTGAATGAAGTGCGGCAACGTGCAGATGTGAACATGCCCACAGTAGAGGAAGTGGAAGGCACTTCTCTTTCTAAAGATGAATTGTTGGAAGTCATTAAGCATGAGCGTCGTGTGGAACTGGCTTTCGAAGGTTTGCGTTTGTTTGACCTTTATCGTTGGAAGGAATTGGATAAGGCGGTAGCTAATATAGAGAATGAACGCACTATGTATGGCTTGGCTTATGAAGCACGTAAGTTCAACGGTGAGAGGGATTATGTATGGCCTTTGCCAACTGCCGAACTGGATACTAACAAGAAACTGGTTCAGCACGACTTGTGGAAGTAATGTAGAGTGTAGGTTTTCATCACAGGGTACATGGATTGTCACAAAGAAGTAGGAGGCAAACAACCTTTAAATCAAAAAACTGTGTGAATTTGCGTAATCTGTGGTGAATCCTGGTTGTTCTGACAACTTCTGGAATAAATAGATAACTTTTTAAAAACGGAAGAGAAATGAGAAAAACAATGATCCTTCTTTTTATTTTCCTTCCTGTTGGCAGCATGTTCTGATAGTCCAGTGTGCTATTATCTGGATGCTACCCCGGTGATGATAATAATAGTGGGTTAGCCCCGGATGAAGCATGGAAAAGTCTGGAAAAACTACGTGGGTGAAATTACTGCCGGGCAATAAAGTTTTGTTGAAGCGCGGTGAGGTTTTTTAATGGCGAACTTGAAATCACCGGACACGGTATACCCGAAAGATCGTATTTATATAGATGCTTATGGTGATGGTGAACGGAAACCTTGCATTGTGGGATATGATACTTCCTTGTATGCAGCTCGTATCTGTAATTCGGACTATATAACGATGCAGAATTTGGAAATCGTGAATACAGGTAGACAGCCTCTGCCTTATCGTTCGGGCTTGAAGATAGAGTGTATGGATTATGGCGTATCGCAGAACATTGTTGTCAATAATGTGACTGTACGGGATGTCAATGGTTCGTTGGTAAAAAGAAAAAGGCGGAGGGTGCGGTATTTATATAGTGAATGGCGGTGAAAAGAAAATTTCAACATTCAATAGGTTAACCATAGAGAACTGCCATATTTTGAGATGCACCCGTAATGCTATGATTTGGGCCGCTTATAGCGATCGGCAGAACTGGCATCCCAGCAAGCATACCGTGATACGGGGAAATTTGATAGAGGAAGTACCAGGTGATGGTATTGTACCTATCGGTTGTGACAGTACCTTGATAGAATACAACGTAATGCGTGATTGTCCTGATATGCTTCCTGACACAGAGGCGGCGGCAGGTATTTGGCCGTGGAGTTGTGATAATACTTTGGTGCAATTCAATGAGGTAAGTGGTCATAAGGCTCCGTGGGATGCACAGGGGTTTGATTCGGACTGGAATTGCCGGGGAACGGTCATTCAGTATAATTATAGTCATGATAACTATGGTGGCTTAGTATTGGTTTGCAATGACGGCACGGCCGACGCATCTTTTAATGTAGGTAACTTGGGCACTATTGTCCGTTACAATGTGAGTATAGGTGACGGAGTGCGGCCTGAACCGACTCGTGCCGGGATGTTCTCACCAGCTGTTCATCTGGCAGGTCCTGTAAAGGACAGTCGCATTACCCGTAACATTATTCATGTGAACCGTAAACCTGCGGCTGATATCGATCGTACTATGATTACTTTGGATTCATGGGGCGGATATCCGGATAGTACATTTATTAGTGGAAATATTTTTTATGCTCCAGAATCCAGCAGATTCCAATTGACAGAATCTACACATAATTTCTTTGAAGGCAATTATTACCTTGGTCGGTTCGAGAAATTACCTGAAGATGGTAAAGCCTGCCAATCAGCTGAAATTTATCAGCAGGAAGTATTGGCAAAGGATGAAAACGGTTATCAGGGCTTGGCTTTGTTGATGGATACGGTGGAAATGACCGAGTAAAAGGAGTTTTGTCAATATGAAGCCATTGAATAGAGAAATAAATGAAATAATAGCCTAAAATGACCTTTTTCGAGATCATATAGCACGATAGGTTGTTTTAGTTTTAAGGAAGCCATTGACTTTATAAGTAAATAATAGCTGTAATTTAATCAGGGGCAAAACTAAAATGACCTGATCATATAGCACGATTTAGATCCATTTTTCTTCTTTAGATCCATTTCCGGAGAAAGAAATAGATTGTCTGTTTGTGGGGGTGACCTGTATGTTACTGCTGCCATTGGGATAAATGGTGATATTGTAAAGGTAATTGTCTTCCTCGTTCCGTACTTTTAGTGTGATTTTAGCATTCCCCTTTTATTATATGCTGAAGTATATTCTGATAAAGGAGCACTAAAAATTTAATCCTTTTCCACCCCCGTAAGGAACGTTATACGCCACTCCGGAAATAAGGCAGATGGAATAAACCGAATCGTTTCTTATTTCTAAAGAATAATCGGAAGTCAGGTTTTTGCTGCCTCCTTTCATAGGCATTACCCGGTCCACATTGATTTTGTATGACTTTGCGTCAACAGCTTCGCGTACAGCTTGTTCTGTCTGTTGCTTCTTCTCTTTCTTACTCTGAGCCGCTATAGGTGTCAGGCTGCTTGATAGAAAGAAACTTGCCAAAAAGGAATAATTTATTTGCTTTCATATATATCTCTGTAGGTTTAGTGAATCTGTCTTTGTCAAAGATAGCCAAAAGAGTACTCGTTGTTCTATGCGGATTTATTTAATACGTCAATCTGGTCGAAAGCCTGCATCGCATCGCAGTCCACTGCAAATACTCCATGCTTCTCCCACATCACCACATCGTAGTCCTGCAATTCCTTAATCGTAGCTTCTGCCAGTTCTACCGAGCTAGGTAACTTATAAGGAATGATTCCCAAACCTCTCGGGCAGAATGCCTTTGTTTCGGGAATCATACTCCACAACAGATTGGTAGCCACATCTTTTTCCAGAAATTTCGGACAATGTGTCATGGCAATCAGTTCAATCGGGTGTGTGTGTACAGATGCTTTATAAGGAGAGTTTTTGCTCAACAGGTCATTGTGTACGCTCAAGTGAGAAGGCAATTCCGATGTCGGGGCTACAGCTTCATCCGCAATAATCACATAGCTGGCACAATCATCCAGAATGCGGATTACCGAACCATTTTCCATCGGCCAGCGAGCCAGATCACGCATGCGTTTGTTAGTTCCTTTGCAGTAGAAATAACAGCCTTTCAGATAAGGAAGAGTCACACCAATAGATTTTACTTCGCTGATCGGCTCCATCCGACGGATTTCATCGTCTACAAACTCTGTGATATTAATGGTGATATTACCGCCATTACGTTCAGCCCATCCTTTCTGCCACAAGTATCCGGCAACTTCTGCTACCTTGTCTACTTCCTTGGCAAGTGCTGAGCGATTTTCTAAAATTGATTTCATTATATATATATTTTATTTTAATTAGGCAGGATTACATGGATTTTGCCGCAAGTTATAAAAAAACTGCGTAACCCGTGTAATCCGTTCTTGATTTTTTTAAAACAAATTTGGGAACACTAAAGAGAAGATAAGGACGATCAGACCAGCTATCAGCACAGTTATGGTCTTGTTTGACACCCCTTTCCATTCTTTCAGAATAATCCCCCAGACATTACTGAAGGTCACATTCAATGCCATTAGGATACACCAGGAGAAAGCCAGTAATACGGGGCTTTCGGCAAGAAGCTCTTTCCCATTTCCAGTCCGAAAAACTGCATATACCACAGCACACCGGCCAACGCACAGAATACTAGATTATTGCTCCACACTTTCCCTTTAGCATAGTCATTCATGGATTTATTAGTCACATTCTGTTGCAAACAGTAAGCTGCATTTGTCAGGAAGCCTCCGAAGCGTAACCAGAAAGATAACCGGAAGCCCGGCATAAAGTCCTTCAACTCCTCCCGCTAATGCGGCCTCTTTGATAGGCGTTCCGGCATCCAGTCCCAAAGCAAAGCAGGCACTCATGACACCAGCCAAAAGTGCAACCAGTAACCCTTTTGTCAATGCAAAGTCTTTTACGGCAGCGCGTTTTTCTTCTTCACTCATATTCTGCGCACGCAAGCTACCGGCATAGCCGATAATAGCAATACCTGCTAACGTGATGCAAACACCCAACAAAAGAATCAGCCCGTTACCTTCGAACAAGTTTGTACCCGCAAAAAGAGCCGGAAGAAGGGTACCGAAACCGGCACAAGTACCCAGTGAGATACTCTGTCCGAGCGCAACACCCAAATAGCGCATGGAAAGTCCGAAAGTCAACCCTCCTACTCCCCACAATATACCATACAAGATGCTCATTCCAGCACCTCCTGCTCCCCACAAGTCGAACAAACTGCCTCCTTCGGGTACCCCCAGCAGTGATCCCAGGAACGGAAACACTAACCAGGCAAATACACCTTGTATTAACCAGAAGCTTTCCCAGCTCCACTCTTTTACCTTTTTGATAGGTACATAAGAACTAGACTGGCAAAAGCTACCGATGGCTATAATCAGCAAGCCGATCAAGATTTCCATAACTTATCGTTTAGAAGTTACTTCGGCTTCGTACTTTTCAATCTCTGCGATGAAATCTTCACCAACAGGCACATTATTTTTCAAGCAGAACATATCCCATACTGCATTCCAAGGAAGCGCCTTTTCTTCTTCAAGCAAAGCCAGACGTTGAATCCCTGTCCGTTTGCTTCGTATTCGCGCAACTTAGCAATCGGTTCAGCAGAGCACGAGTCATACATTTCTGTGCGGCACGACTACCGATTACATATGCACCAATACGGTTGATAGATGCGTCGAAATAGTCAAGACCATAATGTACACGGTCCAAAGCACCACAGCGAACGATTTCGCTGAACAGTTCCATTGTCGGATCATCCATGATAGTAACGTGGTCTGAATCCCAACGTACCGGACGGCTTACGTGCAACATCAATTCAGGCACATAAAGTAACAGTGAAGATACTTTATCAGCTACACTTTCTGTCGGATGGAAGTGACCGGTATCCAGCGTAATCATCTTATTGTGAGAAGCACCATAGCCGATATAGAAGTCATTAGAACCCACCGTATAGCTTTCCAGACCGATACCAAACACCTTAGATTCGATACAATCCTTCATATTCTTATATTCGGTAGCGAAGATCTGATCCAAAGAATCTTTCAGCAATGCACGGTATTTCATACGATTGACTGTAATATCCTTGCTTCCGTCGTGTACCCAAAGATTCATGATACACGGATCCCCCTGTGCCTTACCCATTTCTTCCGCAACGGCACGACAGCGTTTGGTATGTTCAATCCAGAACTGACGGATACCTTCATCAGGATTAGAAAGCGACAAGTCACCGGATTTCGGATGTGAGAAAGAAGTAGAGTTGAAGTCAAGTTTCATATTATGTTCTTTCCCCCACTCTATCCAGCTCTTGAAATGTTCCGGGTTCCACTTGGTCACGGTCTACCACCTTACCTCTGGAAATCTCCATAGATCTCATGCAGGTTCAGCCGATGAGTACCCGGGATATAAGAAGCAGCTTTCAAGATATCAGCACGCAGTTCGTCAATGTTACGGGCTTTACCCGGATAGTTACCGGTAGCCTGGATACCACCAGTCAATGAACCGGCCTGTACTTCAAATCCTGCTACGTCGTCAGCCTGCCAACAGTGAAGTGACAGATGAAAATCCTGCATAGCTTCGCCTGCCGCCATTGCCTGAATCATCACATTACCGATGGCAGTGGCTTCGGACGGTCCCGCAACTACCGGAATACCTATAGCATTGGCAGTAAACTGGTTCAGTAAATCGTTACGGCTGCCTCCGCCAATCACATGCAATGTTTCAATCGGACGAGGAGAAAGAGAACGCAAGTTCTCCAACACCTGACGATAACGCAAGGCCAAACTTCTCAAAGATACAACGCACTACTTGTCCCGTTTTCGGGTACAGGTTCCGGTTGGTTTCTTTGCAATAATTCCGAATGGCTTTCCATAGATGTCGGATTGGAGAAACAGGGGGCATCCGGATTAATCAGGCTACGGAACGGTTCAGTCAAGCATCCGCCTCACTGATTAATTCAGACTTGTTGGTTGATTCCCCAATTCAGACGGCAACGTTCCAGTAGCCACATTCCGCAAATATTCTTCAACAGACGAATTGTTCCTTCCACACCACCTTCATTGGTAAAGTTCTGTTCAAAGTTTCCTTATTTATAATGGCATCTTTCACTTCAATTCCCATCAACGCTCCACGTACCGGAACTCAGATAAGCAAATTTTCGTTTTGTGCCGGTACGGCAGCTACGGCTGAACCTGTGTCATGGCCAGCAACGGCAATAACAGGAATAGCTCCCAGACCTGTAATTTTTTGCACTTCTTCTGTCAGCACTCCAATAGGTTCTCCTGGAAAAACGAAACGACCGAACTGTTCTTCCTTGATATCTGCTACATCCAGCAGTTCCTTTTCGAAGCGTTTGGTGCGCGGATTCAACATCTGGGAAGTAGAAGCGATGGTATATTCTGTTACCATTTTCCCGGTCAGCATATAGCTTAATGCATCCGGCATAAACAGTATTTTATCGGCTGCTTCCAAGGCCGAGCAATGATTGCGGTGGAGTGTTGACAATTGGAACAAGGAATTGAAATTCATAATTTGAATTCCAGTGATGTCATATACTCGTTCACGGGGAATATGGGTAAAATATTCTTCAGGTGCACCTGTTGTGTGAGGGTCGCGGTAGCAATAAGGATTGCGGAGTAACTCTCCGTCTTTGCCCACGAATACGAAATCCACCCCCCAAGTATCGATACCGATGGACCGGATAGGCAGATTGTCTTTGGCTACCACTTTCAGTCCCCTGATAATTTCATTGTATAAGGCGTAAATATCCCAATAACAATGTCCTCCGGTTTCTATAATATGATTAGGGAAACGAGTCAGTTCTTTCAACTCCATTTTGCCTTCTCCCAGGCAACCTAAGATGGTACGTCCACTGGTGGCACCCAGGTCTACCGCAAAGAAATAAGTGTGTTCCATGCCTTTATTTTTGATTTTAAGGAATTAATAGTGATGCAAAAATAGTTTATTCCCCGAAAGTCGTCCTTGTTTTTTTGATATTATAACTGTTGGATTTGGTTGTACCTGCCGTAAAACATAATATTACCGTCTTTTTAAGAAGATCGCATTGAAAAGAAGAATTTGGTGTGATTTTGGTTTACTCTTGGGATGATGGATAAGAGCTTTATTGAAAATATGCATAAAGTCGCAAAAAATATTCTCTTTTTGTATCTATATTCCCGAATATTCTGTAATTTTGCAGCCGAATTAGAATAATTATGCAGTATGAAGAGCAAGAATAGCAGACTTGATGCCATTAAGATTATTATTTCGAGTAAGGAAGTAGGTAGCCAGGAAGAGTTGTTGCAGGAATTGGCGAAAGAAGGATTCCGATTGACCCAAGCTACTTTGTCTCGTGACTTGAAGCAGTTGAAAGTGGCGAAGGCAGCCAGTATGAACGGAAATTATGTATATGTATTACCAAACAATACCATGTACAAACGTATGACTGAGCAACATTCGGCCAGTGAGATGTTGATGCATAATGGATTTATTTCCATTGAATTTTCGGCTAATCTGGCCGTAATCAAGACTCGTCCCGGATATGCTAGTAGTTTGGCTTATGATATTGATAACCGGAACTTTGATGAAATATTGGGAACTATTGCTGGTGATGATACTATTATGCTTGTCATTCGTGAAGGCTTGCACAAGAGCGGGAGTGAAGAATGCGCTTTCATTGATTATACCGAATATACAATAAAATAATATAGATAAAAAAGGAAATGGATGCTAAACAAATGGATGTGATGGTGGCAGATGCCTCACATGAAGTTTACGTTGATAAAATTTTAGATACTATTAGAGAGGCTGCTAAGCCGTGCGGAACAGGCATTGCAGAACGCACACATGAATATGTGACTACAAAGATGAAAGAAGGTAAGGCGATTATTGCTCTTTGTGGTGACACTTTCGCCGGATTCCCCTATATACGAATCATGGGGAAACAAGCAATACGTGGCTACCTCCGGTCTGATCGTACATCCCGATTTCCGTGGTTTGGGGCTGGCAAAACGCATCAAACAGGCTTCCTTCCAACTGGCACGCCTCCGTTGGCCGAAAGCTAAGATTTTCAGTCTGACCAGTGGCGCGGCGGTAATGAAAATGAACACCGAACTAGGATATGTCCCCGTCACTTTCAATGAACTGACAGACGACGAAGCTTTCTGGAAAGGATGCGAAGGCTGCACCAACCATGATATACTGGTAGCAAAAACCGCAAGTTCTGCATCTGCACAGCCATGCTGTACGATCCGGCTTTCCACGAAGAACACTATTTAAAAATTAAAACAAAGAATTAAAAATTAAAATTTAAAAGACTTATTTCAGCACTATGGAAATAAATCATTATGGAAGAAAAGAAGAAAAAAGTAGTGGTGGCATTCAGCGGCGGACTGGACACATCGTTCACCGTCATGTACCTCGCCAAAGAAAAAGGTTACGAAGTATATGCAGCTTGTGCCAATACGGGTGGTTTCAGTCCCGAACAACTGAAAACAAACGAAGAAAACGCTTATAAACTGGGGAGCCACGAGGTAACGACCAGATTCGTTTTGACATGACTTTCCTCGTACTGGCGCCGAATGTAGAAATCATCACACTGACTCGTGATATGGCATTGAGTCGCCAGGAAGAAATTGATTACTTGAACAAGCATGGTTTCTACGCGGACTTCACCAAACTGAAATACTCTTATAACGTAGGTTGTGGGGTACCTCTATTTGTGGTGGTGAAATCCTCGACTCCGCACAAGGGCTCCCGGAAACAGCTTATCTCAAGCACGTAGAAAAAGAAGGTAGCGAACAGCTCCGTCTTACTTTCGAAAAAGGAGGAGTTGAAAGCTGTGAACGATGAGAAGTTCGATGATCCCATCAAAGCAATTCAGAAAGTAGAAGAAATCGGTGCCGCTTACGGTATTGGTCGTGATATGCATGTAGGTGATACAATTATCGGTATCAAAGGCCGTGTAGGATTCGAAGCTGCCGCTCCGATGCTGATTATCGGTGCTCACCGTTTCCTTGAGAAATACACATTAAGCAAATGGCAGCAATATTGGAAAGACCAAGTTGCTAATTGGTACGGTATGTTCCTGCACGAAAGTCAATACCTGGAGCCGGTGATGCGCGACATCGAAGCCATGCTACAGGAAAGCCAGCGTAACGTAAACGGTACGGCGATTCTCGAGCTCCGCCCGCTTTCTTTCTCTACGGTAGGTGTAGAATCAGAAGACGACCTCGTGAAAACGAAGTTCGGCGAATACGGCGAAATGCAAAAAGGTTGGACAGCCGAGGATGCAAAAGGCTTTATCAAAGTACTTCTACTCCGTTGCGTGTTTACTACAACAACCACAAAGACGAAGAGATATGATTAAAGCAGGAATCATTGGTGGCGCAGGATATACTGCAGGCGAGTTAATCCGCCTGTTACTCAACCATCCGGAAACTGAAATCGTATTTATCAACAGCAGCAGTAATGCCGGAAACAGAATTACTGACGTACACGAAGGCTTGTATGGAGAAACGGATCTAAGATCACCGACCAGTTACCTCTGGACGAAATTGATGTTCTTTTCTTCTGCACAGCTCACGGAGACACGAAGAAATTCATGGAAAGCCATAACATACCGGAAGACCTGAAGATCATTGACCTTTCCATGGACTACCGTATCAAGAGTGACGACCACGACTTTATCTACGGTCTGCCGGAACTGAACCGACGAGCTACCTGTACGGCAAAGCACGTGGCCAATCCCGGCTGTTTTGCCACCTGCATCCAGCTAGGTTTGCTTCCGCTTGCCAAGAATCTGATGCTGACTGATGATGTA
>VOFB01004673.1_pt1 | contig 12741 bp, 18 predicted proteins | sample 5384141 | NCBI WGS metagenome assembly VOFB01 (sample SAMN12384721, study PRJNA508395) | human gut metagenome | isolation source: healthy gut A | host: Homo sapiens | reverse complement strand
CCACCAAGCTCAGCGTCCACGCTGGATATCGGCCTTGCAGGCATTGAGGTCTACGACATCCTGCGGGACGAGTACGACATTCAGGTCGAGTTCGGCGATATCGGCAATATCCTCGCCTATATTTCGGTCGGCGACCGCCCGCAGGAGGTGGAACGTCTTGTCAGTGCCCTGGCCGAAGTCAAACGTCGCTACCATACCGACGGCGCGGGCCTGTTGAGCCAGGAATACATTGACCCGTTGTTGCCGCCAGCCCGCAGGAGGCCTTCTATGCCCCCAAAAAGAGCCTGCCCCTCCGGGAGACCGAGGGCATGGTGTGCAGCGAGTTCGTCATGTGCTACCCGCCGGGCATTCCCCATTCTGGCCCCGGGCGAGCGCATCACCAAGAAATTTTGAACTACATCGAGTACGCCAAGGCCAAGGGCTGCAGCATGACCGGCCCCGAGGACCCGGACATCGAGCGGCTGAACGTTCTGGCATAAGGAGGGAACGCAGATGGAATTTTGGTTTTCGGAGTTTCACACCCCGGACGTAAAGCACAGCATTCGAGTGAACAAACAGCTCTATTCCCGGCAGAGCGATTACCAGCGCATTGATATTTTTGAAACGCCGGAATTTGGCCGGGTGCTTACGCTGGACGGCAATGTGATGCTGACCGAGCGCGACGAATTCATCTATGACGAGATGATCGTGCATGTGCCCATGGCGGTGCACTAGCAGGCAAAAAGACATCCTTGTCATCGGTGCCGGTGACGGCGGCGTGGTGCGGGAGCTGACCCGCTACGACCGGGTGGAGCGCATCGACCTTGTGGAGATGGACCCGCAGGTGGTGGAAGCCTGCCGCGCCTTCCTGCCCAGCAACGCCTGCCGCATGGATGACCGCCGGGTGCACATCTATTTTGAGAACGCCCTCAAGTATATCCGCCGCTGCGAGGAGGAGTACGACCTCATCATCGTGGACTCCTCCGATCCCTTCGGCCCATCCGAGGGTCTGTTCACCCGCGAGTTCTACGGCAGCTGCTTCAATGCCCTGAAAGCGGACGGCATCATGGTGAACCAGCAGGGCAGCCCCTTCTATGCCGAGGATGCCAGCGCCATGCAGCGCAGCCACAAGCGCATTGCGTCCACATTCCCCATCAGCCGAGTGTATCAGGCACACATTCCCACCTTTGCGGCTGGGTACTGGCTGTTTGGTTTTGCAAGCAAAAAGTACCATCCGGTGGATGATCTGGATGCAGACGCATGGAAGGCGCTGAACATGCGCACCCGTTATTACACCACCCGGCTGCATGTCGGGGCGTTTTACCTGCCGGCATTCCTTGAGGAAATGCTGCGGGAAGTGGAGGAACACTGATGCAACCCAACATTGAAAACTTTATCGGCTGTGACAGCAGCTACCGTACCGCCGGCATTGTGCTGTACGGCGCGCCGTACGATTCCACCACCAGCTACCGCCCCGGCGCACGCTTTGGCCCTGCCGCCATCCGCCACGAAAGCTATGGCCTGGAAACCTACAGCCCCTACCAGAATGCCGACCTGACCGATTTTGACATCTTCGACAGCGGCGATCTGGAGCTGTGCTTCGGCTCCAGCGAGAGCGCCCTTGCGGACATCGAAGCCCGCGCAGAGGAGATCCTGCAGGACGGCAAGTTCCCGTTGCTGCTGGGCGGTGAACATCTGGTGACGCTGGGTGCCGTGCGGGCTGCTGTGAAGAAATATCCGGATCTGCACATCGTGCACTTTGATGCCCACGCCGATCTTCGGGACGATTATCTGGGTGCCAAGTTCAGCCACGCCTGTGTCATCCGCCGCTGCCACGAGATCGTGGGCGACGGCCGCATCCACCAGTTCTGCATCCGCAGCGGCGAGCGGGCCGAGTTCGAGTTTGCGGCCCAGCATACCGAGATGCACAAGTTCGACTTCACCGGCCTTGCCGAGCTGACGGAACAGCTGTGCGAGAGCAAAGTGCCGGTCTACCTCACCATTGACCTCGACTGCCTCGACCCCTCCTGCTTCCCCGGCACCGGCACCCCCGAAGCCGGCGGCGTGAGCTTTTTGCAGTTGCTGGATGCCATCCGCACCGTGACGAAAGCCAACATCGTAGCCGCAGACCTCAACGAGCTGGCTCCCACGCTGGATACCACCGGCGTTTCCACCGCCACCGCCTGCAAGGTGCTGCGCGAAACGCTGATCGCGCTGGACAAGGGCTGGCCCGGCTTTCAGGTCTGACCGAATTTGCACACATTGACATAAAGGAGAAACATCATGAGCAAAGTTCTGATCATCGGCTGCGGCGGCGTGGCCTCTGTCGCCATCCACAAGTGCTGCCAGGTCCCCGAAGTGTTCACCGACATCTGCATCGCCAGCCGCACCAAGTCCAAGTGCGACCAGCTGGCCGCCGATCTGGCCGGTAAAACCGCCACCAAGATCACCACAGCCCAGGTGGATGCCGACCAGGTGGACGAGGTCATCGCCCTCATCAAGGCTTATCAGCCCGACCTCGTGATGAACATTGCCCTGCCCTATCAGGACCTGACCATCATGGACGCCTGCCTCGCCTGCGGCGTCAACTACATGGACACCGCCAACTACGAGCCGGAGAACACCGACGACCCCGCGTGGCGTGCCATCTATGAGAAGCGCTGCAAGGAGGCAGGCTTCTCCGCCTACTTCGACTACAGCTGGCAGTGGGCCTACGCCAAAAAGTTTGAGGAAGCCGGCCTCACCGCCCTGCTGGGCAGCGGCTTCGACCCGGGTGTTACACAGGCTTACTGCGCCTATGCCAAAAAGCACGAGTTCGACACCATTGATACCATTGATATTCTGGACTGCAACGGAGGAGACCACGGATATGCGTTTGCAACCAACTTTAATCCGGAGATCAACCTGCGCGAGGTATCTGCCCCGGCAGCTACTGGGAGAACGGCCACTGGGTCGAGATCCCGGCTATGAGCATCAAGCGGGAATACAACTTCGATCAGGTGGGCGACAAGGATATGTACCTGCTGCACCACGAGGAGATCGAGTCCCTGGCAAAGAAACATCCCGGAGGCAAAGCGCATCCGTTTCTTTATGACCTTCGGACAGAGCTATCTGGATCATATGCGCTGCCTGGAGGATGTGGGAATGCTCTCCACCACCCCCATCAACTTTAACGGTCAGGAGATCGTCCCCATCCAGTTCCTGAAAGCCCTCTTGCCTGATCCCGCCAGCCTCGGCCCCCGCACCAAGGGCAAAACCAACATCGGCTGCATCTTCACGGGCAAAAAGGACGGCAAGGAAAAGACCTACTACATTTACAACGTCTGCGACCACCAGGAGTGCTACAAGGAAGTCGGCTCTCAGGCCATCAGCTACACCACCGGCGTTCCGGCCATGTGCGGCGCACTGATGCTGCTGACCGGCAAGTGGACCACCAAGGGCGTCCACACCGTGGAAGAGTTCGACCCGGACCCGTATCTGGACGCACTGGACAAGTACGGCCTGCCCCGCTCTGAGAGCCACAGCCCGGCTCTGGTGGACTGATGCGGCTGGCCGATACGCGCCCGCCCTTCGCGGGGCTGGCAAACCTCTCTTGGGAAGGCGCTCGCTTCCCTGCCCACCCCCTGCTATCTGCTGGATGAGGCCCGGCTCCGCCGCAACGGCGAAATTCTGTTGGGCGTCCAGCAGCGGACGGGTGCAAGATCCTGCTGGCGCAGAAAGCTTTCTCCAACTTTAATGTTTACCCGGTGCTGGCACCCTTATCTGGCGGGCACTGAGGCCAGCGGCCTCTACGAGAGCCGTCTGGGCAAGGAAGAGCTGCCCGAGAAGGAGAACCACGTCTTCTGCGCCGCCTACCGGGTGGACGAGTTCAACGAGCTTCTGGATTACGCGGACCATATCGTCTTTAACTCCCCGGCCCAGCTGGCAAAGTTCGGCCCTGCCGCAAAAGCGGCAGGCAAAAGCGTGGGGCTGCGCATCAACCCGGAATGCTCCACCCAGGACGGCCACGCTATCTATGACCCCTGCGCCCCCGGCAGCCGCCTTGGCACCACCCGCGCCCAGTGGGACGCGGCTCTGGCAAAACAGCCGGGCCTCGCCGCCCTGCTGGACGGCCTGCACTTCCACACCCTCTGTGAGCAGGACGCCGACGCGCTGGCCGTGACGCTGAACGCTGTGGAAGAGAAATTCGGCGACCTGGCTCCCGGGCCTGAAATGGCTCAATTCTGGCGGCGGACACCACATCACCCGCCCGGGCTATGACCTTGCCACGCTGGAAGCCTGCATCGCCCGGATGCAGGAGAAGTACGGCGTACAGGTCTATCTGGAGCCGGGCGAGGCGTGGGCGCTGAACGCGGGCTATCTCGTCACCACAGTGCTGGACACCCTGCAGAACGGTGACACCAGAGCCTCGCCATCCTCGATATGTCGGCGGCCTGCCACACCCCGGACGTCATCGAGATGCCCTACCGCCCTCCCCTGCTGGACGCGGGCGAGCCGGGCGAAAAGCCCTGCACCATCCGCCTCGGCGGGCCGACCTGCCTTGCGGGCGATGTCGTGGGAGACTACAGCTTCGACGCCCCCGCTTGCCGAGGGCAAAACGACCGGCTCATCTACACCACCTGCAAGAACAACACCTCGGCGACATGGCCATCTACACCACCTGCAAGAACAAAATCTGTATTCAGTCAAAAGACACTGCTCCTGCACCAACCCCGCCGTGACCGAGGCCAACCCCTACTACTTCCGTGTCTGCTTCCTTGACCCGTTCCAGGGCTCGGTCATGGCAAACTTTGCAAAGGATGAGTTCAGTGCTGCCAACGCCTACGTGCTGAGCATGCTGGGCGAGGACTACGGCTCCGGTCTGGCCACCTACTTCGTCAACGCTTTTGAGGATCTGGGCGGCACTGTTACCAGTGAGCAGTTCCCCGAGGGCACCTCGGACTTCTCCGCCTACATCCAGAACGCCATCAACGCCGGTGCAGATGTGATCTTTGCTCCCTGCGCCACCACCTACGCAGCCCAGATCATCACACAGGCTGCTTCTGCAGGCTTTGACAAACCCATTACCGCAGGCGACACATGGGAGTCCAGCGTTATTCTGGATGCACAGAAGGGCACCAGCGTGCAGGTCTACTGCTCCACCTTCTTCGATGAGAACGATGATTCCGGCGCAGCCAAGGAGTTCGTCACCGGCTTTAAGGAGTGGCTGAACGCCGACAGCCAGAAGCTGACCAACAACGGCGGCAACGACATCGTGGCAGCTGTTTCCGCACTGGGCTACGACGGCTACATGGTGGCTCTGGAAGCCATCAAGGCAGCAGGCAGCACCGACGGCACCGCCATCCGCGATGCTCTGTACGGCGTAAACTACGACGGCGTGACCGGCAACATCACCTTTGACCAGACCACCGGCGATGCCAACAAGGATATGGCCTACATCAAGAAGGCCGCCGACGGTGCATTCGAGTTCGTCAAGACCCAGAGCGTGGAAGGCTGAACAAAACTTTAAACTCCCTCAGTCAACGCCTGACGGCGTTGGACTCCCTCCAACGAGGGAGCCTTTTGTAGCTTTCCGGCAGGTTTGGCCCCCTCTGGGGGGGGCTGTCACCGAAGGTGACTGGGGGAGTTTATTTTATTAAAAGTTGTAAGAAATGGAGGGTCCCCCATGGCTGCAAAGTTTCTGCCCTATTTGCTGGCAGGTATCTCGGTGGGCGGCCAGTATGCCCTGATTGCCATTGGCTATACCATGGTGTACGGCATCCTGCGCCTGATCAACTTTGCCCACGGCGATATCTTTACCGTAGCCGGTTTTCTGATGGTGTACGCTACTGCTTCCCTTCCGCTGACCATTTCCATCCCGCTGGTGGTGGTGGCAACGGTACTGCTGGGCATCGCAGTGGAAAAGATCGCCTACAAGCCCCTGCGCACTGCACCGCGCATGTCGGTAATGATCTCCGCGATCGGTATGTCCTACCTTTTGCAGAACTCCATGTGGTATGTCACCGGCGGTCTGGCCAAGCAGTACCCTGCCCTGCCGTGGATCAGCGACACCGTCACGGTGCTGGGCTGCCAGACCAAGCGGGTGACGGTGGTAACGCCGTTCCTCGTCATTGTGCTGGTGGCAGCACTTGTTACCCTGATCCAGAAGACTAAGATCGGCATGGCCATGCGGGCCGTGTCCCGGGACTTTGAGACGGCGCAGCTCATGGGTATCAAGATCAACAACGTCATCTCCTTTACCTTTGCGGTGGGCAGCTTTCTTGCGGCCATCGGCTCCATGATGTATTTTTCCAACTACACGGCAGTCACCCCCACTGTGCGGTGCCATGCCCGGCCTGAAGGCCTTTGTCGCGGCGGTGTTCGGCGGCATCGGCTCCATTCCCGGTGCGGTGATCGGCGGCTTCATCATCGGCATCTGCGAGAGCCTTATCAAAGGTGCAGGCGCTACCACCTTCAGTGATGCGTTCACCTTTGCACTGCTGATCGTGGTGCTGGCCGTCAAGCCCACGGGACTGTTCGGTGAAAACCTGACCGAGAAAGTGTGAGGGGGGTGACCATGAAACAAGAAAAAACGCAATCTCCAGGCCGCACTGGCCCTGGCCGCTCTGCTGGTGGTGGTCTGCTGGCACTGGATAACCCATGAGCTTTGTGCCCTCCATGCTGCTCACCGTGCTGCGCAAGGGCGCCATCTATACTCTCTGGTGGCTGTCTCGCTGAACCTGCTCAACGGCTTCACGGGCCTGTTCAGTCTGGGCCAGGCAGGCTTCATGATGATCGGCGCCTATTCCTACGCGATCCTGACCATTCCCGCCGCCGCAGAAGTCCATCTATCAGCGCTATGCAAACGGCGGCATCGGCTTCTCCATCCCGGAACTGCTCTCCAAACCTCTGGGCGGCTTCGGCCTGCTGCTGGGTGTTGTGTTCTGCCTGATCCTAGCCGGTTTTATCGCAGCCTGTTCGCCTTCCTCATCGGCCTGCCGGTGCTGAAGCTCAAGAGCGATTATCTTGCCATTGCTACCCTGGGCTTTGCCGAGATCATCCGTGCCGCTCAGTGGTTTACGAGGGTTTTGGCCCGCTGACCAACGGCTCCAACCTTCTGTACGGCTTTACCCAGCTTTGCCAGCTTCCACCTTTCGTTGGGCGGCACGACCCTGCATCTGGACCGTGATGCCCTTCCTGCTGGTCCTCCCATCTGCATCGCCATCATTCTGCTGCTGATCAACTCCACCTACGGCCGGGCCTTTAAGGCCATCCGGGACGATGAGGTGGCGGCAGAGGCCATGGGCATCAATCTGGCCCAGCCACAAGCGGCATGCCTTTATCATCAGCAGCTTCTTTTGCCGGTATCTCGGCGGCGCTGCTTCGCCATGTTCAGGCCAGCGTGCAGGCCAAGACCTTCAAATCCAGCATGACCTACGAGATCCTGCTGATCGTGGTGATCGGCGGTATCGGGTCCATCTCCGGCAGCCATCATCGCGTCCTTCCTGTACATCGCCTGCTCCGAATGGTGGCTGCGGTTTCCTGACAACGAGACCTGGATCGGCGGCTTCCGGTGCCCTTCTGCGTTCCGGCTTCCGGATGGTGGTGTTCTCCGTCATCATCATGGTGGTGGTGCTGTTCTTCCGCAAGGGCATCATGGGCGACCGTGAGTTGTTCCAGAAAAAGCCCGCATCCAAGCTGTTCAAAGGAAAACAAAAAGGAGGCGGCGTCAAATGAGTGAAAACGTTCTGACCTGGAAAACGCCACGATGCAGTTTGGCGGCGTGGTAGCTGTGGACAATCTGAATCTGGAGGTGGACGAGGTCAGATCGTCGCCCTCATCGGACCCAACGGTGCGGGAAAGACCACGGCCTTCAATGTCATCACCGGCGTGTACCAGCCCAGCAACGGCGCCGTGTCCTTCAAGGGGAACTGCATCGTGCGGAACCATCCCCCAGGGAAAGATGAAGAAGCAGTATAAGGGTGAGCACGCGGATATGTAACCGCCAGGACGCTGGACGACGAGGCGCTGAAGGCCTGGAAAAGAGGGCCAGAAGGCGTTGGACAGCTAATTTACTGACCACCCCTACGCCGGATAAGATCACGGCGCTGGGCATGGCCCGTACTTTCCAGAATATCCGTCTGTGGAAGACCCAGACGGTGTTTGACAATGTGCTTATCGCCAAGCATATGCGGCGCACCAGCAATCTGTTTACCGCGGCGTTCCACCTGAACGCCAAGGAGGAGATGCAGCAGCGCCGAGGTACTGGAGCTTCTGAAGGTGGTGGGCCTGGAGGATGTGCAGAACGAGCTGGCCACCAGCCTGCCCTACGGCAAGCAGCGCCGGCTGGAGATCGCCCGCGCGCGTGGCCACCGACCCGACCCTGCTGCTTCTGGATGAGCCGGCCGCCGGCATGAACCCGCAGGAGACCGAAGGAGCTGACGGCCTTCATCACCGCATCCGCACCGATTTCAGACTGACGATCCTGCTCATCGAGCACCACATGGACCTGGTCATGGGCATTGCCGACCGCATTTACGTGTTGGATTCGGCAAGCTGATCGCCAACGGCACACCGGAGGAGATACAAAAAAATGAGCGCGTCATCGACGCGTACTTGGGGGTGGCAGAAGATGCTGAAGATTGAGAATCTGTGTGTGTCTTACGGCGGCATCAAGGCGCTGCGGGGCATCAGCCTTGAGGTACCCGACGGCAAGATCGTCACCCTGATCGGCGCCAACGGCGCCGGTAAATCCACCACCCTGCGGACTATCTCCGGCCTGGTGAAGGCGGACAGCGGCTCCATCACCTATGACGGACAGGAACTGCTGGGCAAGCCCATCAACAAGATCCTGGAGGCGGGCATCGCCCAGTCCCCGGAGGGCCGGCGGGTGTTCGCCAACCTGACGGTGTTGGAGAACCTGAAGGCCGGCGCGTACCTGCGGAAAGACAAGGACGGCATCGAGAAGGACATCAAGTGGGTGTATGAGCTGTTCCCTCGGCTGGAGGAGCGCAACTGGCAGCTGGCCGGCACGCTCTCCGGCGGCGAGCAGCAGATGCTGGCCGTGGGCCGCGCGCTGATGAGCCGGCCGAAGCTGCTGATGCTGGATGAGCCGTCCCTGGGCCTTGCGCCGCTGGTGGTGCAGGGCATCTTCGATATCATCCGCACCGTCAACGAGCAGGGCGTCACCGTGCTGCTGATCGAGCAGAACGCCAAGTCCGGCACAGCGCGGGGATAGCTGGCCGAATGAGAAGATCAAAGATAAGTGATGTGTATGCACTGAATTGGACAAGTAAATCCGTCAAGAGCGAGGCGGAGAGTTTTCTTCGCCTTGGCTCTTTACGGAATGCCATCAGTCCTGTGCCAATCTGAATTGGAGGACATCAAAGAGGTTTTGGGCTTGCGGCAAGCTATCCGATTCAGATGAGGATTTGAAGCAGTGACGTGCGAAAGATCGCCACGGACAGCATCCTTTGTTTCCTATGTGGGTGGCCGTAAAGTATGGAGACTTACTTTCTATTTGATGTTACTAAATTTATTTAGAAATATAATTGCCGGGTAAAGCACGCCAGCCAGGCGTGCTTTATTCGTTTTCAGGCCTATGTTGAAGGTATCTCTCAATAAGAGGAAGGATCTTCAAGAATTTAGATGATATCAGCAGCACCGACTTTGCTTGCATCGCATTGAAAGCCACTCTTCCCCGGCCTGGTGCGCGCCTCTGTATTTGCACAAGAAAGACAGTAAGCGTCACAGCAATGAGAACCCAGGGACCATTGGCATATATAGAGGGAACCATGCTCTGCCTGTTTCGCATACTGACTAAATATTTATAGAGTCAATATCGCAGGTTCTGCATTTTCACTTATTTCAGAAAGCAGAATCTGTCCGATTGCGTGAGCTAGAAGCCCACCCAATGCAGGCCAATATTATAAAACCGGCAAGAGATATGGATTTACGCCTGCGTACCATCAATAGTATACACAACGGATTCCTGTCAGGTGCTTCACACCAGCCGGGGGCCCGTTCTTTCTGGGGAACGGCCTTAGCGGCCATCCGGTTCAACCAAATCGCAGCATTCCTCAAACTTCTCAATAGAGAGCATTTAACGCTACAAACCAGCAGCATTCTCAGAGGCCAATGAGATGAATCGGTCCATCCACTTTACAACTACGAGCGCATCCAGCTAAAAACTGGAGAGGTGCCACTTGCGCGGCGCCTCTCCGCCGAAAACTCTAGATTTTCCTGCCAGAAGTCCTTTGGGGCTGTCCGCGAATCTGGGGCAGTTCACTCCGGAGCCTTCTTTTTTCTTACATCAACAGGTGGCACCACCCCTGTAGATGGAGGGAGCATCCAAAATAGCCTGCTTACGCTCCATAACGTCTCCGGCTTTCAACTGGGAGATGAAGCTGTTGGTACCAATGTTCAATGAATACACCGAACCGCTCTCCGGTCTTGCCTTGCTCCCGATACAGCAGAAGCGCTCGTTCTATCATCTCAAAGACCTGCTCCTTTGTGTAGATTTCATCAATCACGGTACCAAGGCGCTGACGCTTACCCCAAATACCACCGACCATAATTTTATATCCTGCTTTTGCTTCTGTCACACAATCAAAATTACAGGCATCCACACACTTACCGCAGTTGTTGCAGGTATCCCAATCGATTTGCATGATGCCATCCTCGTCCAGATGTGCATTTTTCATGGGGCAGACCTCTACGACGGAGCACTTCTTGCAGCCATTGCAGTCATCGGGATCATAGGCAGGTACCCGCTGGCCCATAATGCCGAAATCATTCAAACCTGGCTTAATACAGTTGTTTGGGCAGCCGCCGATGCCGATTTTGAACTTGTGCGGCAGTTTGACATCATACCAGCCCTTGTAGAATGTTTCGTGCAGTTCACGCGCTAGTTCTTGAGTGTCGATCAGGCCATGGATACACACAGTGCCTTTGCAGGCCACGATGGGACGGACGCGGGAACCCGTGCCGCCAGTATAAAGACCGGCTTGGGCGATGAACGTATTGAATGGTTCGATGTTGTCGTAGGTCAGACCTTGAACTTCCAGAGTCAGACGGGGGTCGTGAGGGCAATTTTCCCATTGCCGAATTTTTGAGCGGCTTCCTTCAAGACCTCCATTTCATGGGCGTCCAGTGTACCGTCCACCGTGATAATTCGGGCGATAAATGATTTCCGTCCCGGCACATGATATACCCAAGGGCCCCTTGAGAGCCTTTTTTTCTTCTGCAGTGATGTTCATGATATGTTCCTTCTCCTTTTTGAACTGCATGCCGCCCCTCAGCAGCATTTCTCATTTTCTTCCAAAAACTCGGGGGTGAACAGCGTACCCCCTCCAGGACCTTTTGTATTGTGATAACTTATAGAACTTCAGGCGGTTCCTGCGCCAAGTAGGTCCGCTTTCCGGTAGAACACACCAACAGAAGCTTTCTCATCTGAGAGAGTCCTTCCACAGGACCGTTGATCTGACTAAGATCCAGATAGGGAGCACCGGGGGATGGATGGAAGGATAGAGCAGTCTACCACGCGGTATTCTCAAGCAGCACCAGCGGCGTATTCGACCGGTGTCATGCTGTCCAAGTCGCCGTTGAGTTTGTTCAACAGAGCATTGACCGTTACGGCAAAGGGGTGGATCGCCGTGAGAACGGGGGGGTAAAAATCACAATGCTGAAGGTCCTCCAGTTTTGCACCTAGAGAAATTGCCGTCACAGCGATATCCGCCATTTTGTCTACAGAGCTGCCAACGACCTGAAGGCCAAGGAGGCGATGGCTCGTCTTATCACAAACCATTTTTGTCAGGACTTTGCTAGACACAGGCTAGTAGTGAGCCTTGTCATCGACGCACGACACACTGGTCTCTACATCGCACCCGGCCTCCCGGGCGTTCTTTTTGTCAACCCCACCTGCGCTATATTGGTGCTAGGCAGTTTGGCGATACGGGTACTTAACACACCGGGATAGGACACTGCGTGGGGATTCTCCCGGCCAGGCGCATGGCGGCTAGCCGTCCGCAGATATTGGCGGATCCTATAGCAGACCACTGCCACGGCCAGATCTGAGCTGGTCACTAGCGACAGTCACCAGCTGCATAAATACGTCTGGGTCATTGGTGCACTATGTATTCATCGACCAACAGGTGCCTTTCCATGGCCAGCCCGGAATGGCCAGAAATTCCGTGTGTTAGGACGGAAACCCCATGGCCAAACCACGGCATCTGCCTTCATGGGGCGGCGGCTGGTGAGACTTTTTCTACTTTTCCACTGCCCGTGATCTCTCCCAGGGCCACGGTGAAAGGCATCACGCCTGCGTTGGCCATGGCATTTTCGATATATGCGGACATCTCGGGGTCAACATTTCCGGCAGAATGGGGGCAAGGTCGATAACAGAGGTCTTACGCCGCGGTCTGCCAGATTCAGCCACTTCCAAGCCGATAAGCCCGCCACCCACGATAACGGCGCGTTTTGATTTCGCTGCTGTCCACCTTTTTCGAAAGGCATCGGCGGTCATCAGAGTCCGCATCACAAAGCATTATTTTCCAGATCCAGTCCTTCGCATTTGGGTAGGAACGGGTGGGCACCGGTGGAAATGGACCAGCTTGTCATAACTCCGGTGAAAACCTCACCGGTGGACAGATCTCGGCAGTGACGGTTTTGGAGGCCCCATTCAGCCTGGTGACTTCTACACCTGTGCGGACAGAAGCGCCGGTGAGCCCGGAGAAGGCATCCGGTGTGTTGACAGCAATACAAAAAACTGAACGGCTACAACAT
>VOFB01002499.1_pt1 | contig 12743 bp, 13 predicted proteins | sample 5384141 | NCBI WGS metagenome assembly VOFB01 (sample SAMN12384721, study PRJNA508395) | human gut metagenome | isolation source: healthy gut A | host: Homo sapiens | reverse complement strand
GTATGAGTAATTGTTCGTCCATCTTCTTCTATTGTGCTTATATAAAGAAGACAATCGAGGCGGGAGGTACTACGTGGTCAAAAACAAAGAAAAATTCAATTTATGTTGCAGAGCAGAAAAATAAGCAGGAAAAGGCCTTTCAAGTCTTCCCGCAGGAAGGCAAGCGCTTGCCGGATATGTCCTTCGACTGTACGGGGAGAAATTCCCATAATCTCGGCTATCTCCTTACGGCTCATATCATGGAAATAGGCCAGACGGAAAGCCTGTGCGCATTTGGGAGGCAGTTTATTAACGGAGAGTTCTATGATTTCCCGCAAATCCTGATTAATAACAGACCTAAGGACATCGTTGGAGTCGGTGGACTCGCCCCAAAAAGCGATACGCGCCTCAGCGATGCGAACACGTGATTCGTACTCGTCAACAACCATCTGGTGTTTGATGTGGTTCAAGCAACTATTTTGCAGCCATTTAAAAAGGAAAGATTGATATTGTCGGGTTGTATAACCTTTTTTCTGTTCCCAATAGGAAGTGAAGACTTCTTGCACCAAATCTTTGGCAACCTGCTCATCTACAAAACGACAAGCGAGCGCCATCAATTTAGGATAGAAACATTCAAAGAAAGTTTTAAAAGCAGCATGATCTCCTTTCCTGACTTTTTCAATGTCAATTTTCGCTTCCATCATATCGTATTCTTTCTATTTGTGGTAAAAAGCGTGGAGCTATTGTCTCATCCGGTTAGGAGCTCTGGTAGCTTGTACAACAAATAAGCAATAGCCCACGCCCTATGGGAGCGCGAGCGTTTTTGCCTATTATTCTTTTTTGTACAATGAATTTACCAGATTCCTAACAAAGAATAATACGAAACGCTTTACGTTTTTCTTTATATTTCCAGACAAAGATAATTTTATTTTCAATAAAAGGCTTATTCATCTGCAATTAATTTTTCTTATACCTCTTACAACACTATTTAGCATCTTGGCTCTTGACAAGTTCGGACAAACCCGTATCTTTGCATTGTGGTTTTTTCATAATAGTATTAGATTTAAGGTTAACAAAGTTTGGTTAGGGGTTGTCGTGAGACAGCCTTTAATTGTTTATAGGGGTTTCTTTTGCCTATAAATAACCAGATCGGGGAAAATTGATAAGTTATCCGGCAGAATTGCCATTTACCGCAAGCCACAATGGGTCGATATTTGCATTATAAAAACAAACATATAAAACAGCAAAGACATGACGACTAAATTAAGTAATCTATTTTACACTTTCCTGAACATTGCAGCTTCGACTCAAAAGTTGGGCATTAACTTGATCCGCGTGGCAATCCTGATCATCTTCGTATGGATCGGAGGATTGAAATTCTATAACTATGAAGCGGAAGGCATCGTACCTTTTGTGGCAAACAGCCCTTTTATGAGCTTCTTCTATACGAAAAGCGCTCCCGAATATAAAGAATATAAACTAAAAGAGGGGGAATTCAACGAGGCCAAACATCAGTGGCATGTGGAAAACAACACGTACGGCTTCTCGCACGGGTTAGGCATTCTGATCATGGCGATCGGTATCCTGACGTTCTTAGGTATTTTCTCCCCTAAAATCGGCCTGGTAGGTGCGGGACTTGCTATTATCATGACTCTCGGAACGCTTTCTTTCCTGGTGACGACGCCTGAAGTATGGGTACCGGACTTGGGAAGCGGAGAACATGGATTCCCACTGCTGACCGGGGCAGGCAGACTAGTAATAAAAGATACGGCAATCATTGCCAGGGGCGATCGTAGTGTTCTCGGACTGTGCACAGAGGATATTGAAACAGAAGAAATAAAAGAAAGGGGTTGCCTACACATTGTATAGCCACCCCCTTTTATTCTTTTTATAAATCGACTTTTAACTTGCCGAAGCTGCCTGCTCATCCACCGATACCAGCTCGATTTCGAATATCAAAGTCGAATAAGCCGATATCACCGTTGTCGCTTGCGCCATAGGCAACAGCTTCGTCATCGTCATCCTTGCAAGAAGAGACAACAAAGACACACAACAACATCAACGCGATATGCAGGTATTTCTTCATGCGTTTATTCCATTATCTTTTTAATAAATTCTTCATGCTTACCTTTTCGGAGATAATGTCATGCAACTTGTCGATGCTCACACGTTCCTGTTCCATCGTATCGCGGAAACGGATCGTGACACAATTATCCTTCAAAGTATCGTGGTCAACTGTAATACAGTACGGGGTTCCGATAGCATCCTGGCGACGATAGCGCTTGCCGATAGAATCTTTTTCGTCATACTGGCAACGGAAGTCGAAACGCAACATATTTATAATCTCCTCAGCTTTCTCGGGCAGGCCATCTTTCTTCACCAATGGCAATACGGCGAGCTTGATAGGAGCCAAGGCTGCGGGCAACTTCAATACAACACGTGTTTCGCCGTTTTCCAATGTCTCTTCGCAATAAGAACCGGCCATCACACTCAAGAACACACGGTCTACACCGATCGAGGTCTCGATTACATACGGAGTGTAACTCTGGTTCAACTCCGGATCGAAATATTGGATCTTTTTACCGGAAAACTTCTCATGCTGACTCAAGTCGAAATTCGTACGGCTATGTATACCCTCCACTTCCTTAAAACCGAACGGCATTTCGAATTCGATATCAGTAGCCGCATTTGCATAGTGGGCCAGCTTTTCGTGATCGTGATAACGATATTTTTCATTACCCAATCCCATTGCCTGGTGCCATTTCAGACGAGTAGCCTTCCACTGCTTGAACCATTCCATCTCTTCGCCCGGACGAACGAAGAATTGCATCTCCATTTGCTCGAACTCGCGCATACGGAAGATAAACTGACGAGCCACGATCTCATTACGGAAAGCCTTTCCGATCTGGGCGATACCGAAAGGTATTTTCATGCGGCCGGTCTTCTGTACGTTCAGGAAGTTGACGAAAATACCCTGTGCTGTTTCCGGTCGCAGATATACTTTCATGGCGCCGTCTGAAGTAGAACCCATCTCCGTAGAGAACATCAAATTGAACTGGCGGACATCGGTCCAGTTACGGGTTCCGGAGATCGGGCAAACGATTTCGCAATCCAGGATCAGCTGGCGCAGGTCTTCGAAATTGGAATCGTTCATGTCTTTCGAGTAGCGTTCGTGGATCTCATTCCATTTCGCTTGGTATTCGAGCACGCGTCCGTTCGTCGCACGGAACTGGGCTTCATCGAAAGCATCACCAAACTTCTTCGCAGCCTTGGCCACTTCCTTATTTATCTTCTCCTCGATCTTTGCCAGATGATCTTCGATCAGCACATCGGCACGATATCGTTTTTTGGAATCTTTGTTATCGATCAAGGGATCATTGAAAGCGTCGACATGGCCGGATGCTTTCAGATAGTAGGATGCATAAAGATAGCCGAATCGATGCCGACTACATTTCGTGCAACAACGTCATGCTGTCCCACCAGTATTTCTTTATGTTATTTTTCAACTCTACGCCATACTGCCCATAATCGTACACTGCTCCTCAAACCGTCATAAATCTCTGAAGAGGGAATACAAAACCATACTCCTTACAGTGTGAAACTAATTTCTTAAATACATCTTCTTGTGCCATAATAATAATTTGCCAATTAATTAATGTGCCAATGTGCCATTTTGTGCATTGGCACATTATTAAGTTTGCAAAGTAAATGATTTTTTGGTAACCTGTAGCATTTTCAGCATCTTATAAGGATATTTTCGAAGAAACATCAGCTAAATGAAACCAACTCTATCCTGGTAAGGACGAACGGCTACCCGTTTCGGAGCAGTTTCATAGAGGGGAAATTTTGTTCCATTGGCATAAATCTTTTGTTTCTTCCCATAAAAACAAATTTTCACTGGCGAGAAAAGTTATTTTCACCTCATGGAAACAGATAAAACATTCCACACTTCAGGTTGATTAAAGCAGGACTTTCAACAAAAGATCCCGATCCATCGAACAGTCGCCGGGATGGATCGGGATCGGGCATGTATGGGGAATAAAATATCAGAGCGCTTCCTTAAGGATCTCGCCTACGGTCGGATGTGGGAAGACGATGGACTTCAGCTCGGAGGCCTTCATGCCTTTTTCGACAGCGATCCCGGCTATGACGATCAGCTCGGAGGCCGGATTTCCCAAGAGGTGGGCGCCGATGATCGTTTCGTCTTCAGCCAAAATCAGCTTGCAGACGCCGTTGCCCTGCTCGTTTTCAGCGACAAAGCGGCCGGAGAACGCCATCGGTATCTTCTTGACGGTGTAGGGCGTGCCTTCGGCCTGCAGTTCCTCTTCGGTCTTGCCAACGCCTGCGATTTCGGGATTGGTATAGACAACGCCCGGAATGGCCTTGTAGCTCATGCTGCGGTTCTTGCCTAAAATATGATCGACAGCCACTTCCGCTTCGCTGACAGCCGTATGGGCCAACAGGGAGAAAGCGGTTATATCGCCGCAGGCATACACATTCGGGACGGAAGTCTGCATAAATCCGTTCACTTTGATCCCGTTGCGGAAAGGTTCGGGGGCCAGTGTTTCCAAGCCGAAACCTTTGGTCACGGGACGACGGCCTACGCTCAACAGGACTTTTTCGCCTTGGATGACTGATGTCTCGCCGTCTTTCTCGACCGTCACATCGCCGCCGTTTACGGCAGTCACCTTATGTCCTAAATAGAACTTGACGCCCCGTTTGGCATACTCGGCCTGCAACATCTCGGACAGCTCCCTGTCCATCGGACCGAGAATCTTATCCAGCATCTCGACCACATGCACTTCCGTTCCCATGCTGTTGAAGAAGGAGGCGAACTCCATGCCGATCACACCGCCGCCGATGATCACCAGCGAAGCCGGCAGTTCTTTGGACAGCAACGCCTCACGGCTTGTCCAATACTCCGTTTCCGCCAATCCGGGAATGGGGGGTATGACAGTTTCCGAACCGGTGCAGATAAGCAGGTTGGCGGCTTCATAAACAGCTTCGCCCGAGGCGATAGTGATCGTTCCGTCAGCTGCCCGCCCTTTGATTTCGGCTTCGCCGCTCACCACTTCCACGCCGTCCTCCTTCATCTTCATGCGGATGCCGGCTGTCAGTTTCTTTACGACTTTATTTTTACGAGCGATGATCTTCGGGAAATCGAAAGCAGGATTCTCCGCACTTACCGCATATTTGGGGGCGTGTTTGATCGTATCAAACACTTTCGCAGAATAAAGCAAAGTCTTTGTCGGCACGCATCCCTCATTCAGGCACACACCGCCTAACGCGTTCTTCTCAAAAAGCACGGTGGACAAGCCACCCGCAGCCGCCTTCTCGGCAGCCGTATAACCGGCGGGACCGCCTCCGATTATGGCAACATCGTATTTCATGTTCTCAGATTTAATTAAATTTTATATTGGGATTAATTTGTTGTAAGATCGAAATAAATTCTTCCTTGTCGGCCGGATAAAAAGAGGAGCGCCTCTCTATGCCTCCTTCCATACGGGAGTAATAGACGACGACTTTGTTACCGCTGCATTCGAGCCGGGAGATCAGTTTCACGTCGATTTGCCCGTTTCCGTGCAACATGTCCCTATCCGTTATCTGATACGGACGTAACTGAAGTATAGTTAACGGCAGGAAACAAAGGATCAAGGGTAGTCGATCAAATTTGTCCTCGCTGAAAGCATCCATAATAACCAACAATGCAAATACTCCTAATAAAATCCAGAAGATGTATACATGCCAATCTTTCTGGTTTTTCCGAATCCGTGCTTTCATGGTAATCTGTTTTTAAGTTTTAGATAACCGGTTCCTTTATCCGGATATCGGGATTATGCTTCTTCAACAGCTTGACGAAGTCCTGCTTGTTGACCGGCGAAATCAATAGCCACTGCGTGTCGCCTTTGTAGATGATCAGACGGTCCAGTGACAGGGCGTAGCTCGAGACAGGCATCACTGTCACCTCGACGGCACTAATCTCCGAGATAGGAATCCGCTTTTCCGGGAAAAAACTGCAATGGGCAATCAGATAACCATCCGCCGTTATTTTATACCAGGTCGACAACAGCATGTGAATACACTCCAATGTAAACAACAGCAGCACGATCATCGTTACGGGAGACTTGCCGCCCACAAATGCAGCAACAGTGCTTGCCGCCATCACCAACAGTATCAGATGATACCACCAACCTACTTTCGATTTAAAGACTCTGTCCATATCCTGAATTTTGCCGAAAGATAATCATTTTATTTCTTTTGGCGATTCAGGGAAAAAGAAAATGCGCTGCAACTTCTCAGTAACAACGCATCCACTTAAACCGGTCAAACAATTCCCAAAAAGGAATATATCTTACATTACTTTACAACTTCGAGGACAGTATAGTATTGCAACTGATTGTTGTTATTATACTGTTCGTTCTTTACGACACCCACATTCGGAGCGTACCATTCATATCCATAGCCCTCGATCGTTTCCTTCGGGGAGCGGGATTTGATTTTATATTTTACTTTCGTGCAGTCGAACGTGCCGGCGGGAGTCGCTACCTGTTCGGTCGTCACATATTCGCGGTCGTAGATAGACACGTTTTTGCGATCCTTCCGATTCTTCTTCGAGTAGATCTGAATGGTTGCATCATCGAAATACATATCGTCGCCATTATTGGACGGAGCGTTCGATACACTCGGATAGTTAATGACTGCTTCGGTAGCAGCCAAATCAGACTGGATAGTCGACACGAAAGACGGATTTGACAAAGTCTCCTTCATCTCGATAAAGAACTCACCATCTCGGCAGAATGCTTCTAGGTCACCCTTGTCATAAACCGTACCTGCGCTATTTTTGAACACATAATCGGCTTCCACTTCCAGGCCGGACGGGATGTTCTTCACTTATGGCGGCGTGCTGCGTACCAAAGACGGAAAAGAATTCATGCAGAAGTACGACCCGCGACTCTCGCTGGCCCCGCGTGACATCGTGGCGCGTGCCATCGACAACGAAATGAAACAGCGCGGTGAGGACCATGTGTATCTGGACGTCACCCACAAAGACCCTGAAGAAACCAAGAAGCACTTCCCTAACATATACAAGAAATGCCTCAGCATCGGTATAGACATTACAAAGGAATACATACCGGTAGCCCCCGCCGCCCATTATCTCTGCGGTGGCATCAAGGTGGATTTGGACGGACAGAGCAGCATCCGCCGCCTGTACGCCATCGGCGAATGTTCGTGCACCGGACTGCATGGTGGCAACCGTCTGGCAAGCAACTCACTGATTGAAGCCGTGGTGAAAAGAGTATTTCACTTTCCAGAATATTGAAAACAATACGATCCACTTCTATGACCTGAAACAGCAGAAACCGGCGTTCAGGATAACCCCTTCGCAGGAAGGAAGTAACGGTGTTGGAAGGATATTCGGTTATTACATTCAGAATCTCGACAGTATTTACGTCTTCAATTTTTTACGAAAGTGGGCTATACTTGATTAATAAGAACTGCGACCTTCTTGATAAGCAGCCTTTTCCTGGATTAAAACCTTCTTGTTTTATGGCTACAGCCTCACAATTACCTGTACGTATCGAACACACTCTATATACCTGCATAGAACCAAATCGCCTGATTGAGCATGACCCTGTTTCCGTCGCAATCAATATGAATACGAAAGAGGAGAAGAAACTGCCCTTCGATTATCCCGATTATCCCGGTTCGGAAGTCAAGCTGAAACGATACGGCATGGAAGCCAGTTACAGTCGTTGCTATGACGGCCAACGCTTCATTTACTCGTTCCACTATGACGAGAATATCTATGTGGCTACTCCTGAACACGACTCGATACGGAAAGTCTCGGTTAAAAGTAAGTACTTCGACAAAGTACAATTGCCAGACGAGTTGACAGCAAGCCCCGAAGACTTCTGTGTGAATGCCTGGTATAATAACTTGCTGTACGATCCCTACCGGGAGGTTTATTACCGGATTGCTTATCCGCCCTCGACTTTGGATAAAGGCGTCCGTCCTATGGAACTCGTACAATTCGGGCGTAAGAACTTCAGCATTATTATTCTCGATAAAGATTTCCGTATTCTCGGCGAAACCCTCTTTCCCGACAATACCTATAATCCGACCATCATGCTGGTTCGTCCCGAAGGGCTATACATTTCCGACAGCCATTACCTGAATCCCCAGTTTAACGACGATATTCTTAGTTTCCGGAAATTTGAGTTGAAGGAAGAATAAGCGACAACTCGAACAACACATGCAGTAATAAAGGTATATTTATCCGTAATTCAGGTATTACACAATTAAATCTTGTCCACTACTTTTGAAGAAATAATTAAAAGGGAAGATTTATATGGAAAAGAAAATGACAAGAAGGTCCTGGATGAGGTCTTCATTGACTACATTAGCATCCTTAGCAGCAGCTTCCAGTCTGCCAATTCATTTGAAGGGCAATATCGTGCCCGCCGTCATCCCTCTTAAAGGAGGAACAAAGCAAAATAGATCAAAAGTCCTGATGACAAAAAGAGATCTCCCCGATGCTTTGGTCAAAATATACGAAGCACTCAAGCGTAAAGCATCCGGACGAGTTGCCATCAAAATCAGTACAGGCGAACCGGGCGGACATAATTTCCTGCAGCCGTCTCTGATCAAAGACTTAGTGCAGAAAGTAAGCGGGACAATAGTAGAATGCAATACGGCCTATGTCGGAAAACGCTTTACGACAGAAGAGCATATCCAAGCAGCTAAAGACCATGGTTTCTTCGACATAGCAAAGGTCGACATCATGGATTCTGAAGGTGAATTCAATATTCCGGTAAAAGATAAAAACATATCCAATATAACATCGTCGGAACCCATCTGAAGAACTATGATTTCATGATTAACCTGGCGCATTTCAAAGGACATGCAATGGGTGGATTCGGAGGTGTAATCAAAAATCAGTCCATCGGTGTCGCCTCTTCTAAAGGCAAAACCTATATTCATACGGCCGGTAAAACAGCAGAGACTGCCGAATTATGGAATAACCTACCCGAACAAGATGCTTTCCTCGAATCAATGGCAGCTTCGGCGCAAAGTGTAGCAGATTATTTCGGTGATAATATTTTATATATTAATGTAATGAATAATCTTTCAATTGACTGCGATTGCGATTCCAACCCTCATGATCCCGAAATGAAAGACATCGGAATACTTGCTTCAACCGACCCCGTAGCTCTGGATCAGGCTTGTCTGGATTTAGTATATGCTGTAAAGCCAACCGAAGGCAACGACAATAGACCGTTGGTCAATCGCATTGAAAGCCTTCATGGACGTCACACGGTTGATTATGCCGAGACGATCGGACTCGGAAGCAAGAACTATGAATTGGTAGTATTAGATACATAATTCCAGATAAAAGATTCAGTCTGTCCTCCTATTGTAAAAAATATTCCGAATCAATATGTATCTTTGTCATATCAGTAACTTTCACAGGAATATAAACCGAAAAACACAAACAAGATGGACAAACGAATCTTATTGCCTTTAGTAATCCTGCCCGCTTTCCAGACAGGAAATATGCAGGCAGCCGACCAGCCTGCCAAGCGGCCGAACATCATCCTCTTTATGGTTGACGATATGGGATGGGAAGACACTTCCCTGCCTTTCTGGACAGAAAAAAGACGCATTATAACGAAGTCTACGAGACGCCCAACATGGAACGCCTCGCCCGCCAGGGAGTCATGTTCACCCAGGCCTATGCCAGCAGTATCAGTTCCCCGTCTCGTTGCAGCCTGATCACCGGGACGAATGCCGCCCGCCACCGTGTCACCAACTGGACGCTGCAAAAGGATAAGACGACCGACCGCAAAGACAGTCTGCTCGACATACCTGACTGGAACTATAACGGCGTCAGTCAGGTTACGGGAACAAACAATACCTTCGTCGGGACTTCTTTCGTCCAGCTCCTGAAAAATAGCGGTTATCATACGATCCACTGCGGGAAAGCCCATTTCGGCGCGATCGACACTCCGGGAGAGGACCCGCACCACTGGGGATTCGAAGTCAACATTGCCGGTCATGCCGCCGGCGGTCTGGCAAGTTATTTAGGCGAAGAGAATTACGGCCATACGAAGGACGGCAAACCGACTTCGCTGATGTCCATCCCCGGCCTCGAAAAATATTGGGGCACGGAAACATTCGCTACCGAAGCCTTGACATTGGAGGCGATCAAGGCGCTCGACAAGGCGAAGAAATACAACCAGCCGTTCTACCTCTACATGTCCCACTATGCCATCCATATTCCACTGAATAAGGACATGCGCTTCTACGAGAAATACAAAAAGAAGGGAATGACAGACCATGAGGCAGCCTACGCCACCCTGATCGAAGGGATGGACAAGAGCCTGGGCGATCTGATGGACTGGTTGGAAAAGAACGGGGAGGCAGACAATACGATCATCCTCTTCATGAGCGATAACGGCGGCCTTGCCTCTACGTCCGAATGGCGTGACGGCCCGTTGTACACGCAGAACTATCCGTTGCTGAGCGGCAAAGGTTCCCTTTGCGAAGGGGGTATCCGCGAACCGATGATCGTCAGTTGGCCGGGAGTAGCCCAACCGAATACCCGTTGCGACAAATACCTGCTGATAGAAGACTTCTACCCGACTATCCTGGAAATGGCCGGAGTGAAGGACTACGAGACGGTGCAACCTATCGACGGCATCAGCTTCGTTCCTCTGCTCACCGGGACGGGCGATCCTTCCAAAGGGCGTTCCCTCTTCTGGAATATGCCGAACAACTGGGGCAACGACGGTCCGGGCATCAACTTCAACTGTGCGGTCCGCAATGGCGACTGGAAACTGATTTACTATTACGGTACCGGCAAGAAAGAACTGTTCAACATCTCCGACGATATCGGCGAAAAGAACGACCTTAGCACCCGTCACCCGGAAATCGTCAAACGCCTCTCCAAAGAACTCGGCGACCACCTCCGTAAAGTAGATGCCCAACGGCCATCTTTCAAGGCGACAGGAAAGGCTTGCCCGTGGCCGGATGAGATAAATTAACATAGCATGGGACTGCGTCCTATATAGGCTGTTTTCTCAAAATAATAGAATGAGGCATAACCTCATATTGATCAAAATATAAATTAAAAAGAGAGTGAAAAGAAGAGAGTTTCTTTTTTTGGCATAAGCAGGAGGGGATACCGGACTGTCAGGAAACGAAAAGAAACAAAAAAGGGCATCCTCGTGGACGCCCTTTTCTCATTCAATACTAAATATGGATTAGTATACATTTACCTTAATAACTTTCGTATTTCCGACATTGGTTAATTTCACAATGTAAATGCCTTTTGTTACCGGTATTCGCGCATAGCTACTGATACGTGCATTGTAGACGATCTTACCGATCATGTTCACAACGGTCACTTGTAGCGACTGAATCGGATTCACATAAATATTTCCCTTTCTTCCAAACACTTCCGTATTGGCAAGGGCTTCTTCAAGGCCGGTTGCAAAGTCTACCGTCACTTCACAAGTAGCGGTCACGTCACCGATCTTAGCTGTGATCGTAGCTGTTCCGACTTTAAGCCCCTTTACGGTTACCTTGTTGCCATCGGCTGTCACGCTGGCGATCGTCGGATCGCTACTGCTCCATGTCACTGTTTTACCGGAAGGAGAAACAGTTGCTTCCAAAACGAATTCTTCGAGACGTGGAAGAGCTTTTGTCGTTGCATCCAAAGAGATCGTAACGTTTTCGTCTCCATCACCACCAGAAGGAGGAGTAACAGGGTCAGACTTGGTTACAGCCGTATTATTCACAATGATAACGCAATTGTCATTATCTGTTGCTTTTACAGAGAATGGATTAGAACCTGTAACAGTTACATATTGGTTAACACCAGCATTAGCTTTAACCGTTTCACCTGATTCACGAACTACATATGTAATATTATTCTTTAAATTAGTCGCATCTGTTGCCTTTTCCGGCAAAGTTGCCTCCAACGTAGATTTAGAAATATTACCTTTAGCCGTATTGCCTTCGGTAGCTAAAACATAGTTACTATTATTATCCTTCAATGCTAGCTTGATATCCTTATCCAAACCGACATTGGCATCGCCGGTAAATGTTGCCGTAACTGTCGGTACGGTCTCTTCTGTCAATAATCCCGTTGCAGAATAATCCGTCAAATCAATTGTATTGGTTCCATCATAATATTTACTTATCTGGCTGGTCACAATCAGTGTACGTTTAGAGATTTCACCACTCAAGGATATGGCTTTCAACTCATAGTTATCGCATTATTTCCTTTCAGGACAATATCTTTTGACGGAAGAATACTTTTATTACCTGCATCTTTGCTTGTATAGTTGAACGATACGCCTTCCAGATCAAGAGAAGCACCTTCGGCTGCATCCAACAGCAATGCGATATTGGCTGTTGTTGTACCGTCATACTCTTTATTTTGGCCGGACACAGTCACATTCAATGTAGCAGGAACCACATCAATAGTCTTAGAAGCAACAGCGTCACCTACTTTAACCAGGATAGCACCTGTTCCTACACCTGTTCCCTTAATATAATACTTATCATCGTTCTTCTTATATACAGTAATTACGGAAGGGGTTGTCGATTCCACCGTATAGGTTCCACTGACAGTTATGTTCAAGACTTTTTCTTCACTATAGCCAAGCTGGCTACCGACAGCCTTTGTCATCGGAGATTTACGGGAATAGTAAGAAGCAGAAGCGACATTTTCCAAGCTGATCGTTACAGCAGGTGCT
>VOFB01002377.1_pt1 | contig 12747 bp, 15 predicted proteins | sample 5384141 | NCBI WGS metagenome assembly VOFB01 (sample SAMN12384721, study PRJNA508395) | human gut metagenome | isolation source: healthy gut A | host: Homo sapiens | reverse complement strand
GTTACGTATTGCTTGCTGCCAGGACCGATCAGGGCGATGCTGGCAGAGCAGCCGCAGCAAAGAGAAAAATCCCGGCGGCGGTGATCGGATTTTTTGTCGGCGGACAATGATCGCGTGATTGTCAACGGAGAGGAACGAAGATTTTTTTGTGAACCGGCGAATACGGACGCGATTATCGGATGGAGTAGTAAACAGTTGCCGGATATCCGGCAGTGAACGGAAGAAAAATGAGAGAAGAATTATTAAAAATTATTGAGAAAAACAGCCGGACTGGATTTTAAAGAGCCTGGCAGTCAACTTTCGGCGTAGAGGAAATTGACGTGGTAAACGAAATGCAGCCAGAGGGCATTATCTGCGGCTATCATACACCGATCGACTGGGAAACAGTTTATCGAAAAGCGTTTCCGCGCTGATTGAGGTTCGCGTAACACCCCAGCGCGTCAGGGGCTTTGACAGTATTGCGGAAGCGGATTTGGCTAGCATCCGGAGGTATTACGCGTAGTGTACCTGATCTCCGGCGGTTTCGATCTGCTCGTAACACTGGAGTGGCAAATCCCTGAAAGAAGTTTCCGCGTTCGTTTCCGGGATAAGCTTTCCACGCTGGACAGCATTTTTGAGCAACAGTGACCCATTTTATCCTGAAAAAGTAAGGATCATGAACGATCCTGACCTGCAAATGCGAGTGATTCAGAGGGAGATGATTACGCCATGAGAAACTCTTCTGATACAATTGTTACGATTAACCAGTCCGAACCGGAAGTTCTTCATATCGTCAGTTGAAATGGAGGATGCGATTTCCTCCTGGTGTCGGCGAGCCGGACTTCGATACCTCCCTGGCACATCCGCGACGAGTGCATTTATTCTCTGGAAAAGGGACGTACCTTACACCTCCAATGCCGGCTTCGAAGCAGCTGGGTGGAGGAATGTATTATTTGAGACGCCGCTATCAGGTGTCCTATGATCCGCTCTGATGAAATCATGATTACAGTCGGCGGCTCTGAGGCCATCGATACTGCGCCGCGTGCGATGGTAAACTGGAGACGAGGTGCTTCATTCAACAGCCGTCCTATGTTTCCTTATGAGCCGTGCGCGCCGTGCTTGCAGGTGCGAAGCCGGTTATCATCATCCCATTGCTGGAAAACGAGTTCCGCCTGACGGCACACAGGGAGCTTCTGGATGCAATCACGGAAAAGACGAAAAATTTTTGATTTACCCTATCCGAACAACTGACCGGTGCGATCATGGAATGGAAGATCTGGAAGCGATCGCAAAGATCGTGGAAGAAAAAGATCTGTTTGTGATATCGGATGAAATTTACAGTGAGCTGACCTATAAAGGCAATCCGGTTTCCATCAATACACAGATTCCGGGATGCGGGAGCGGACGCTTCTGATAAACGGATTTTCCAAGTCGTATGCGATGACCGGATGGCGTCTGGGCTATGCCCAGACCGGAAGTGACGAAAACAGATGCTGAAAACCATCGCTTGCGATCATGTGTGCTCCTACGACGAGCCAGTATGCGGCGGTAGAGGCGCTGAAAAAACGGCGATGACGATGTAGCGGAAATGCGCGAACAAAGTACAATCAGCGCAGACGTTATCCGCCGCAGATGCCTTTGCAGAAATGGGGTTGCCCTGCTTCGAGCCTTACGGCGCGTTTTATGTGTTCCCTGTATCAAGGAATTCCGGCATGACCAGTGATGAGTTTGCGACGCGTTTTCTGCAGGAAGAAAGGTTGCAGTCGTGCCGGGCACGGCGTTTGGGGACAGCGGCGAGGGCTACATCCGTATTTCCTACGCTTATTCCCCTGGAAAATCTGAAAGTTGCGATCGGGCGGCTGTCGCATTTGTAAAAAACTGAAAAGCGGAAAAGGAATGATAAAGATATGTTGAACATCGTATTGCATCAGCCGGAAATCCCGGCGAATACGGGAAATATCGGAAGAACCTGCGTCGCGACCGGGACGGTTCTGCATCTGATTGAGCCGCTGGGCTTTTCTTTGAGTGAAAAGCAGTTAAAGCGCGCAGGCATGGATTACTGGAATCTGCTGGATGTGCGCCGCTACATCAATTTTGCGGACTTTCTGGAAAAAAATCCGACGCTTGTAAGCGGCGGGCCGGATGCGCCGAAGCTCTGGATGGCGACGACGAAAGCGCATCAGGTTTACAGTGATGTAAAGAATCGGACCGGACGATTATATTATGTTCGGCAAGAGAGTGCCGGAATCCCGGAGGAAATCCTTGTGAGTATGAAAGAGAGCTGTATCCGCATTCCGATGGGGCAGGATATCCGTTCCCTGAACCTGTCAAACCCGTAGCGATCGTTTTGCATGAAGCGCCGCGCCAGAATCATTTCGCAGGGGTTACAGGAAAAATGGAGAACTGCACCGGCTGCACTGGAAAGCGTAAGGGCATCCCGCCTACGCTGGTTGTCCTGCACGGGCAGGGAGAAGATAAACTGCTCCCGACGCCCTCGGTGCTGATGACGTTGATATTTTCGTTGTGCGCCTGGATAATTTCTTTTTGTAATGGAAAGTCCCAGCCCGGTTCCCTTTTTGTCTTTGCCACGGGAAAGGTCGGTCTTGTAAACGATCGAAGATCAGCCGCAGGCTGTCCTTCGGGATTCCGATACCACTGTCCTGACGGAGACAAAAACCTTTCCATGCTTTTCGTTTGTCTCGATGCTTGCCATATAATTCAGACAGGAAGCCAGATAACCGATTTCATCCTCACTATCCACCTGAAATTCATAATGCATATTACCGGCAGCATACTGCTCTGTGGCATGAGTGATCTTCCTCAGAGGAATATATACGATCTCAGTGAAAAAGATCAGAATGATCAGGGATAGCAGGAACAGGATTGCCAGGGTGATATAGGAAATATTCAGCAGGCTGTTACAGGATTTCTGAATATCATTCATATCGGTATGGATGACTACATAGCCTTTTACCTTGTAGTTGGAGGTAATGGGAGCAAATACAGTAAGTACATCCGAATCAAAATTACCGAAGAAATCACCAACAATGTAATAAGAGCCGCTGGTTACGGTCGAATCAAAATTCTCGATGACTACCACATTCTCCACATCTAAGGGACTATTGGTATCCAGTACCAGTCGTCCGGAGGGATTGATGATGCGAATCTCGGAATTCAGGTAGACCGCCAGGGAGTCCAGCTGCATTTTAACAGTCTCCAAAGTTGTTTCACTGGTGTACAATCCGCCGGCATAGGTTCCAGCGATCAGGGTTGCTTCGGAATAGAGACTTTCTGCCTTTTCCCGGATCAGGTGTTCTTTGGTCATATTGGGAACAAAGGTTGTAACAATGATGAAACCAAATACACCAAAAATAAAATATGCAAGTATAAATTTTAGATAAAGTGTTTTTTTCATAACAAATCCTGCTTTTGGTATGACTTAATTACGTACTTCGAATTTATAGCCGATGCCCCAGATGGTGCTGATCTTCCAGTTGGCATGATCCTTGATCTTCTCACGGAGACGTTTGATGTGCACATCCACGGTACGGGTATCACCGATATATTCATAGCCCCAGATCTGATCCAGAAGCTGTTCTCTGGTGAATACATGATTCGGTGAGGATGCTAAAAAGTAGAGAAGTTCCAGTTCTTTCGGCGGCATTTCCACAGTATGTCCCATATAAATGACGGAATAATTGGTCAGATTAATGGTCAGATCCGCATATTCCACGCACTTGTCGTTGGAAGTTTCTGTGGGGGCATTGGAGGACTTATAACGTCTGAGGACTGCTTTGGCACGTGCCACCAGTTCCTTGGAGTCAAAAGGTTTTTCCATATAATCATCCGCACCCAGCTCCAGTCCCAATACTTTGTCGAAGACTTCACCTTTTGCGGAGAGCATGATGATGGGAACGGAGTATTGTGCCCTGACCTCTCTGCACACCTGATAACCATCAATGCCGGGAAGCATCAGATCCAACAGAATCAGATTCGGAGCAAAGGTCTCCATAGCCGGCATCACGGATTCTCCGTCATTGACGATCATGGTATCAAAACATTCCTTCGTCAGATATAGGGAGATCAGTTCCGCAATATTATTATCATCATCTACAATGAGAATTTTCTGTTTACTTACCATGTAGTATAGACCTCCTGTCAGTTATTATTTAAAAGTAACAATGGTTACGCCGGCATCGCCTTCACCGTATTCACCCAACCGGTATTCTTTGACGTATTTCAGACGTTTTAAGTGAGACTGTACGGCACTGCGCAGGGCACCGGTGCCTTTTCCGTGCACGACTCTCACACTGGGGAGATGAGCCAGATAAGCGTCATCCAGGTATTTATCCAGTTTTGCAATGGCTTCATCTACCGTACATCCCAAAAGGTTGATCTCGGAGGACACGGAGAAGGACTTGGACATTTTCAACTTGCCGGTGTTGGTACGCTGCAGGGCAGGTGCTGTAATGGTCTCTTCTTTTACCGGTACGAGATCGTTAATATTCGTCTGCATTCTCATAATTCCACATTGTACGAAGAGGTTGCCCCTGGCATCCGGCAGTGTATTCACAATTCCTTTCAGATTCATGGAAATGATCTTTACGGAATCTCCTTTTTTCAGTTTCTTGGGATCCACGGTCTTCTGGTTGGCCGGCTTCTTTTGGTTATTACCAAGAGCCAATTTTCCGTTCTTTTCGTTGATCTTGTCACGGACCTTCTGTCTCTTTTTCTCTAGTTCCTTGATGTCGGCGGAAGCACCTGCTTTATTGAAATCACGGATGGTTTCGTCGGCTACATCCTTTGCTTCCTGAAGGATGGCTCTTGCTTTTTCATTGGCATCCCGCAGAATCTTATCCTTTGCCTGATCGATTTTTTCGTTTTTCTTCTGTAACTGTTCCTGTAACGTGCGGATCCGTTCCTTATATTCTGCAATCTCCTGCTGTTCTTTTTCAATGGTTACGCGGCTCTGTTCCAGATCTGCGATGACGTCTTCAAAGCTTTCGTCTTCTTTGCTGATCTGTTCTTTCGCAGCATGGATGATCTCATCGGACAGTCCCAGCTTGGAAGAAATGGCGAAAGCATTACTTTTACCGGGAATACCGATGAGCAGACGGTAGGTAGGGCGCAGCGTTTCCACATCAAATTCACAGCAGGCATTTTCTACAAAATTAGTGGAAAGTGCATAGATTTTCAGCTCGCTGTAATGCGTGGTAGCCATAGTGCGGATGCCACGGTCATGCAGATAATTTAAAATAGCAATTGCCAGAGCGGCACCCTCCGTAGGATCTGTTCCAGCACCGAGTTCATCAAATAAACACAGGGAATCCGCATCTGCGTGCTGCAAAATGTGGACAACTCTGGTCATATGAGAAGAAAATGTGGACAAACTCTGCTCAATACTCTGCTCATCCCCGATATCTGCATAAACTTCCGAGAAAATGGACAGTTCGGAACGATCCAGTGCTGGAATATGCAGTCCCGCCTGTCCCATCAGAGTAAAAAGTCCCACTGTCTTCAGAGACACGGTCTTACCACCGGTATTGGGACCTGTGATCACCAACAAGTCAAAATCTTTCCCCAGACGGACATCAATGGGAACAGCCTTTTTCTTATCCAACAGTGGATGACGGCCCTTACGGATCTGGATGTAATGCTCAGTGTTGAAAATAGGCTCTGTGGCATTCTGTTCCATGGTTGCCGCCCTTCAAATACACCATACAAACAGATATGGCGTTATACTCGCCCCCGCTGGCCTTAATGGGTGCCACCCTCAAGGGACAGGGTTCCTGTGCCGTAACTGGTGCCCTTGTAGCCACTGTCAAAGATGGCACCGTTGAGCGTCGAGCCTTTACTCCCGCCACTGCCAATGACCTCCAGAGTTCCGGTGCCCTTGACGGTCAGTTTGCAGTTGTTCAGATCCAAGGCGCGTCGCATTCGATCTTGTTATCGCCCTCCAAGGTCAGGGTGGTATCCCCGGTGAGCTTGACGGGGGTGGTATAAGGTCTGGTTGTTCCAGGTCACCTCGCCGGAGATGGTTTTTTCAGTGCTTTGCCGCCCAGCTGCCATCAGGGACATTACCTGCTCTGTTCCCTTGCAGGCAGAGAGATCCGCATCTTCCGCAGCGCAGACCGGACAGTCGGGATTGACCGCCTCCTGCTCACAGCGGGTTTCGCAGATGCACTCTGCTGGAGCATTCCCGGACACGCCGGGAACAAGCCCGCTGTCCTGGGAATTTGCACTGCTCACAGGTATACCCACAGGGCGTCCCTCTGTGGCCGGAATGTAGCCGCAGCTATCGTCATGCTCGCCGCGTTCATGAGGACAGCTTAATTCTTTTGTGATACAGCCGCTTTCCTCACTGCATTCGTGGGTACACACGGTCGGCTGGGCCTCTCTGCTTCAGATGGGGTCGCCGTATTTTCTGGTACGCTGCCTTCCAAAACAGGTAACAGCTTTCGTCATGCTCATGGACACACTTCTTCACAAGGGTGTAGCAATTCTCAGTATGCTCATGTTCACAGGCTGCCCCTTCGGTTTCCTTCCGTATATCCGCAGTCCTCTGTATGTTCCGGTGATGCTTGCACAACCCCGTATGGACGGCGGATACACCCGCTTCCACCGCAAATGCCGGAACGCCCGGCATCGTAAAAATCATTGCCGCCGCCAGTAAAAATGCGGCCGGCCGTTTCCATTTCCATTTCATTTTATTCATCCTCCTCACGTTGTTCGTTCCTTCTCGTTGTTTTCTGAAGCAGCCGGGATACTGCCTCCCGCAGCTGATATTCTGTCACAGGCTTTACCAAAAAGGTGTCCGCCTGCAGCCTGCGGCTTTGGGGTTCAAACTCTGCCTGGTCGCTGATCCACAGGAGAGGGACATCCTTGCTGTACCCTCGTATGCTCATGCAGAAATTCATCCCCTGGCTCCGTCCTCCATGACCACCACAGCGTCATAAGGCCCATCCCGCTGCATGGCATAGGTACAAAATCACGCCGTTATCAAAGCGGTCTACTTTGCCCAGCTTCATCAGCAAAGCGGTTTCTTTTTCTTTCTGGCTATAACTGCATAGCGCAATTCGCATGTTCGCACCTCCATTTCATGATGGGTTTTATCGCCTCATATAGCTCCTGATCGGAGCAGTCTGCCGGAAGGAACGCAGAGATACGCAGCTGATATGCAATCAGGGCGAAGTTTTTATCCATATTTGCAATTGTTTGATAAATATGATGTGTTTTTTTTTCTGAAAGCTTTTGTCTATTTTGCAGCACAACAAAAAGACAGATTGTTTATCTGTCAAAAAAACTTATAATTATCTATGATTAAGCCACTCTATATAGAAAGCTTACAGATGCCTGGGGTTTGACTTTGCGATGGTCTTTTCGACCAGGTCTTACTGGTAATACATGCTTTTCTATTAGGTTAATCACATCAGGTGGACTAAGATTGCGTTTATTACGGAGATATTCTCTACAAATATAAATGGCGATTGTAAAGTTCACCTGTTTTGTTTTATCATTGTTTTTCATTTGTCTTATTACATGTGTTGTTATTAATTCACAATAGTTATACAAAAGTAATCGCGCATATATTTCTTGTTTAATAAAATCTGGTTTTCGTGCATGGAAACTTGTTAATCCTATGGCATATTTTAATTCTCTGAATGAAGTTTCTATTCCCCATCTCAAATGATAGATTTCCTTTATTTTTTTTACATCAAAAATATTTCTATCAAGATTTGTAATTATTATTTCATAAGAATTAGACCCTATAGGAAATCTAATAATACGAAATGATAATTCGTATGTTTTATCACTTTTTCGTGGAAGATAATCAAACACTTGATTTACAGGCATCCACTTATAGCCTGCATTTTTTGTGGTCTTTGTATTTTTCCTCGAAAAAATCTGAGTGATATCTATATCAAACTCATCATTTGGAGGAAGATTTAACCCAGATGCAATTCCATTACTATTTTTATCTTTGACACGTATAGCGAATTTCCATCCTTTTTCAATTGCATGTGCAAAAATGTTATAGTTTTCATATCCTCTATCAGCAACAAGAATAACATTCTCTAGTTTCGATCTGTCAATCATTGTTGCACATGCTCTAAACTCGTTACAATCTGCTGCTGTTTGCACTAAAACATCGGTGTATATACGATTCAAAACATCATAAAAGACGTTTAGATGTAGTTTATTAACAATTGAACCATGCTGATTACGTTCCCAAAAAGTTTCTGGATCCTTTTGATTGGTTGCAATGGTCAAGTTACTTCCATCACATGCAATTAAACGATAACCATGATAATTATTATTAGTTGGAAGGTTGTCATCCGTAAAAGATTTAAACAAATATTCAAAAGCCTCTGGAAGTACTTTTGAACGTTGTTGCGTAAATGCTGACACAGACGGAGTATTTTTGTTAAAATCAAAGAAATCAAGTAGTTCTTTACTCATAGTAGCTCCACCCGAATTCATCATGATTCCTATAAAAGTTTTGAAATCAATTTTCCGTTTTCGAGAGAAATCGACATTGGGGTTTCGAAGAAATAAACATGGATTGTTAGCTAATTCCGAAATATGATTCTTTAGAGAATTTGAAACTTGATTAATATAATTGCTCATATGCGTTACCTCCTTGCAATCAAGATGTTCTTAATTACAAGGGCCGCTTTCGCTACCTCATTATCATTCAATAGCGAAAGCGGCCGCACATTTCGAATCATATGTCAAGCATTTATTACAAAATAAAAGACCCTAGCATCATTTCTCTGATGCTAAGATCTTGATTGGTCATCTTAACTCAGCCATGTTGACAGCCAGACCTTCCGTTTGATAAACGGGGAGGAACTTCCGATTGCTCTCCGCAATGGAAAACAGCTGCGGGAAACCTACCGTCAGTATGTTTTCTCTGGAATGGGGGCGTATCGTATGAGAATGAAACAAATACGCAGGCGTATTCTGGGGGGCTGTCTGGCCTGTCTCCTCTGCTTGACCGGCAGTATCCCTACATTTGCCGCTGGAACTGCAACCCCAGCCAACGCCGATGAAAGAAGGGAGATTCTGCCGGGTTTAGAAAGCAAAGCTTCAGGGGCTACTGGATAGCGGAACCCTGGAAGCACCGGAAGAAGTATCCCTCGTCCTTGTCACAGAAATACAAAAGGAAGGCGAACTGCTCTCCCTGCCAGATTTCACCCTGCCCCTTAGAACCACACCGTCTGATGATGACCTGGAGGAAATTTATCAGCTGGCCCTTCAGTATCAGACCGTTTGCGCCACTGTAACAGCCGGTGAAGAAATCCGGCAGGAAACATTTTCTGTCGCATGGGATTTTTCAGCCATTGACCAGACCACTCCGGGAGAATATGCCGCAGCAGGCCGGATTGAACTGCCGGAGGGGTATGCCTTTGGTGAAGTTGTATTGCAGGAGCTGCAGATTTCCGTCCGGGTAGAAGAAATGACGCCTGCTGTCATTACCTCTATAGAGCAATGGTATCCTTATACAAATGCATTTGCGCTCCCACAGGGCAGCGAAATTGAAGCACTGGAAGAATTATTCGCCGCCTCCCCGTATTATCTGGAATGCTATGCGGAAAATGGAACCAGCTACACCGCTGTGGTGGAATGGGATTTTTCGTGTATTGATCTGAATACTGTGGGACTGTACCATGCAACAGGAAGGCTGACCGCACCGAAAAATACCGTATTTGCGGATCGTGTCGATTTCCCTGAAATTACAATTCCTGTTTCTGTTCAGGCTCCAGGATAGACCAGACATTAACTGTTTTCTGGCCGCCAGAGGAAACCTTTATTTTCCTTGGGTCACACCGCCGGGAGAACTGGATAAGATCAGCGTATGGCTGTCCGAAAACAACGGTTCATGGAACCGTCTGGAAAGTGGCATTTACGTGGGACGGGAAATGCTCTCGATTGCCACCCGTCTGCTGACGCCGGGCAGCGGTTACCGCCTTCAGGTTGATTATGACGGCGGACAGACCGGCATCCTGTCCTTTACCTACGCAGATGAAATTGTCCTTGAAGGGTATCATGAAGGCGACCGGGATGGAGGGGATGCAGGCGGAAATCCACCCGACACCTCCTGAAGATCATTCAAAACCGCCTGTAACAAATGACCGGATTCCCGATGAAGACTACCGCGCCCAAGTTTACAGATGCCCTGACCACTAGAAAGTCGATAAAGTGCAGACGATTGTCGGCGCTTCAGAGCACTGATCCTGCCTTGAAGCTTTCAGAAAACAGGAAAGACTCAGTGCAAAGCGCTATGACCGTTCCCCAGGAAGCCGCAGATTCCCAAAACTCTGCTTTTTCAGAGTTCTTCGATGAAACCACTGACCGGATTTCCGGCACACGCTTTTTGATGATGCTGCAAACAGGGGCGCAAAGAGCCGTCTTTTCCAAACAGGGAATCACTATCAGCATACCCAAAGACGCCTTGCCGGAGGGTATCCAAAACGAAGATCAGATTGAAGTCATCATCCAAAAGGATACGGACGGCGGTTTTTCTTTTTCGTTTTCCATCAACGGAACTGCGCTCAACTCCCTGCCGGATATTTCTGTCATGCTGCCCTATCCAAATGACCCGGCAGCCGGCACATTGTTCCTCTGTGATGAAAGCAGCGTGGAAATCCCCATGACCGGTTATGACGATACGGCGAAAGCCGCTTCCTTTCAGATCAGCCATACAGGGGCATACACCATTGTGGGAAAGGAAGATGCCGTTTCCCTGGCACAGGCCGCCGACACAGAGCACAGCTGGTCGTCCCATATTCTTTTGATTCCGGCCTGTCTGCTTATTCTGTCTGCCGGTGTGTTTTTCCTAAGGAGGAGGCGAAAATAAGATGGTATCTTCTGCGGTAAAAAATATGCGGCCTTTATGTATGGTTTGCCTGTGCTCATCCCTGTTTTTTCTTGGTCTGTATCAGTTCAATAATAAATATAGCCAGAACACAATCCAAGCGGCAAATGGGATTCTGGCGCTTTCAGAGGAAGAACTTCAAAAGTCACCGGTGCGCTTTCTGGTATCCGGCTGGGCGTTTTATCCTGACGCGCTTTTGACCCCGGAAGAAATACGGGATGAAGGCCATTATATGCGCTACCTTTCCATTGGAGAGCAGACCAATTTCTCCAGCCCTGCAAACCCTTCTCCCTATGGCTGCGGGACTTACCAGATGACATTCTTCCTGCCGGAACGGAAGGAAACATATGCACTGGAAATCCCGGAAGTGTTTTCTGCTTACAACCTTTATCTGGATCATGACCTGAGCCTGCAACTGGGGGAACCGGCACAGGGGACGCCATTGGTTCAAAACCGCATGGTCACTTTTTATGGCGGAAAACCGGTCACACTCACCATAGCGGTCAGCAACTATGACCACTTTTACGGAGGGATTGTTTATCCGCCTGCTTTCGGAACGATGCTGGCGGTCAATACAACCAGAGGAATCCGGTTTGCATTCTGCCTTTTTGGCTGTACAGTTACCTTTGTCTGTGCGCTGCTGTCCTTTTATTTCAGCCGCCGGATGAAACAGAAAAATACATTCCTGTTCGGACTGATCTGCCTTGCCATGTGCGGCCTGTCATCCTATCCTGTGCTTCATATGCTGGCTGCTGTTCCCGTATTTCCCTGGTACACGATTGAACTGTTCTGTATCTATCTGGTTACCTGGCTGATCATAGTTCTGCAAAACCGGATATGCAGGCCGGGCTTCCTGCCTGCGGCCATCAGTAATGGAGTGGGCGCTGCCTTCCTGGTATATGCGTTTTTGTATGGCATGATGGCTTCCCATCTCTCCCTTGGAGCCATTCGCTTTTTCTCTGCAGCGGTCTTTTGTTATAAGGCGGCATCTGCGCTCTATCTGCTTATCATCGCTGTGCTTGCCATTCACAGAGGAGAAAAACGGAGCAGGCCGATCTTCTATGCTGCGGCAGCCGCAACCTGCGCCTTTATATGGGATCGCCTTCTGCCGGTTTATGAGCCGGTTATCGGTGGTTGGTTTTTGGAATGGGGCAGCTTTTTCATAGCAGCCGCCATCGGTTATTCCTCTGGCGCGATGTGGTAGAGGGCTATGGAAACAGCCTGATTTTCCAGGAAGAACGCAAGCAGGTCATCCGTCAGCTTTCTATGCAGACCGAATACAGCCGTCAGGTTTCTGAGGCAGCGGCAGAAAACAGAAGGCTGATCCACGACATCAAACACCATCTGCGCACCATAGACCGCATGGCCTCTGAACATGGGCAGACAGAGATCTGCTCCTTCCTGTTACAGGTTGAGGAACAGGTTGCGGCAACATCGGGTCACTCCTATGTTGCGTTCTGCAAAAATCCCGTTGTAAATGCGCTGATTGAATACTACTACGGCATGGCGCAGATACAGGGGACAGAATTTCAGGTGCGGCTCGATCTTCCTGATCAGATGCCGCTTACCGATGTGGAACTGTGTACGGTGCTAGGCAATCTTTTGGACAATGCCGTTGAGGCGTGCAGCCGCCAAAAACAAGGGGTGCGCCGCATTTTCGTCGCAGGCGAAACCAGAGGCAATATGTACTTTTTGAAGATTGAAAACACTTATGACGGGCTGGCCTTGCAAGAAGGAAAAACATTCCTCTCCCGAAAGGGTACATCTGCTGATCATGGAATCGGGCTTTCCTCTGTCCGAAAAAATCATTGAAGGTCATGGCGGTGATCTCGATCTTGTTCCCGGTGAGGAATCCTTTCTTGTTGGAATTACAATACAGATGTAAAAAC
>VOFB01004231.1_pt1 | contig 12749 bp, 23 predicted proteins | sample 5384141 | NCBI WGS metagenome assembly VOFB01 (sample SAMN12384721, study PRJNA508395) | human gut metagenome | isolation source: healthy gut A | host: Homo sapiens | reverse complement strand
TTACCCGCGACTAGACGGAAAGACCCCATGGAGCTTTACTGTAGCCTAATATTGATTTCGGTATTTCACGTACAGGATAGGTGGGAGACTGGGAAGCACAGGCGTCAGCTTGTGTGGAGTCGACCTTGGGATACCACTCTTGGAGTGCTGGAATTCTAACCTGCGGCTTTGAAGCAAGTCGGGGGACATTGTTAGGTGGGCAGTTTGACTGGGGCGGTCGCCTCCTAAAGAGTAACGGAGGCGCTCAAAGGTTCGCTCTGCATGGATGGAAACCATGCGTCAGAGTGTAAACGCAAAAGCGAGCCTAACTGCGAGAATGACGGTTCGAGCAGTAACGAAAGTTGGAGTTAGTGATCCGGCGGTATGTGAATGGAAATGCCGTCGCTCAACGGATAAAAGCTACCCTGGGGATAACAGGCTGATCTCCCCCAAGAGTCCACATCGACGGGGAGGTTTGGCACCTCGATGTCGGCTCATCGCATCCTGGGGCTGAATTCGGTCCCAAGGGTTTGGCTGTTCGCCAATTAAAGCGGTACGCGAGCTGGGTTCAGAACGTCGTGAGACAGTTCGGTCCCTATCTGTCGTGGGCGTAGGATATTTGCAAGGAGCTGTCCCTAGTACGAGAGGACCGGGATGGACGCACCTCTGGTGCACCAGTTGTCACGCCAGTGGCACAGCTGGGCAGCTATGTGCGGAACGGATAAACGCTGAAGGCATCTAAGCGTGAAGCTGCCCTTAAGATAAGATATCCCTTCTGTTTACAGAGTAAGACCCCTTGAAGACTACAAGGTTGATAGGCTCAAAGTGTAAGCACGGTGACGTGTTTAGCTAGCGAGTACTAATCGGTCGAGGGCTTAACCTTATTGGTTATGACTACTCCTTTTAACCAACAGCTTTTTCATTATTCAATTTTGAGGATTCGTTCCTCTTCACTTAGATATAATAGTCCAAATTGTATTTTATCGCGAAGCAGGGGTCGAGAATGAACAAAATTTTGAAAGAAAAAATCAGCGAGTCGGTGTCGTCTGTCCTGCCGATCACGATCATTGTACTGCTGCTCAGCGTGACGATCACACCGATGCCGGTCGGCACGATGGTGCTGTTTTAACCGGTGCGGCGCTGCTCATCGTCGGCATGGCATTGTTTTCACTCGGCACGGACGTATCTATGACGCCTATGGGCGAGGGCATCGGCGCACAGCTGCCGCGCACGAAAAATCTGTTCATCGTGATACTCATTACGCTCATCATCGGCGTGCTCATCACAATCGCGGAGCCGGATCTGCAGGTGCTGGCGGTCAGGTGCCGTCCGTTCCGGAACAATGTGCTGATCTGGACGGTTGCGGGCGGTGAGGCCTGTTTTCGTGCTCGCCATGCTGCGTACGCTGTTTTTTTTTAAATTCGTCTGTCGCTGCTGCTCATTGTGTTTTACGCGGTGGTGTTTATCCTGTCGGCTTTCGTGCCGAACGAGTTCGTTTCGGTGGCGTTTGACTCGGGCGGCGTAACGACCGGCCCCCTGTCACCGTACCGTTCATCATGGCGCTCGGTGTCGGTTTAGCTTCCATCCGAGGCGATAGCGGCGCACAGGAGGACAGCTTCGGTCTGGTGGCGCTGTGCTCCGTGGGGCCGGTGCTGGCGGTGCTGCTGCTTGGCATTTTCTATCCGACAAACGGCGCAGGCTACGGCAGTGACCGTGCCGGACGTGGAGGACACTCGTCAGGCAGCGCACATTTGTGGTGGAGCTGCCCGCGTACATACACGAGGTTTTGTCCGCACTGGTGCCAGTCATCCTGTTCTGCGCGGTGTTTCAGCTGATTTTCCGCAGATTCCATGCCATGCAGCTTAGAAAAATCGGCGTGGGTTTTGTGTAACATTTACCGGTCTGTCGCTGTTTTTGACCGGTGTAAACGTCGGATTTATGCCCGTGGGCCATTATCTCGGACAGCAGCTGGCGCTGAGCGGACAGGAATGGGTGCTGGTGCCGCTTGGCATGCTCATCGGCTATTTTCTGGTAACTGCGGAGCCGGCTGTGCATGTGCTCAACCGGCAGGTCGAGACCATCACAAACGGCGGCATCTCGCAGAGAGCGATGATGCTCAGCCTGTCCATCGGCGTGGCCTGCTCGGTCGGCATGGCTATGCTGCGCGTATTGACAGGCATTTCAATCTATTATATACTGGTGCCGGGCTATCTTGCCGCACTGGGACTGACTTTCTGCGTGCCGAAAATTTTCACCGGCATTGCATTTGACTCGGGCGGCGTTGCGTCCGGTCCGATGACGACCACATTCCTGTTGCCGTTTGCCATGGGCGCGTGTGAAGCACTCGGCGGCAACGTGATGACTGATGCCTTCGGTATTGTAGCCATGGTAGCCATGACTCCGCTGCTTACCATTCAGGTGCTGGGTCTCATCTATAAAAAGAAACAGAACAGCGAGGATGCGTCCGATGTTTCCGCAGAGGATGAGGACAGTATCATCGTTTTGGAGGGGAGCAGAGCATGAGTGAAAACCGACCGCAGATGACGGTGCAGAGCGCGGTAGAGGTCGTGGCGGCCGTTGTTGACGTGGAGCAGGGCGAAAAGGTGCTGCGTATCTATCGTGAGGAACAGGCGCCGGTGGATTTTGTGTGCATGGCACACGGCACGGCGCGCACGGAAATGCTCGACTTGCTCGGCATCGGTGAAACGGCAAAGGCCATTGTGATGTGTATGGTCAGCCGTCAGACCGGCGTTCGCCTGCTCAAAAAGCTCGGACGAGAGCTGGAAATGCGATATCCCGGACGCGGAATCGCGTTTGCCATTCCGATTACAGGCATTGGTCTGCGGTGGCACAAGCTGCTGACCGCTGCAGACGAGGAGCAAAAAGGAGGTCAGCTGGATGCACGAGACAGAGAAGAACGACGGTTTTGACGTTGTAGCAGTTGTGATGGAGCGCGGCTATACCAACGTGGCGATGGATGCGGCGCGCAAGGCCGGTGCACGCGGCGGCACGGTCATTTCAGCGCGCGGTATTGCGGAAAATGAGGTTAAACGATTTTTCGGTATCGAAATTCAGGCCGAAAAGGAAATCGTGTTCCTCGTGGTGCGAAGCGATGAGAAACAGCAGGTTATGACGGCGCTGATGCAGGCGGTCGGAATGAAGACCCGCAGTCATGGCATTGTGCTGTCAATGCCGCTTTCGGCAGCTATCGGCTTTGGCGGATTGATAATGGAAAATGGAGGATGGAGAATGGAAAATGAACGTCTGACGTTTGCTTTCTGTTCTCCGTTTTTATTGTGTTATTTGGCGGGAAACGGCGGGACACCATCCGCTCTGCACAATTTATCCCGCAAGGGAGCACAGCGTGCTCTCCCGTAACACAAAAGAGAGGAATGCTCCCTTCAATTTCCAATCTCCATCTTCACTCTGATAAAATAGTATGATATAATGAGGGCAGTAATTTTCACAGGAGAACCCCTGACAGGAGTAGATAACCATGATAAATGAGCACATGATGGATTTAGGCAGCCGCCGTTCGACGATCCGTGAGCTGTTCGAGTACGGCAACAGCCGTGCGGCGATCGTTGGCCGCGAGAACGTATTCGATTTCTCGATCGGCAAACCCGAACGTACCCGCCCCGGAGGCCGTTCGTCAGGCGATTTACGCCGAAGCGGCAGGTGATCCGGTTGCACTGCACGGCTATACCTCGGCACAGGGCGCCGCAGACGTGCGAGGCGCACTGGCGGACAGCCTCAACAAGCGTTTCGGCACGGACTACACCGGCGACAGCCTGTACCTGACTGCAGGCGCGGCAGCCGCGCTCTCTTGTGTTTCAAGGCGATTGTCTGCGAGGGTGACGAAGATTTGTGTTTGCACCGTATTTTCCGGAATATAAAATGTTCATCGAAAGCGGTGCCGGTGCCAAGTGCGTCATTGTGCCGCCGGTCATCGCGGATTTTCAGATTGACTTCGGTGCTCTCGAACAGCGCCTGAATGAGCACACCAAGGCGGTCGTTGTCAACTCGCCGAACAACCCGTCCGGTGCAGTGTACTCGAGCAGACCATCAAGCGCCTTGCCGACATGCTGCGCGGCAAGGAGAGAGGAATACGGTCACCCGATTTACCTCATTTCGGACGAGCCGTACCGCGAGATCGTATATGATGGCGTGCAGGTGCCGTTTGTGCCGCATTTCTATGACGATACCATTATCTGCTACTCCCTCCAAGTCGCTGTCGCTGCCGGGTGAGCGTATCGGCTATGTGCCGTACCGCCGGCAGCCGCCGACAGCAAGGCGCTGTACGCTGCGGTCTGCGGTGCCGGCCGCGCACTCAGGTTATGTTTGTGCACCGAGTATGTTCCAGCGCGGCGGCACGCTGTGCCGACCAGACCAGCGATATTGCGGTCTACCAGACCAACCGCAACCTGCTCTTTAACGGTCTGACCTCGATGGGGTGTATCACTGTGTCCAAGCCGGACGGCGCGTTTTATCTGTTCCCGCAGACGCTCGAGGCGGACGATCGCGCCTTCAGTGAACGCGCAAAGAAATATGACCTGCTGGTCGTTCCGGGTGCGGATTTCGGTGCCCCCGGTCATATGCGAATTTCTTACTGTGTGAAAACCGAGACCATCGGCGTGCGCTGCCGCTGTTTGAGCGACTGGCGAAGGAGTATCACTGATTTATTATGTAAAGTTCAGTGGTTTCGGTTGGTTATGTAAAGATGTCAACGGCACTGTGCAATATACACAAAAGAATAACGCTTGCGTTGTGGAATATTCATAAAATCTTGCTCTTGTATTCTTTTCAGGGAAAGTGTATTATAATACCAGAGATCAGGAAAGGATCTCAAAATATAATCACTTGAATCACTGAAAAGGAGTGCAAAGATTATGGGTATGAGAAGTTTCTTCAATGGACTGGTAAACGCTCGCATGGTAGAACTGGAAAGCGAACACATCAACGCTAAGACCATGAACCGTACCAATCGTCCGCGGCAAGTAATCGTCTGATTAAAAAACATCACACGAGGAGCCGTAACCATACATGAGACAACTGAAGACAGTAGTGAAACCCTTCCGAGGACAACATTCGGAAGGGTTTTCTTATGAAGGGCAACACCGCACAATTAAAGCGCGGCTTTACGGAAATTTTGTGTCCTGATGTCGTTCCGGCTTTACGGTAATACACAAAGTATTACCGCAAAACCGCCTAATCAGTACGCAAAATTTGCTCGTAAATCGCTCTTGTTCAATTATGCGGTATTGCCTCTTTATCCGGTCGGATGCTCCTGCGCGAACTCAATCTGGCGGCGGAAGAACGCAGCGCGTTCCTCGAGTGACGGCCGGATGCTGTGCTTGCCGCAATCCGACAGACGCGGGTTTCAGCGCTGCCGAAGAAGATAAAGTGGCAGCATTTGGTGTCGCAAGTGTAGATCATGGCTTCACCTCTCTTTTACTGAGGACAGTGTACCACAGAGAAAGTCCGATAAAACTCCCTTTTTGCAGGAGCACAGGGAAGTATGGTATACTGATAGCACCAATCATAAAAATTTGTCTGGGAGTATCAAAATGGGGGAACAAAACGCAGTCTGTTACGTCAATTATATTTACCGGCGGTTTTATGCAACGCTCTCTGGGGCAGTGCGGCGCCGTGCGTCAAGCGCGGGTACGAGCTGTTCGCTGTTTCGGCTGACGCGCCGTTTTCGCAGCTGGTGTTTGCCGGCTGGCGGTTTGCGCTGGCGGGAATTCTGTGCTGCTCGTGACCCGGCTGAAAGGGCACCGAATCGTGCCCAAACGGGACGAAATCAAGCCGATTCTGGCGATCAGCCTGTTTCAGAGCATGCTGCAGTATGTGTGCTACTACATCGGTCTGAGCGGTACGACCGGCACCAAAGGCTCCGGTGCTCTCCGGCACGCAGACGTTTTTGCGCTGCTGCTGGCGCATTGCCTGCTGCCGAATGACAAGCTCAACCGACGGAAAACGCTTGGCTGCATCTGCGGCTTTGCGGGCGTGCTCGCGCTCGGACTGGGCGGACTGAACGGCTTCAACCTCACCGGCGACGGTCTGGTGCTGCTGAGCGCGGTCTCGGCGGGCGCGGGCGCGCTTGTCTCGCGCATTTACACGCCCGGTCGTGATCCCATGCTGCTGACCGGCTGGCAGCTGCTCATCGGCGGCTGCTTCCTGCTGGGTGTCGGCACGATGGGAGAAGGCGCACTCGGTCGGGTGACGCTCGGCGGCGTGCTGCTGCTTGGCTACATGATCGTGCTGTCTGCGGCAGCGTTTACCATCTGGACGGCGCTTTTTGGGTAAATTTCCGGTCGGAAAGGTCAGTCTGTTCGGCTTCCTGATTCCGGTGTTCGGCACGCTGTTCTCCGCGCTCGTGCTTGGCGAGAATATCTTCACCGCACGCAATCTGGCGGCGCTCGTGCTGGTCAGCGGAGGTATTGCGGTCGCAAACTCTGCAAGTACGAAAAAATAACACCGCAGACGAAATTGCGGTGCATAAAGGGTTAATCTATGGTATTTAGTTCTGCAATTTCGCTGTTTTTCTTTGTGCCGATCGTGTTTCTGCTCGATCCCAGGCTGTCGGACGTGGATGCGAAAAACACCTGGCTGCTCCTCGCAAGTCTGGTGTTCTACTCGTTCGGACAGGTATATTACCTGCCGCTGCTGCTGCTCTCGGTGGCGCTTAACTACGTTTGCGGACGGCTGGCCGCAGGAAAGTACGCCAAACTCGGTGTCACACTCGCGGTCATCGGCAGGATAGGGCTGCTCTGCCGTGTTCAAGTACGCGGATTTCGCTATTCGCACAGTGAACGCACTGTGCGGGCTGCACCTGCCGCTGACCGGCATTGCGCTGCCCATCGGCATCTCGTTCTTCACCTTCCAAAAGGGTTAAGCTACGTTATTGACGTGTACCGGGAGCCGAAAAATGGTCTCGCACTCGTTCAAGAAGGTGCTGCTGTACATCGCGTTTTTCCCGCAGCTGATCGCGGGGCCGATCGTCAAATACCACGACGTTGAGCAGGAGATCGACAGCCGCCGCACCACTCCGCAGGAGACCGCACTCGGTATCCGCCGGTTTATCTGCGGTCTGAGCAAAAAGCTGCTGCTGTCGAACGCGCTCGGTCAGATGGCGGACACCGTGTTCGCGCTACCTGCCGGAGAGATCGGCATGCTGGCAGGATGGACGGGCGCCATTTGCTACACGCTGCAGATCTATTTCGATTTTTCCGGCTACAGCGATATGGCCATCGGTCTGGGACGCATCTTCGGGTTCCATTTCCGCGAAAAAACTTCAATTATCCGTACACCGCGACCACCATCAAGGAGTTCTGGCGCCGCTGGCACATTTCACTGTCCGGCTGGTTCCGCGACTACCTGTATATTCCGCTCGGCGGCAACCGAAAGGGGAATGCGCGGACGTGGCTCAACCGTTTTCTCGTATTTTTTCGCAACCGGCCTGTGGCACGGCGCAAGCTGGACGTTTGTCCTCTGGGGACTGTGGCACGGCTTGTTTTCCGTGCTTGAGGACTGTGGCGCGATTCCGGTAGACAAGCTCAAGGGGCAAGCGCATCGGACAGCTGTATACGCTGCTCGTGGTCGTGCTCGGCTTTTACGCTGTTTCGTGCGGACACGCTGGCGCAGGCCGGCGCAATGTATGCCGCGATGTTCTCCGGCATTGGTCTGCACTGGCTGGGCACAGCGGCTGTCTGGGCAAAATTTACGCCTGCGTTTGCACTGACCCTGTGTCTTGCACTGCTCCTGTGTACGCCTGTGGCCCGTGAGCATACGCCGAAACGTGAGAGTGTGACGTTCATCGGCTCTCTGGGTTTGCTGCTGCTGTGCATGATGTACCTTGCGGCAGGCTCGTTTAATCCGTTCATTTACTTCCGATTTTGAGGTGAAATATGAAATATAAATGGTTTACAGCGGCGTTTTTGTCGCTGTGCCTGATTCCGGCAGCGGGTATGCTCGTGCTGCCCGAGCAGCAGGCGGCAGGCAATGAGCATCTCACGCCCAAGCCGAGCCTGTGGAACGCGCAGACCGGCTGGAACGCGGAGTTTCTCGGTGATCTGACTGATTATGTTGCCGACCATTTCGGCTTCCGGCAGGAGCTTGTCACCGCGAACGCCGCCCTGCAGACCAGGCTGCTGTGCACCTCGCCTGCTGAGGACGTCATTTACGGTACGGACGGCTGGCTGTACTACGCGAAAACGCTCGATGATTATCAGAATCACGCAACGCTGACCGAGAGTGAGGCGCAGCAGCTGGCGCAGACGGTAAAATCCATGCAGGACTACTGCGAAAGCCGCGGCGCGCGCTTTCTGTTCACGATTGCGCCGAATAAAGCTCGCTTTACCCGGAGCACATGCCTGCGCGCTATCTGACCGAGGACGCGGACGGCAGCTACGAGCGCGTGCTGCCGTATCTCGAGCAGGAGGGCGTGAACTATGCCGACCTGTTCTCCGTGTTCCGCGCACACGAAAACGTGCTGTATTATAAGACCGACTCGCACTGGACGAACCGCGGCGCCGCGCTCGCACACGATTATCTGATGAACACGCTCGGTCTGCCGCATACATCGTTCACGGATGAGGAATATACGACCGAGCGGAGCCACAGCGGCGATCTTTACCAAATGCTGTACCCGAAAGGCACGCAAAAGGAGGAAACGCAGGTGTATCAGACCTCGTTTTCGTATGTGAACCCGCCGCGCTCGGACGAGGATATCCTCATGCAGACCACACAGGAGAATGCGCCGAACGGCCGTCTGCTGCTGTGTCGCGATTCGTTCGGCAATGCGCTGCATCCGTTTCTCGCAGAGGATTTCCGTGAGGCGATCATCACCCGGCAGATGCCGTATCCGCTGGAGCAGGTGCAGGAGGGCGATACGGTCATCATCGAGATTGTTGAGCGAAATCTGCCGAATATACTAAAATATTCACCGGATTTGGGGAACAAAACCGAACCGTAATCCGTCTAATCAGTATCCGCAGGAGAAATAAACAATATGGAGGAAATTTTATGAAAAAGCTGACAGCCATGCTGCTGGCACTAACGCTCTGCTTTGGTCTTGCTGCATGCGGCGGCAACACCGCACAGGACGATACCAAGGACGAGAGCCAGACCGTCCAGACCGGCAAAACCGAGGATAAGAAGGACGAAGCGAAGACCGAGGATAAATCCGACGAGACCAAGACCGAGGACGCAAAGACCGAGACTAAGACTGACGATAAGACCTCGACCGACAGCAAAACCGAGGATAAAACCAACGAAACCAAGCCGGTGACGAGCAGCACGAACACCACGACCGCAAAGCCGTCTGCCCCGGCGAGCACGAGTAAGCCGTCTGCCTCGACGAGCAAACCGGCGGCATCCGCTCCGGCAAGCAAGCCGGCACAGAGCAAGCCTGCGGCAAGCGCTCCGGCTGAGACCAAACCCGCAGAACCGGCGAAGCCGACTGCCTCTCAGGCGAGCGGGTACGTCGGCTCGTCCGCATCCGCACTCGAGAGCGCACTCGGCGCACCGACATCCAAGAGCTATTCGCCGAGCTGCATGGGCGAAGGTGAGGACGGCATCTGGATGTATGACGGGTTTACCGTTTATACCTATAAAGAGGGCGGTTCGGAGACTGTCGAAGCGGTTCAATAAATTAGCAGTTAGTAATCGACGATACGGTTTTATGTTTCACAGGGGAGGCCAGTGGCCTCCCTTTTTCGCGTTCTGCAGAGGTAAAATAAAAGGGCAGACCGGTGGTCTGCCCTATGGGAGATAAAATTCCCAATTACTGATTCATCAGAGAATGCGTCGCTGCGGTTTATTCGCTACCTGCTTCACGGCCTTGCACGGCACGCCGATGGCAAGCATACCTGCTGGTATATCCTCCGTCACAACGCTGCCTGCGGCGATGACGGCGTTATCGCCGATGGTGACACCCGGGCAAATCTGCACGCCCATGCCAATCCAGACGTTATTGCCGATGGTGACCGGCTGGCATATTCCAGTCCGGCGTTGCGCTGTGCAACATCGAACGGATGGCCTGCGGTCGAGATACAGCAGTTCGGGCCGATGAACACATGGTCGCCGATGGTGACTGGCGCCGCGTCCAGAATCACAAGGTTATGGTTTGCATAAAATGCACGGCCGACACGCGTATGGCTGCCGTAATCGATAAAAACGGCGGCTCAATGACGATATCGGGCGCACAGGCACCTAAAATGGTATGCAGAAGGGCGTTTTTCTCCTCCTTCTGGGAGGAACGGAGTGCGTTGTAATCCATGCACAGATCGTTGGTCTGCGCACGCGCTTCGAGCAGTGCGGGGTCGCTGTTGGCATCGTACAGCAAGCCGGAAGCGGCTTTTTCAAGTTCGGTCATCGTCAGGGTTCCTCCTAATTCTGGTGGCGTACCAGTTCATAATCATCGCCGGAGCGGTAGTACGGACAGCTTTTGCCGGTCTGCATCAGGCGGTAAAATTCGTCCTCATCCAGATGAGGCTTCGCATACATATTCATCCATTTCATCATCGTGCAGACGTTGTAGGCGCAGTCGTCACAGGTTCCGGTCATCGGTCAGCGCTCCTTTCGATTTGGTCGATTGCGGATTGCAGAATAGCCTCGGGGGTCGTTGCCGCAGATGTCGAGACACTCCGCATAGATAAGTCGGGTCTCGCGGATACCGAAGTATTCTTTGGCCATAGCGGTCAGATAATCGAAGCTGAAACGCGGGTCGTACGCGCCGCCTGCGGTGGTGATGTAGGTCAGACTGCGGGCGCGGCACAGGCCGCACGACTGTCCGTGGTCGTTGTAGGCGCTGACAATGCCGGGGACATAAATGTTCTCGATGTAGGTTTTCAGCTGTGCCGGAAAGCCCAGATCCCAGTAGGGAGCGGCAATGATGATATCGTCGGCATCGGCGAACTGGTGGGCATAATCGAACATCGGGTCGTGCCATTTGCCGCCGGCAATGAGCGATTCGCGGTGAGCAAGCCGTTTACGGTCGAGCGGGACGAGCGGCTGATCGTATACGTTCAGCTCGGTGACGTCGCTTATGTGTGCGAGATAGGCGCGCGCCAGCCAATGCCGTCCGCGACTCTTCCCGCGGACAGGCGTTGATGTAGAGTGTCATGGTATCCTTCCTTCTTCTTGTTCCTAACTATATAGTATAGCAGAAAAATGAGAAATTAGGAATGAGAAATTATTGTGAGGATGAATTGTTTCCCCTGGGGTGCTGCTCAATAAATTAGCAGATTATTCTATACTGTTTACCAGAGCCTGCCAAACTGCGGTATCGAAAGCTTCATCTGCGATAAAGCAATAGCTATACTTGCTATCCTTCCACTCGACCGCGGTATAACCTGTCTCAGCATAGAGAAGCGCATCCGTACCCTCAAGTTTCTCGCCGGAAACGGTGTGGTTCATACCGGTCAGCGCGTCCTCGCCTTTACCCATGCAGTATTTAAGTGTATGTCCTTCCGCGTCCGCATACACAACAACAGCCATGCCGAACTGATCGGCTGCCGAGTCGAACGCATAGCCATCCGGCAAGGTCTGAGGCAGCGCCAGCGGAACGACAGAGCGGCAGCCAGCTCATCGGTGGTGGCATACTCTGCGGCGCAGCGGCCGTAACAGGCGGTTCCCCTTTCCTCGCCATCCGGATTTGCAGGCGTGCGATTCATCTGCATAACAGCTGTGCCGCCGATAATCAGTACCAGACAAGCTGCAGCCGCTCCGTATCTTCTCCCAGGCGGGCGGTTTGCGCACCGGCGGTCAGGTGCTCTCCTTCTGTCCGGCGGTTTCCGCGTAGAATACCCTTCATGATAGAACAGATGAATGTTCGCGGTACTTGACGGCAAAAGCGCGCTGGCATCCCACACAAACGCAAGGTTACTGTCTAAGTCAGCGCACGGATAGCTTTCCTCAGGTCCGTGGAGACGGGCTGATTGACGCGCGCTTTGCCGACCCATGAGCATTGCGAAATCACCATGCGTTGTCGGCAGGAGCTTTTATATGCATCGAAATCCATCAAAGGTTGGCCCTTATTCATCGAAATCATACGCCTCCTTCAGTGTCTCTTTGAGCATACTGCGTCCTCGATGCAGCAGAGAACGCACGGTGCTCTCGCTTCGTCCGAGAATGCGTGCGATTTCCGCGTTAGAATACCCTTCATGATAGAACAGATGAATGGGTTCGCGGTACTTGACGGCAAAGCGCGCTAGCATCCCACACAAACGCAAGGTTACTGTCACAAGTCAGCGCACGGATGGCTTTTACTCGAGTGTGTCCGTGCGGCAGAACCACGCCGAATTCAGCTTGTTTTGCTCAGGTTGATGGCAACCCGCAGCAGCCCGCCTTTTCGTGCGCCGGTGATTCCAGTTCGGAGAAGTGCGCATATACTGCAGAAGGTGTCCTGCAGTACGTCCTCTGCATCGCTTTTTGTTGTAAGTACGCATAAGCTGCACGAAACACAGCAGTACCCCATCTATCATATAACTGCGAAAGCTGTGCATGTGCTGCCATAAAGCGCGCGCAGGCGCAATCGCCCTGCCAGGACGGCAAACAGCAGTCGCCGGAATCGACTGATTGAATCGTCAGTGTCATAATGTCACCTCTATGGATCAATTTGTTTTCTGATTTATATACATTTAATATAACAAAATGTTGCGTAAGGCACAGAAAAATTTTTTATTTTTTCTGCAACATTCCCGATCCGCCGATTGTATATAGGGCAGAACAGCAAATAAAGCAGCCTGCAGAAAAATTTTTGAAAA
>VOFB01004164.1_pt1 | contig 12756 bp, 18 predicted proteins | sample 5384141 | NCBI WGS metagenome assembly VOFB01 (sample SAMN12384721, study PRJNA508395) | human gut metagenome | isolation source: healthy gut A | host: Homo sapiens | reverse complement strand
TCAATTGTACTTCGTTCAGTTACGTATTGCTCTGGACAGGGAAGTCCCCGGTCAGGTCGTGGATGATGAATTCTGTCTGTACGATTTTGACTTCCGGTAATGGCGTCGATAGGGTCGCCGCAATTTGTTTCGTTTGACCTTCAATAGTAGAAGCATTGCCGTTTTGTGGATGACCATCTTGTTCAGTAGGATTTGAATGGTTATCCGGCTGCCGCTGACTATTGGCGCTGGGTTTGTTGGAATTGGCGGACCTTAATTCTTTATAAGCATCGGGTATCTCATGGAGCTGAAACCAGAGAAGTAGGAGCCGACAGCAGAGATGAGCAAATTCCAGTGGTCAGGATTGCTCGTCAAACTCGCCGGACTGGATGAGGTCCATAAGTTCAGAAAACTGCTGATTTTCCCCACCAGGGAAAGCGTTGAATGCAACAGCGCCGGTTTTAATATCTCCAGAGCGGAAATAAGAGATTTGGCTGTTTTGCATCGCCGAGCTTGTCAAGTCCCGGGCAATAAGCCCTGCGCCAGGGCAGCACATACCCACGACGCTGGTGAGAGCGCCATAGTAATCTCCCCGTATCAGGGAGATGCCGGCATTGGCCGCACCACAGACAGCGCTGCAGACCGGGATACAGCCAACGATATCCAGAACGAGCTGAACGCCATCCAGGATCGTATCCATGAAGTGGACTGGGAAGCGAGACTGGACCGCATAGCCGAGCCTTTTTCAAGGCCCAGCCAGCGGAATTTGGGCGACGAGATCTCGACGGTTCCGTTGCCCAGGAACCGGAGAGGGCCCGTTTCCAGGGCGAGAGTGCAGTTTTCAACGGCAAAGGGTCTACTTTATAGGTATCGACTTCTTCCGGAAGACAGGGAGGCTTATCTGGGGTGTCCTCTTTTTTGGAAGGGGCAAAGATCCAAAACATAAAGTTCCGAGGGTGGAGATAAGCTGAAAAGGTTCAGTGATATCATTTGCAAAACCGGAATGAGATTCCCGCCAGGATCTTGACCATCCCCAGCCTGCATTGCAGCTGCTGGAACTGCCGCCATCGGATATGTATTTGTTTTCTCCTTTCTGCTGGTCCTGGTCGAACTGCTTGCATGTTCTTTTTGCGGCAGCTCGAACCATTCGATGGGGTTTCTTGACTGTATCCAGGTCGTTGCTCTGGATAAGGATGTTATGGTCAGAGATGATGTTGATATCCTTCTCGGAGGAAATTTCCAATGCCGGTGTCCTCCGACAGGACGATCTTGACGGGCTGGTCATCTCGTCGTACTCTTTCCGATTGGTTGAACTCAACGGAACGGCTCTTGAACCAGATCATGCGGTTGTTGGCCGTCATCATCTTCTCCCAGGGATAGGAGAATGTCGCGGTATTGTTTATATGTTTGCCGCGAGGCATATGGCGGAGCCCTCGTTTTCATAGTAGCAGAAAACGGTAGCCCCAATATCCGGCATACGAGAAGTCGTTGTTGAAGAAATTGCAGTAGGGAATCCAGCGCAGCCTGCCCCAGACCCGCCCACATCTACGTCAAACAGGACCTGGACATCTGTGCCGGAAACAGCCAGGACCTTGCCGAAAAAGAGCACTGGGTCCAGTCGGCTGATTGGTAGGCGCTGTTTGAAAGCAGGGGGCCTCGGTCTGGATATGGGACTGAGGTTCTGTGAAATTGCTGGTCTTGGAAAGCTGCGCATATACGCCGTCCTTGGGTGAGCAGGATACGGTTGTAGAGCAGGCCGCCGGAAGCGTAGATATCGTTTCTGGTGACGAACATCTCGCGGCCGTTGGCGAGGAACATATGCCCTGGCACCTGCGGTCAGGTTGTCCAGAGTAAAGCCTTTTTGCAGGAACTCATAGGCGGAAGCCTCGGGGGCGATCTGATTCTTTACTTTCCAATACTGGGAGATATCTTTCTCGATCCTGCTGGTATCTGTGCAGATGGGAGCTCTGTGGAAAAAAGGGGACAGCGCCAATGGAAAGCTGGATGTAAGGGACTTTGTGTTGACAAAATGGGATACCCAAACTGGTTGCAGATACGTTTGATAAAATCCCAGTCTGTCTCGGCCTGCTGGGAGAGCATCTCGGGATGAGCTTATCTTCCTGGATCTGGAAAGAGCGCCGTATGGTTCCAGCATCTGCTCCAGGACCTGGGACAGCATTTTGCCAGGGGTCCTGGAAGGTCCTGCTGTGGGCTGCCACATCCATTTTCTGGGAGTGAGTATGCGCTTCGATTTGGACTTCGCAGTACTGGTTCAGGTTATGCGTGCTGATCAGGGAACAGGTGCCGCAGAAGATGGGATTACCCTGGTCATCCAAGATACGGATGGGGGAGTCCGCATAGCCCGGATTACCCCTGCTCAGAGACAGGCCCTCTGGCGAAAAAGAGTGACAGAGAGCCGTGAGCATTTGCCTCCTCATGGACACATGGAGGACTTGATGGTATATGCTGATGGGGAAAGAGTCAAGAATGACTCACCCAAGTTCAAGGTGGTTCTGCTCGCTCATCTCATGACACTCCTTTTGATGGCTATTCCTGACAATTTCACTTACTGGATGCTTACTGGATCTAGCGTTGCAGGAATAGGGCGATATTGATAATGCTTGTCCCCATCTCGTTATACAGTGGTAGTACGTTCTGAGGAATCAGTATGGCAGGCAATCAGATGGATGCAGCAGGTATGATTATTATTACAATGAAAAAGTTTAATTAATAAAATAATCTGTTTCTTTTTGCATTTTATAAAATCATCAAAGTCAGGAAGCTATGATATCCCCAAAATAAATTATACTTCCTTTGTTTCACCAGTTAATTTAATTACAAGATAATCAGATTCGCCACCAAGATCAAAAAATGGAAGGACATCATTAGATGAGTAATATTCTAAATCGTCAGTTGACATATTACCATAAAGTCTTGACCAAGCCTGAGCTTTACAATTTCTTTTGGGGCGCATGATCTGATTCTAAAAATATGGGTTATCAAGTCCGATATAACCATAACTCTACCTCTAAATAGAACTTTTTTAAGTTGAGGGCGTTATTTCCACCATGCTCAGCAGTAACTTCGCTAGCAGTAAGAGAGGAAAAGTAGTATTTTGATTGATGGTTTTAGTGGGTGTTTATCGGGTGAAATATACTGCTTAAAAAAGTATAGTTATCCTAATAGCTCCTATCATTGCTGTACTTTATCTTGGATAGATTTTGTAGTGGAGATTTTATTCTGTGAATTCCAGATTGATGTTCATTAGGGGAAAGCAGCTGGATGAAGATTCCACCATTTTAGGAGGTGAATTGTGAACATTTGGTATAATTTCATGTGCATCATATTTTCTGCTCGTAGGTGTGTAGAGGTAGAGGGCAAGTTTGATTTGTATTATTTTCCTATTCTTTTTATTAAGCTTATCTTTTCTTTGTTAAAGTTTTTGCGGTGCATTCTGGATTCTGTTTGGGAAGCTTTACGTGGTTATTATTATTAATTCCTTCCGATATGACAAGCCTCGTTGATTCATGGGTATTTTCGCCCGGTTTGTATTTCTATATCATCCAAATACGAATCCATAGGATTTTTTGCTGGATTTTTCTTCTCGGCTTCAACGTATTCTTTAAATGCATTATTGCTTGGCTTTTCGGTGCAGGGATTGAGACTCCTTGCTGTTGAGCAATCTCGTAATCTCTTATAGCCAGTTTATAGGCGTCATTGAGATTTTTGCCTTTCCTTGCCGATACTTATCGAATGCGTTTTTTAAGCACTGAGAATACGTTGCCAGACGGATCAACATAGAAAACTGGATTATTCTGGCAATACGCATACAGGTTCAGCCCATCGCCACGGTAAGTATCCTCCTGGGTAAAGGGCGATGACCGGATTGTAGAACCGCGCTCGCAGGTAATACTGCTGCGTAACCGAACTGCTGCTGGCCGGTAAACTTGAAGCGGTTGGGGACGGCTCCTTCTGAGCCGTAAGGTTGCCCCCAAGCGTCATAGTCGTAATGGTTAAGAACAATGCCATCTTCATCAACGATGTGGGTGGTTGACCCTATCTCATCGCTGACATAGTGGTAATACGTTCTTGCGGCATCCGTATTGCGTGCGATCAGCCGCTGCTGCGGATGTAACGGGTAATGCCAAAGGAGTTTTGTTCAGCTATCACCTCTCGGTCCTGATTGAAAATGAATTGAACCAGGCTGCCGTTTTCTTCCATCGTGCCGCAGGCCTCGGCGTCGTATCGGTTAACCTGGATATTGCCGTCAAAAGGTTTCCACCCTGGTGGTACGGTTAAAGGCATCGTAGCTGTACCGGGCCTTATCGTCTGCCAGCAGGTTGCCTGCATGGCTGTAACGACAATGGTAGAATACATTTTATGGATTCAGTGTGAGGTGTTGAACTATTACTGGAAGTTCTTCCAACGATTTAAATTGCTAGTGTTCGATATCTGTGTCAAGTCTATACACCTCTTTGAGTTTTGATGAAATAAAAGTGGTAAAATAGGTGACTTGAGCCTCAATTTGCGCAAGTATAATTTGTTGATTATTTCATATTATTTAGATTGACAATTTTATGGTATTAATCTATCTGAATTGATTAAAGAAGTGCCATGTATTTTTAGCAACTGCATCGTTCCAAAAGCTTGATTTGATGTTGCCCGGAGCTTACTTGTGCCACTTTAACCAAAGTAAAAAGAGGATTGTTTGAGAGTTTTACCAGAGATTGGATCACGCCATAGTTTAATAATAATTTGATAATATCATCTGTATTTGGAGTTTGCCTTAAAAATACGTATGATAGCGGGGATACCTGGTGTCTTCAATGTTGGGGTTGGCTCCATTTTCCAATAAAAATCTTGATGACGTCAAGTTTCTGTTGCTGGACTCTATGGATAAAAATGTCATGCCATTTCTATCTCTATAATTAATGTCAGAAAAATTCTTGATTGTTCTTTCCTAGTTCACTAAGCTGCTGCTGAATGCTTCCTTTACAAAGGCTGGTTCCATAAACAGCAAGTTGGTTTAAAACAACTCTCCTTCATCAGAATATATTTATATTTTAGCATTGCTTTATTTTTCAAATTGCCTGCCGGCCCTCTATACGGGACGGCAGGCAATCCAATCTTCCGATTGTTTAACTGAGGAGAGGATTTTGGGCGCAGGACAACAAGCCTCTCGGTGTCGAAGAAGTTTGTTGAAATTCATTGCGGAGATTTTAGCCCCAAAAAAGAATTTACTCGGGATAAATCCTCTCACGGGCATCTTGTCTACTTGGTACCGGTTACGCAGTATGGACGGAACCGATTCTATTCCGTTCCGAATTCTATGCCAATTTTGAAAATCAGGTGCATGCATCTGTTGCTGCTGCCTTGCGCGCTCCACAGCCGAGCGGGAAAGTGACATTTGACAGGTCGCCCGTCGCTGCTTTGCTTGGCATTCTTCGCGGTGATCACATCCCATGCAATGTTCAGATTTAAAGTAGGCCCTGATTCGGGACGTTCTTTCTGTGTAGGAGCAGCGTATTGGCGCATATCCGGCTGGACATTGCTGCACACTCTTTCCGTTATCACTTAGCAGAAAACCGCCGTAAATATCCGGTACAGCTACACCCTTTAATGCTGTATTGATGAGCTCAATATTTTCTCTGCTGCAAGTTCTCTGCACTCCTGCCCCACATAGCCGCCATCCGCAACAATCCGCACGGTCTCCTTTTGTTCTTCTGTGCGCGTAAGATGGTCGCGAAGAAAGCGCGGGTCGGAAAATATGTTTTCTCATATTGATAATCCGTAATCACGGAACCGCTGCTGTCCACACTCTCCACCACATTCGCAGCATACCCAATATGGTCTTTCCTGCCTTTACACAGTATGTCGCATCCGGGTCAGTAGGATTTTGCAGGGAAGTTGTTGACGGGGATTCCTCTCCCTTCTTGCGAAGCCGTCTTCCACCGCTTCCGGCAATGGTCTGCTCGTCCAGGCATCGGACAAGCAGACGATACTCCTCTGTTTCCTGATATTGTGCCGCACTCCGCAGCAGAAGCTGGTCCGCATCTTTCAGAATGGTCTCTATTTGCTCATTCATATCTGTGTTCCGGCAATGATACACGATGAAATTGCGGTCACCTGGCTGGCAGTAATGTTCCAGCCCTGTCAGTTTACCGATGCCTTCCTTCTTTTCGATACGCTTGGCAAGTCTTGCAACACAGGAATAGAGCAGCTCGATCCGGCTTAATTTTCGGATATTTGCCTCGATCATCAGCGAATCCATACGTTTGACGTGAGAATTGATCCCCATCAGTTTTGCGATTTTGCGGTTCAGATCGCAGACGCACTCATGGAACAAATCTACGCCGGTAGTTTTTTCGTATTCATAGCAGCGTTTCCGAAAACGGGACAAGGATTTGTCGCTCAACGGCTGCTCCTCGTAGCTGGTGGTGTGGAGAGCATACTGATAATGGATGTCCAGCATCAGATTCTCAACAATCTCGTCATCGGACAAAGCAAACAGTTCTTTTATAATGAGCGCACCCACAATAATATTGACTGGGGTATTGGGTCGTGAAGCATTTTGAGAATACAAAACTCGGAAACGTTCTTCGTCAATGGCGGGAAAAATCTCATCAGAAAACACTTTTGCCCATGACTTTTTCCAAAAAGCTCCGCTCCCGTCTCGTGAGCCGGAGACTGCGGTCGAATATGGACAACTGCTGACTTCCGTTGGCCCTGTATGACATCTTCCGCAACCACCCTGTTTTTATCTACATTATAGAAACTCCGCCAGCATCAGGATGACAGAGGAGCAAGCCCTTCAGCCGCATCGTAGAAGAAAGCGTTCTGACCGTGGTTGCTGTCATCGCCCTCCGGATTGACGATGGACTTGGCGAGGATTTTGGCGTATTTTCTGCCTTGGCCCGGGCCGCCAGATTCCCCGGCTCTTTCGGGCGATGTCCATGTAGCGGTTGATGAGCGTCAGCAGATTGTTGCCATCCGAGCGGGTGGGATTACGCAGGTCGATGACAGAGATATTGTTGTAGCCGTAGCACTCCTTGGCGATGGTTCCGTAATTCCGGGCAAGGTCGCCCTTGCTGTCCAGCGCCAGCCAGCTCATGCCGCTGGCACAGGCATATTCCAGATTGGGATAGAGGAAGAAAGCTGTCTTGCCCGCGCCGGAGGCGGCGATCATGAAGCAATGGATATCGTCGCTGTCCACCAGAGCGGTAAGCTCTCCCTTCTTGCCCTTGCACCCCAGTACCAGCCCCTGCTCCGTGGGCGGTTGTTCCGCTGCGCCAGTCCCTTCACCCGAACGGGACATGGGCATAGAATCTTTTGATCTCCTTTGCGGTGGCCCACCTCGCGGTACCGTGCTGTCCGTCACCCACGGTGCTGGACTTGATGCCGCTCAGGGGTGTAGCAGTGGGACAGCGCAGCAAGTCCTCCGATGACAAGAAACATTCCGGCGCCGGCCAGAATCAGGAGAGCCACCTTTGGACTCCTTGAGCTCTGTCCCAAATGTCATCCAAACTTTGGCATAATCGCTCCCTTCGCATTTTGTTCTTCCTGCATGACTGTAGTCAAGTCATCGTTCCAGTCCTTGTTCTCCGGAACGAGCCGTTCCACGGTGTAGTCCGCTTCCAGCTGGGCCATCATGCGCTGGTTGGCCAGGTGGCCAGCCCGTCGTTGTCCAGACAAAGCAGCACGGTGTGAATCTGGGGCATCCGCTCCAGCATCTTCGCCACCGGCTGGATGGAGGTGCCGCAGCAGGCCACATAGCTGTGGCGCTGCCAGTCCTCCGGATGGAGCGTGATGAAGGAGAACATATCGATGGGAGCTTCGAACACATAGAGGCTCCCGTCTGTGCCGATATGGTGGAAGCTGTAGCGGGGATCGCAGCCCTCCATTGAGCCGGAAGGCTTTTTCCGTAGCTGTTGGTACTCCGTTTGTGGGCGTGACGCAGGGACGCCTTTCATCTGTGCCCACAAATACTGCATTGTGGTATTCGCATCTTCGTACAGGGTTTTCACAGCTCTCATCTTCTTGGCACGAAGGCACCACACTTCGGTCAATGTTCCGATGCTTCACCAGATAGGCATAGACCCTGCGCATACTCGGAGGCGGCCGCAGGGACAAAGGGCTTTGGCGGCTCCACCACCCGCTCTGCGGCAGAGGGGTAGATGGTACCCACTTCTCCGCCCAGAAGCATGGTCACCGCCTCGGGATAGCTGAGGTGATAAAACCGCTTGCACGAAGCTGACGGCGTGCCGCCCTGTCCCTCGGCATGGTCGAACCACCGTTTCCGCGGACGGTGACGCTGTGGTCTGGCCAGCCGTTTCTTCTCTCTGCCGGACGGAATCAGCTTCTCGCCACGGAACCGGAGGAACTCCTCCAAGTCCACAGCGGCGGCACGCTGCCTTTGCTCTTCTGTAAAGTGAATATAGGTTGACATGGTTCCCTCCTGTTACATGGTCTGCTGATAGGATACCTGCCCTCATGATCATCCGCCTTGTGGCCTATGGCCATCCGCTTTTCCGTCAGCCGCTTGCGCCGCTTGGAGTCAATGCGGATTCCGGCCGGGATGAGGCGGTACAGAATTGTCCCGGAAGATCCGGCTCATGTGATGGAGCAGTTGGTTGCCGCCAGCATGACGGACGGATCTACGGAACTGGTCGAAGCGGTCGAGGAAGAATTGAGCGTACTGGTTGCCCTGGGCGGCTGAGCGTGTGAACCACCCCTGGCCTGCTCCGATCCTGCTCCACATCCCGGCCCAGGAGATACAGCTTGCCCAGGTATATTGGGCAAACGGAATCTCCCTTGTTCGGCGGCAGCGGTCATACTCCAGAGCTTTTCTCACATCCTTTTCTTTACAGACTCGCCGGCGAGGTAGAGCTTTCCCAAACGATATTGGGCAAACTGGTTTTCCATGCCCGGCAGCCTTATCCAGCCAGCGCAATGCCTCCCTGTGCGTTTCTGAGAAAGGAGCAGTTTCCCAAGGGGCGTATTCCGAGAAGTTTTCCGGCCTCTGCGGACAATCGAAACCACCGCTCGGCTTTTTCATGGTCCCGCATGGTGGAGAGGTCGTCCCGGTAGAACTTACCCAGCTGGTGGCCGCCACTGTGTATCCCTCTGCCCAGAGCTGTTCCAGCTCCCGAACCGCTTCCGCGTGTTCCTCATCCAGCGCATAGACATCCTGCAGCACGGATTTGGCGGCACGGTAGCGCTGTGCCTGATCGTATACGCTGGTGGATCGATGTTCCTCCTGTGCCGCTCCGGCTCAGGCTCGTCCTGCAGTGCTTCATCTTCAAAAAGTTGGGAGGCCGAGACGGATGTTCTCGGCCTCCCGGATGATGTCGTTCTTGATTCTGCGAAACTCCCTTCTGCTGGGAGAGCGGGAGATGCTCCCGTGGTGTGCGGCTGCCATAACACTCGTTCAGCTCATCCCGGATCTGATTCCAGGTTTCATAGCACTGCGCCACCTCCGGCTGCCGGGCCAGCTCGTCCACGATGGTGTCCACCAACGCTTTGAGCGGTTTCTTCAAATAGCCATACTGCTTTTTTCCCGGTGGTGGTTTCCAGAGCCTGCCAGCTGGCGCATCTGCTCCTCGATGACGGGGTTGTCGCAGAGCTGGTGATTCATCTTCTGGATCAGCTCCCGCATGGTATCCTGGGCCGTCTCGATCAGCTCTTTATAGGCAACATCCTTCCGCTCGTAGATCTGGATTCATCTCATCCCGGAAGATAGTGTTGGTCAGCTTGGAGCGCATGGCCGCAATGCCTTCTCTGGTCAGGAAGCCCTCCTTGGGATTGTCCGACCAGACCATCATGTGGATATGGGGGTGATGTCCCTCATTGTGGAAGGCTGCGTACCAGCGGAAGTGATCCACCGGTATCCGCATAGCCCTGGCCAGATCCTGTGTGTGCATCATGAGCAGGCCGCCACGCATCCGCGTTGTCGTATTCCCAGGCGGGCGGCATCTTCCCGGCGCAGGGGAGTAGATGATGGTCCACACATTTCCTTCGTGAGCCTCCAGCTCGGACATGGCTGCGTCGAGGTCTACTGCGGCGGCGGAGTTGAACAAGCCATGGGTGCCGTGGCGCTCCACACGGGGGCGGGTGGCAATGTAGGACAGGTATCCGCTCTCAGAGTTTATTTCGTGAAGGTTTGCATCCAGCGCCATGGTGATGAATGCGGAGGCAGTTCCAAGCGTTGGGGTCTTGCAGTAATCCTCGTACTCGAACAGCTCCATAGCATCAGGGAAAGTCATGGAGCAGCTTTTGGATCAGCTCCCGCTGGCCTTTGGTAACCGGACCGTTGCCGGACAGCTTCTCCACGCCCTTCGCGGGTGGCGATGTACTTCATGTACCCGCCGGCCTTTTCCGGATTTGATATAGCCGCTTTTCTGTACGAGCTTTGCCATGGGTTACACCGACTTCTGGAAGTCCAGCGCGTCCTTGAAGGAGATGCGCCCGTTGGTGCGCTTCATATCCCGAATGGCGCGTCCCCGCAGACGCTGGTACTCGCCTTCGTCGATATCGGTGTCGTAAGCGATGATCTGCCCCAGCACATTGAGATCCACACCCTGCTTGAACAGGAGCGAGCCCATGCGTCCGGCGTAGTAAATCCAGGGTGCCGGTGAGCATGGCGGAGAGTGCTTCGGGCAGGAAGCCTCCGGCGTTCTTGGTATGCAGATAGCCGATGTAAAAGCGGGCGCATTCTTCCACGAACTCGCTCCGGGTTCTGGCAGTTATCTGACGCAGATAGATGTCCTCAATTCTCGTCCAGATCCTCAGATGGGGAATCCCTTCTTCGTTTTCTTTTTCGGACTTCAGGTAAAACCACTCCTTGTTTGTTGAACCGCTGAAAACCCTTGGTACAGCCGGGCGTTTCCGGTTCATAGGGTTCCTGCTGCTTTTTACCCGCCGGATTTGTCCCCGCTGCAAAGCCGGAAACTGCCCGCACTGCGGGCAGTTGTGGGATGGCCGGGGGCACAAGGTCCCCGGCTCTTTCTCCTGCTTCGTTTTCGTCAGCTTCCCGCTTCCTTGGAAAGCGGCCCAAATTCCGCCTGTTTCCCCCAGGGTGGGGGTACACGGTCGGCCACCCGCTGAAAGCCGCACACAGCGGCCCACAGGGGGCAACACGGCGCTACATCTGCATCTCCGGGGATGCCGGACTCTGCTCCGCCAGATAGTTTGCACTGCACTCCTCCAGACTCTGGCCCCAGTACTCCTGACAGTAGGTATTCATCTTGGGGAGGAGCAGAGCCTGCTCCTCGGCGCTGAGCCGGTACTTGAATGCCTCCTCGTCGCCGTTGCCCCGCTGCAGATACACCTCCAGCGTGTCACAGACACGGCGGGCATCCAGATCGTAGTTGGCACAGATGTTCAGCCAGTCGTCGTTTTCGGAGGTGCAGACATCAGTACCGAACACTTATCCGCATTGAATGATACTTCCATGTAGAACTCCAGCAGGTTGTCGTTCTGAATAATGTCCTCCGCAAAGGAGATGTCCTCGGCGTGGAGCGTCCGGATACCGGTGAGATACTGGGTCCGTTTCGTATGTGATCTCTTTTCCCCTGCAGACGATCCAGGAAGGTGCCGCCACTGTTCGTCCGGTGACGCGGCGCTTTTCTTCGTGGCGAAGTAGACGGCGGTGCTGACATCCTGAATGCGGAATCGCTTCCAGCCGTCCATGATGTTGAGGGCATCGAGGTAGCCGCTGTCCAGGTCAATGTCGAATGCACCGACCACTCTGCCGGTGTTATCCAGCCGCTCCGACACATATTTTCGAACTGCTCACGGGACAGTTTCTCTCCACGGGGAAACATTTCAGTGAAGTGTGCGGGAGCATCACTGTTGCCTTGCGGATATAGCTGCGAAGGCGTCGGGCAGTTTGCAGGAACTCCATATGTTCTTCCGTCAGGAAGTAGTCGGCACTGCCGCCCTCCGTGACATGGAAAACGGCGAAGCGCCGTGTGGCCTCCCGAGCCTCCTTCTCCGCCTGCTGCTCTGCCCAGAGCTCGTGGCTGATGCGCTCGTACCAACCCGCTGAGGAAGCTGGTTGCACATTTCATCAAGGACATTCTCCAGATGCTCCTCCAGCGTTTCATCTTTCAGATGTTTGCTGAGGGCGTCGTACCAACCGCTCGTCATCAATCCAGAGGGTGATGTCTTTGCTGTTCACTGCGACGCCTCCACTTCTTCTGCGGGTTTGGGCGTGACAGGCTTCGGGCTGCGGCGGGACTTGTTCGGAGCAGCGGCGTTTACATCGCTCTCGTCGATGTATTCACGCACCGGAGCAGGCACATATTTTTCATAGAGTTTCACCAGCGCATCCGTCATCTCACGGTCCAGGTCAAGCTCCTTCTTGCCCATGTAGCGTTTGAGCGCCGAGAGCTTCTCCTCATCGAAGGTGATGGTCAGGTTCACTTGTTTCATTGGCACTTCCTTTCTCAGTTGTAGTTGATGTATTCGATCTCCAGCCAGTGCGTCCACCCGCGGCCTTCGAGCTGCGTCTTGACCACACCGTACTTTGTGCCCATTGCCTCTATTACTTCACCGTTGCCTATGTAGACGCCGATGTGTCCGTCGTGCCAGACGGCAAGGCCGGGAGTATCCGGCATGGTATCAATGGGACCGGACACCGATGCGGGTAGTACATCTGGTTTGCTCCCAGGTCGGGCATGCCGTTGGTGGCATAGTCAATGGTGAGGGTTTCGGGATTCAGCCAGCCATAGCCTTTGATGAGACCGACGCAGTCCGTTGTCCGTCCTCCCAGCCAGT
>VOFB01001599.1_pt1 | contig 12769 bp, 20 predicted proteins | sample 5384141 | NCBI WGS metagenome assembly VOFB01 (sample SAMN12384721, study PRJNA508395) | human gut metagenome | isolation source: healthy gut A | host: Homo sapiens | reverse complement strand
AACCTAACCGCATTTACCCAAAATCTATGCAGCGGTTCCAAACACCGACTTCAAGAAATCCGGTCATGGAACGCCGAGCGCGACGAAACATGAGCAATGAGATAATCAATCCTCTGACAGTTACGAAACCAGATCGCGTGATAGAAATACAGCAGATATTAAAACGAGTTTTGATTTGAGTATCTTTGTCCATACCTTCCGATCCGAGATATTTTGCGGGATTTTCCTGTGGAGAAAGCTCCTGAAAGGAACGGAATGAAAGAGCTCATGGCCAACACGCAATTTCGATTTGACACAGGCAACCGCAAAGACCACTGGAGCTCACCAACGAAAAGGCAGCACAGCAACCCATATTGACAACAAAGCCGGCGCACAACCTCCACATCGTCAAGCCAGAGGGTGATACACCACTACCTCACAAAACCGCATAACAGAAAGAAGGCCCTGCACACAGCACCCGATTAGATACGCATAACGCCGTCAATTTTTCAAGAAGAAGTCCCCAAAAGGCATACAGGAATTTTTCCAGAGGGCGGCTGATTTCTTTTGAATTCGCGGGTAGCAGAAAAGACATATCGTATCGGCGGTGAACACACATGGACGAGAAATTCGCCCCATTTCGGTCTTTGTCCCGCTGACAGGGACAACCGCTTCCAATGTGCAAAGGAGATTATAGAATGAGCCAATCTCACAAAATGGCAGGACGATTTTCACGCCTATATGGTGGAGAAATATCCCGACTTGAGAGCGTGGCAGCGTGCCAGCAAGGCAGGAAGCACATCCCCACCCGTCTGTTCAAGCAGGCGGTCAATCTCTCCAAAACAGGCAAGAACCATTGAAGCCAACGCTGGACGGTACTACCCGTTCAACGCCGGAAGAGAAGAGAGGAAAGCCCTCTCCCTGCTAGTGGTTTTTCCGCAGATGGAGAGCTTCTCCGTCGAGCTCATATAAGCGTGCACGATAAACGACCCTTTGGCAGAGAAAGGAACAGTTGGAAGCTGCAGTTTCAAAGCTTGCAGCGAAAAGGGCAAGATGAAAAGATACCATTGAACGGGCAGCTGAAAAGCGCCGAAAGATGATCAGCATAGACCGTATCCTGCCTTTTGTTAAGAACTGAAATCTGTAGAAGTGCAACAAGAAATTAAGAGTCGATGATAGAAACATTTTCAGTACCTGCACTGAAAACATGGAAAAATTATGAGCATATCGATAGAAGAAAGAAACTTAGAAATGTAATTTTCTAGAAAGCAACCGTTGAAAATCTCTCCCCAGAACACTGTTGGAGCAGAAGCAGAACGCTGAACAGCAGCCTGGGGGACATTACCCGGTACTTTGCCGAACAGGGATTTTTGTTCCATGGCAAAGAGCTGATTTTCAAAAGTCAAGGGACGGTCATTGTCAATGACGCTGCCGATTTTACAGGCATGAACGGCTGCTATCTGTATCAAGGGCGAGATGTAAAGGCCAGCAAAAAAACGACTTGAAAAGACCAAATGCTGGTACTGGCTCCCCATGAGGGGGTATCGTCCCCTCCGACACCTGGCTGACCTGCCGCAAGAAGCTGATGAACAACATGAAAATCCAGTCTGCCCGGAAAGCCACCCACACATAGCTGGCAGGAAAAATCAAGTGCGGGAATTGCGGGTATGCTCTTATGAGTATCTACAATCCCTCCGGCAAGCAATACCTTCGCTGCACAAAACGGCTGGACAATAAAAGCTGTGCTGGGTGCGGGAAAATCATTACTTCGGAACTGGAAGCGGTGATTTATCAGCAGATGGTAAAGAAGCTGGACAGCTACAAGACGCTGACAGGAAAAAAGAAAGCGGCAAAGGCAAACCCTAAAATCACCGCCCTGCAAGTGGAACTTGCCCATGTAGACAGCGAGATTGAAAAGCTGGTGGACAGTCTGACGGGGGCAAACAATGTTCTGTTCTCCTATGTGAATGTGAAGATAGCGGAACTGGACGGGCGCAAGCAGGAACTTCTGGCAAGGATAGCGGAGCTGACGGTGGAAGCCATCAGCCCGGAACAGGTCAGCCAGATTTCCGGCTACCTCGATACTTGGGAAAATGTATCCTTTGACGACAAGCGGCGTGTGGTGGATTTGATGATTACTACCATAGCCGCCACAAGCGACAGCTTGAATATCACATGGAAAATCTGACGGGCGGAACCCCTCCCGTCAGATACCTACTCTGTGTAGTCCCTTGTAAACTGATAATCATAGAAAACGCGCCTGATCAATATTCTTTTTCTGTTCTACCAATATCTGGCAGCAGTCCTTCTCCTTCCTTTCACGGTAATTGATGAAACCCGGAGGGTATGCTCTCCTTCCGGCAGCCCCTCCGCCGCATATACCAGGCGGCCCGGATCTTTTCGTAGCCCCTTGCAATTCCCGGCGTCAGCAGCCTGATCCCCAGGGACAGGGAATCCTCCATCAGTCTGCCGTCCACCCTTACCTCCGCCATGCCTCCCAGAATATCATAGCTGGCGATCCAGGCGCAGCCGGTGCCGGAAAAATGGCAGGTGCAGGTATCCCCCTTCCGGTTGGACCAAAGCTCCGTCCCATCCATGCTGGAATAACCGGTCCTTTGCTTTTGCCAGCTGCCATGATATACAACACGGGGATCTTCCTATTTAGTTGATAAAATCCGGGTTATGGGTCAGCCGGGGATGGAATCGTTCGGAGAGGATGGTGCGCCTTTCGGATACTGGAAGCCCTGGAATATGCGGGAAATGACGCAAAATCACGGGTACCCCTACGCCCCGTATCAAAGCCAAAAAAGAACCGGATCCCCTTTCTTCCAGCTGCCAGTCCTGTCGGGGAGCAGCGTCCGGGCCGGCACAGCCTTTGGGCCCATGCTTTTGCCGCACTGCCCTGCAGCCGTCCGATGTGCCAGTCCGGAAGTATCCCACAGCCCTTCTTTTTTTCCAGGAAAGGGTATCCATCTCTCCGGGCACCAGGAAACGGATTCCCACCTTTCATAGCCGCCCTGAATCCGTATCGTCTCCCACCCGCATGGCAAGCCGGCGCGGGCTGGCGTACGGCATATCCGACACATCATACAGGGTTTCCATGAAACCGGTTCTGTCAATGCGGATTTCAAACCGTACCCGACCTTTCCGTAGCTGCCGGAAAGGAAGACTGCCGCACAATCCGGTTTTCCTTCCCAGCGGAAGGAATCCGCTCCACGGGGCAGGGCCAGCCCTGTCAGATGCAGGTACGGCCCTGCCTGTCAATACCAGCTCCTTCTGCACATATCCTGCGGTAATCAGTCCTGTTTCCGTTGAAAAAAAGCCGGAACTGATCTCCTTCCAATGATCAGGCCGCCCTTTCCTCCCGCAGTGACGGCGCTCCTGCCATGCATACAGGCAGTCCGGGAACCGGAGCATCCAATTGACGGCAGGCATCCTCCACCTTATTTCCAAAAGGATTTGGTAAACTCCAGCGTAAGCACATCTCCTTTTGGTAAGGCACAGGGGATAAGCAGGCTCCTTTCTCCCGAGGGGCCAGATCCGGCCCCTTCATGCTGCCGCAGTTCTCCCCTGCAGCGCCAGGTAACCTCCACCTCCCGCAGGTTCGTGTGGTTGACCGGTTTTCACCGGGCAGACGGCCTCCCCACAAGGCCTTGCCTCTCCTTCCAGACGGATCGGGGAATAGGCCTTACGCACATGCCAGAACTCCGGCTTTTTCCGCCTCCATCCGTCGAGGATCCCCATGGGGCTCCCCCAGCGCCCCTTTCCCCTCCATACCACCACACTGGCCCAGATGGCGCAGCCAAGTACTCCGGCGCATACCACAGCTTATCCCAGAACCGGCTGATCGTCTCCCCAGAAATCGCGCACTCCGGGATCCCTTCTCTGATCCGTCCGGGTCATAACAGGGAATGGGTGGATTCGTCATGAAGCACCGGCCAGGGGATTGGTTCATGGCAGCTTCTGTCGAAGCTGTCCACCAATGCGGCAGGATCCTGCTCCCAGGCCGCATAGTGCATGCTCCAGATATCCGCCCGGTCATCCTCCTCCCGTTGGTGATGGGATAGTGAAAATCGTCAGACGCCCCGGATCACTCCTGATGGGCATAAGCATTTTCCATGGCCCCAGAAGCTTTCATTTGCCAACGACCAGAGAATGACGCTGGATGGGATCGATCCGTTCCAGCAGTTCGGCAAATTGATTCATAAATTTTCGGTAAATTCGGATCATTTTCCTGCAGTCAATTTCCTGTCCCAAAACGCGACAGCCGTTTCATCCTCCACATAAATACCGTATTCGTCGCACAGATCCAGGAAATCAGGACGCGGCGGATAGTGGCTGGTACGGATAAAATTAATATTTGCTTCCTTAAACAGACGCACATCCTTCTCCACCAGCTCGTGGGTGATAGCCCTGCCGGTAACCGGGTGATATCATGCCGGTTAATCCCCCTGCAGCTTCAGCAGATCCTATTCCAGATAAACCTGGCTGCCTTCCCTCCTTATCTGCCGGAAAACCAATGCGGCGGCAGGCAATTTCCGTACAGGCTCCATCCTCCATCCCCCACAAGCGTATACAGATTCCGGGTGTTCACTGTCCCATTTCACAGGGGCCTTTATCCGGATAGGATGCCGAAACTCCTCTCCCTCCTTCAGTTCCTCCTCACCCAGCAGAAATTCCTCTCCCTGCGGCCCGGACATAAGGAAAGGAAAGAAGGCCGTTTCCCCCCGGCGCAGCGCGGCATGGACTGTCAGCTCCGCATCCATATAAGCTTCATCAGCGGAAACGTCCCCGTGCAGATGTCCCAGATATGTCATGGGAAGGACTGCCAGGGAAACATCACGGATAATGCCTCCGAAATGAAACGACAGATTCCTCCGGGATCATCCGTCACTCCCAATACAAGCCGGTGCCTTCCGCCGGACGCGGTAAACTGTGTGATCTCACAGTCCCAGCTCACAAATCCCCATAATGCTCTCCGCCGCATTTCCGTCCACAAATACGCGGGTCAGGCAGTTCACGCCGTCAAACGCAGGAAGATCCGTCCTGCCGTCCATTCCTCCGGGATTTCCAGCTCACAGGCGTAGGCATATTCTTCCGAAGAAGCGCTCTGCTGCATAGGAATAACCGTATCTTCCCAAAGGACATCCTCCGCTTCCTCCGCCAGAAATCCGCACCGGATTCCGGCATATTTTTCCAGGCGGCCTCATTCAGGCTGCGCACCGGCCTTTCGATTTCCATCGTCTGCCGGGGCAGCGGTATGATCTGCGGCCTGGGCCAAATACGTTCCTTCTTTCATTTTCCATACTCCTGTTTTTAATAGCCTATCATGGGAATGGGCTGAGGGCTTCTGTCATAAGGCTCCTTTTCTCCGTTTTTCACCTGATAAAGCACACGGGAGGTTTCCCGAACAGCCTCCATCAGCTCCGGATACGGCTGCATACACACATCCACCATACCGATCTGATAATTTTCCCCGTCATATCTTCCCAGGCAGAACTGGTCATTATACTGGAACCAGTGTGCCGCCACACCGTAAGGGGTGAGCCGCCACCTTTTCCACAAATTTACGCCACATCACTCCGCGTTCCTCCTGGTTCGCAACACCCTTTAACCCTGTGGCCGTCAGCCCCCCGATCCCAGGGCACCGCAATGGTATTCCCCCAGGAGGATAGGCAGATCCACCCCTGCATTCTTCACAAAATCCATATCCCTGGTAGGATCAAAATCATAGCAGTTGATGGAAAAGACATCGAAATATTCCCAGCCCTTCATCATATCCGCATTATATGCCTTTGACCAGCGCAGGCCCAGATTCAGATGATTGGGATCCACCGCCCGGCAGGCCTGTGCAGGGATTCGGATATATTCTGTGATCAGCCTTCCTGAAAATTCACGGATATCCTTTTCCGAGCCGGATAACGGGCGGAGCAATCCGCTATGGGCTTTTCCAGCTCCTCAAAGCCGCCGAACCCGGTTCCCACACCTGATTCAAGGCATCTATGGATGTATATTTTTCCTGAAGGAAAGCAATCAGCCCTTTCCGGCAGTATGTCTGCGCCGGATTCCTGAGCACTTCATCCGCGATAGCCAGATTCTCCACAAAGTTAAACTCCGGCTCATTCCTGAGGAAATACCCAATCAGCCACGGATCCTCCTTCCATTCCTCAAGCTGTCCGGCATAAGTCTCCTGAACGCTCCCTGTATTCCGGCGACAGCACATCCGGGAAATCCCTGAAAATCAGCGTATCTGTCACCGGGAAGCCGGGAAGCCTCACGGACATAGGCCATTTTGCTTTTCCCTGTCATTAACGCCCAGCCCCGAAATTCCCTGGGAATTGATTCCGTTATTCATCAGAATATGACAGGATATTTCCTCCCATTTTTCCTTCCACTGCGCGCCATACATTTTTCAGGTTCATCCCTGAAAAATTGGCCATTTTAAATGATCCAGCGGCATATAGGCGGTTCTCCTTGGGTGCCTTCCTGAAAAAATTCGGCGTAGTCAGGATCCTCCTGGGAAGCCAGTCACAGCAGCCTTCAAAGCTGTCGATACGCCCCCCATTCCCCCGCCCTCGTTCCGCGGGCCCCAGGAAAAATAATCACATCCGTCCGGATCCGTCAGATGCCATCTGCCATCCTCTGATTTAAAGGTGGAAAAATAGCCGGTTCCTTCCTTAAGCTTCCGGCTGCTGTCCCCCCCAGGAATTCCACTCCGGGAAAGGATATGCGGAAGCCCCTTCCAGCGAATGATACCTTTCCTTTAATTCCTCCAGGGAATAAATCTTCCCGGGCCATTCCTTCTCTTTCCACTGACCGAACTCATCCACCATTTTCTTCTGCGGTATGGGGAACTCCTCAGGCTCTATATCCGTCATGAAGAAATTTTCAAAACGCTACACCTTTACATCATGGAACATTTCATCCATCCCCAGTTCAAAGCGCGCGCCGCCTCTTCCGCCGGATACGGTGCCCGTGAACCTGGCTTCAGCGTTCCCGGCGTCCGGTTGGTGAATATCGTCCGGTTGTCCAGCAGATCCAAGTCAGGCAGATTCTCGTCCGAACCGGGGCAGGATGCCGAAGCGCATGAAACAGCCGCTCCTTCTCCTCCCCGGAAGGAAACACCGGAACATCATGGCCATACGGAATGATCCTCAAAACCTCCACATCCCCGACTAAATACCGCTCCTTCGTCCCCTTTACCTGAGGCAGGGTAATTCCTCCCCCTCCCGGCTCCCCAGCAGCACCGTGCAGCTCTCTTCCGCCGCTTCCAGAATCTCTGCATCCCTTGCCTGTACCTGTCCTAAATCAATTTTTCATAGTTTTCTCCCATCCGCCCGTTTCCGGGCTGTTTTTATTCCTGCGGGGCGATGAACCGGCCGGATGTACAGGCAGGGGACCAAGGTTCTCCTGTACATCTGACCGGCTGCCGCACCGATCAAATACTCCCTGTTTCTATCATATAAAAACCCCCGGGAAATACAATGGCAGATTCCTTGTTTTTTTTATACAAAACCGTTGTGCAGCCAGAATATTGGACTCTATGGCAGTTCTTTTTATATAAAACCGTTGTACATTCATCAGAACAGAGGTATACTCTTTGACAGAAAGGCCGCAGGCCGGAAAAGCTTTTTCAGGAGGTTCCGACAGCATGGAAGAAATTCTTTATTATAAAATGGGCAGTTCATAATCTTGCCCGTCATAAAATACACCAATAAGGTTCATGGGAACCCGCCCCATGTCCATATCCGGCCCAGCTGAAGAATATGTCCTGTATTTCCTTCTTTCCGGTGATATGTATCTGAAGGGAAGGGAAAAAGCGACTATCATCTGAAGCCGGCGACATGTTTATTCTTGGATCCCCCTGGAACACCGGGGACAAAAGCTGCTGCCTGTACCTATTTTTATATCCATTTCTATCAGGAACAGCTGGAGGAATGCCATACGACGGCCGATACCATAAAAAACAAGCCCTCGCCCGCCGTTTTGCCTCGCTGCAGACCGACGAATGCACCATCCGGAATATGCCCTCCGACCCGCTGCTTCTGCCGAAGCACCTGCATATCCAGCAAACCCGGCGTCCTCCCTGCACATGACGGAACTGCTGGAACAGATAACCGCATCCCACTATAATAAGCTGGAATATTTCCGGCTTCAGACCGGCTGCCTTTTCATGGAATTCCTGCTCGCCGCCTCCCGTGAACTCACTGATTCCTTCCTGCTGGAAGGGGATTCCACGTTCACCGCCCGATCCACAAAGATCATTTACGACATCATGACTTTTTTCCAGAGCGAAAAGCTATGCGGGGGATATCACTGGCTGCCTGATCGAGCAAAATACGGCTGCAATTATGACTATATCAACCGACTTTTAAAAAGCCACCGGAAAACCATGCTGGCTTATCTGAACGAGCTGCGTATTTCAAGGCCGAGCAGCGCCTTTCCGACTGACTTGGCACAGCCGTATTTCCGACGTGGCTGAAAAATGCGGGTTCAGGGATATTTATTACTTTTCCAGGGTATTTAAAAAAACCGGGACGACGCCCGGTGCATTTACAAAAACAGTTTTTAAAATTATAATCCCAAGCCCGGCATGTGCCAAAGGCCCGGAGCGCAGGGTACAGCCGAAGTGGTACTTTATTTCCGGTAGTTCCGGCAGGCCTCCACATATGCCAGGATATTCTCTAAAAGGCACCTCCGGCTCCAGGATATGGTGGGGCCACGAAGAGGCCCCCCTTTCGCCGCGTCCAGGTTTTCCCAAACCGCTTTTTCACCTCTTCCGGTGTGCCGTGGGGCATCACCGTCTGGGTCCCGATCGTTCCGTGGAAGGAAATCCGGTCCCCGTACTGTCTGCAGATTTCCTTAAAGTCCATGCATTCGCTCTGGATAGGATTGAGCACATCGATCCCGGCCTCGATGAGATGGGGATAAAGGGTTCAATAAATCCGCAAGGAATGATAGAAAGACAAGGATATCGGATTAATGGCCTTCACCATGTCCACAAGCCGGGTGAGCCTTGGCTTCAGCCACCTACGCAGCTCTTCGCTCATCATGATCGTCTGCTGCATGCCGATATCGTCCCCGAAATAAATCACGTCAACCCCTTCCGCATAGGGAACGCGCCCGTATCATGGAATTTCCAGAACCTTATCCAGAAGAATTCCCACGCGGTATCCTCTTCCGCCATCATATCACAGAACAGGTTTTCCATCCCCCTTAAATACCATGCCGTTTCCCATATCGTGGTCTGCATGTTCCCGACCGCTATCAGATCCCGTTTTTCATCCGCCTGCTCCTTCTGATGGGCATTCTCCCCATGGGCAAAAAATCCGGAGAAAGGGTATTTCTGCAAATCCTCAGATCCTCCGCATCCTCCAGGGGGGTGGCGCATGTAGGTCATATGCATGCTGTTGGGGGATTTTTCATGGCCTACGCCCCAGGTATCCAATATCCGCGCCGTCGGCAAAAAGAGGCCTCTGGTAGAATTTACGATACTGCTCCACATCATGTCCGGGAAGCCTTATGTCCTCCACCATGCATGGGAAACTGAAATATTCTGGTAATCCCCCGCCCCCAGCTCCTTTTGCACCCTTTCGATCAAAATAGGGACATAAACTGAATTCCAGGAACCCCTCATACCGGTGCGTCTGAGCAATGATAAAATTTTCTCTGTTTGTCATTTTTTCTCCCATCCGCGCTTTCGCGCACGCTCAAGGGTCAGGAAGGCAGAAAGGACTTTCCTTCAGCCTTTCCTTATGTTTCCTCCGTCAGTTCGGTCTTTCCTTTTCATATTCCGGTACTGCGCCGGCGTCATTCCCGTATGCTTTTAAAAATACGGCAGAAATACTGGGGACTGTTGAATCCGGTGAGAGAAGCCACCTGGGTAATATCTTTTTCCCAGTCCCATAAAAGCTCCTTTGCCCTGGCAATGCGCAGCATTGGTTATATATTGAGAGCAACTGATGCCGATGCTGTCCTCAAACGTCTTGGCCGCATACCGGGAGCTCATTCCCAATTCGCGGGACAGCTCCTCAATATTGATATCCTCCTCCAGCCTGCTGTGGATGCGATCCAGGGCTTCCCCCAGCTTTCCCTGGCGGCTGTCCGCCTGAAGCCGTTCCTTTTCCATGCTGCGGCTGAGCATGGCGTACAGCTGAAGCAGAGAAAAATCCAGCTGCGCTTCCTGATAATCGTCCTCCTGCCGTCTCTGATAATACCTGCCGATATTTTCAAGCACTGCACAATTCCCCCGCAGTCCTGAAAACACATAAAACGGCCGGTCATAATGGAAACAGGTGAGGGACTCCGGAATTTTTCAGGAAGGGCCGTCCGGTAAATCAGCTGTGAGTGATGGCACAGGATTTGCTCACATCCACCATAAACAAATGCTTTTGGCCGGGATTGACAACAATGCAGCTTCCCCTTTTCAGGGGTACAATCCGTTCCCTCCACCTCCATCATACAGCAGCCCGAATTGGATATAATTGATCTCCACCTGAGGGGTGGGCATGGCTGTCAAACCTGTAATTTGCAGGGAAACGTATTTTACGGATTGTCTGGATAAACGTACCATATCTTCATCTGCCAGAAGTCCTGTCAATTCTTTTTTCTACCGGATTCACTCTCTGCTATTCCTTTCTGTCCGGCCGGAAACTGCCCGGGATGCATGGAAGCTTTATGATGAGATACAGGGTGAGTATACGCTTCATCACAGCTGCAATTGGACAATCCGGCTGATACTTTTCTACTATAACACTTTATTTTTCCTTAATCTTTTAAAACGAACATTATTTTATATTTATTGTACTTTTCGGAACTAACAAGAAACCCCGGCATGCATTTTCTGCACACCAGGGAATGAATTATTCTTCAAAAGCTTAATGATACTGCGCACACACTCCAAACCGCCCCATCGTTTTCTTTGAGCTTTCCGATGACCACCTGCAGCATATCTCCGTAATAGTGGGTTTCCAGTCGTTCCAGGTCAATACATTCATCCAGGCCGATGATCGACCATGCCAGGTCATGCGTATAGCCATAACGCCAGTTTATCGTATGAATACTCTCTCCGAAAGCAGGATCCGCCAGCCTTTTCACATCATTTATGCTGTCGTAAGCATCCCTGTTAAGGGAACCGGGAAGATATGTCCGAACACTTCAGCAAAGTTATGGCTGTCAAACGTGTGCCACATATGAAGTCTCCGCAAGACCGCTTCATCCGCACTTTTCTTCCTTCAGGCTCATCCGCTCCGAGGCTGTCGGGGCCATATGTACCAATTTTTTTCATATAACCGTCCCACATTCCTTCACGCAGACAAAATCCATCACACGCTCGATCCGTTTCAGGCCGTCCGCGAGTGTATATTTCGGCGCGACCCTGTCACCAATAAGATACAGCGAATCAATGCAGGCAGGGGTGACCGCCGGTTCGGGTGATTTCTGAGCACACCTGAAATCCGGACAGATGATTTCATCCCCGTCGTATCACTGTGATCACCGCAAACGGAACGCTGTTTCCCTTCAGCTTCGCTATGACAGGCTTATTCCTGTCTATGGAAGCAGAGATCCGTTCCATAAACACAGCCGTATCGGTAACGGCCTGATAATCATAGCCCGCAAAGCCAAACAGAAATTCGATGTTGTCCGCCGCTCCCCATCGTAAAAATCATCCGCGTTAATCAGCCTCTCCATCTCACCGGGCACCCGTCATAAGCACAGCGCAGCGAACTGTGGCCGCATATGGTGTCAAAGAGGAAAACATCTTTCCTGCATTGCATGAGGCTTGGTTGCACAATGCAGCTGCTGCACTGCCCGTTCTCCCACTGGCTGCAGCGGGTCACTCCCTTATCCTCCTGCCTCATGCCCTCTAAATACATATAAACCGACGTGAAACAGTTAATAAAGGTAGTCGATGCAAAACCGGAAAAGGGAATCGTAAAGTCAAGCTTTGTCATGGTTCTTTCCTCCTGACATAATATCATCTGCTCACATTTTAATCCATTGTGCTGTTGTAAAATCATTCTACTATATTCCGGTACTGGACAACAACTTATTGTTAAAGGCATTCCCGGAAAACCTTTTTTGCATATTGTATAACAGGGATAAAAAACATCTGTATAAAGGAATTTACACTATGATAAAAATTATAATTTTATGTATAGCCGGCGCGCTCTTTATCGGGCTTGTTTTGTTTATGATCCTCCGGGTATTACGCGCCGTAATTCACCTTCAGAAAAGGAAAACGGCCTGCCGCCCCTGCTGAAAGGAGGAACTTGAGGATGCCGGCTTTTCCTATGACCGGCATCAGGATATCTTCTGCTCCAATGTCAACTTTGCTGGGCAGCGGAAAATGGGCTACTCCGTTTTATGATAGTCACCGGCTTCCATATGGTCATGCATTGCTTTTCTTATAATAACAAACGATGGCTGATCGAATTCTGGAAGGGCAGTATGGCACTACCGGCGGTGAAATAAGGTAATAACACGGAGAAAGAAGATATCACCGTGGAAGGCTTCACAGGCCCTTTATGAAAGCGTACAGGATAGTGAAATGCTTCCCATGAGTTTTACACTCCGCAAATATGAAAAAGCCGCTGTTTTCGTGCAGCGCCGTCCACTGGTGGCTGACCGGCTTCCGGCCCGGAAATTTTCTTTTCCAGGACACTCTCCATGGACGCCCGCATTCAATTTCCGGATTATGAAATGCAGAGGCCTTCACAGACGCGCTCATTGACCTGGGCTACCAGTCCCACAATATGCTGTCCGCGGCGACCACAGCAATACGTAACTG
>VOFB01004290.1_pt1 | contig 12785 bp, 20 predicted proteins | sample 5384141 | NCBI WGS metagenome assembly VOFB01 (sample SAMN12384721, study PRJNA508395) | human gut metagenome | isolation source: healthy gut A | host: Homo sapiens | reverse complement strand
AGGATATTCTGGCAATGAGTGAGTTCTTCCGCCAGAGAGATCCTTCCAGACTGGTTCATTACGAAGGGGTATTCTGGAACCGGGAATTTGACCGGATCAGTGATATGGAGAGCAGAATGTATGCGAAACCTGCCGAAATTGTGGAATATCTGAAAAACCGACGGGAAAACCATACATCAGCTGCGAGTATATGCATGCAATGGGGAATTCCTGCGGAGGAATGGAGTTATACACAAGACTTGAGGATCAGTATATCAGATATCAGGGCGGTTTTATCTGGGATTATATTGACCAGGCTGTGTGGCAGAGAGATGCACAGGGGAATCAACGGCTGGCCTATGGCGGAGACTTTGACGACCGTGCTACCGATTATTGTTTTTGTACCGACGGTATTGTCTATGCGGACAGAACACTGTCGCCGAAGATACAGGAAGTGAAGCAGTTGTACAGCAATGTGCGGATTCAGGTAAGGGAGAAGTGCATTATCATTGAAAACCGAAACCTCTTTGCAGATCTTGAAGCATTTACCTTTGAGGAACGGGTGGAAAAGGATGGACAGCAGATTGCCCTTCGGAAACTGGACATTCATGCAGAACCGGGAACACGGACAGAAACTGCAAGAGAAAATTGCCGGGCGATCCAGGAGAATATACCGTAACGGTGACCGCAAGATTGAAGGAAGACAATCGCTATGCAGACGCGGGACATGAAGTTGCTTTTTTGGGCAGGGTGTATTTCAGATAGAGGCCTGCCAAAGAGAGGAGCAGACACAGAAGAAGGCCCGCTACGGAATTTCATGTCATTTATGGAGATGTAAATATCGGGGGTACAAGGAGAAGGATTTTCAGCTCTATTTTCCAGAAGCGAAGGCGGCATCATATCTCTGGTTTACGGAGGAAAGGAATATATCACCAGAACGCCGAAAACTGACCTTCTACCGTGCTTTGACGGACAATGACAGAGGAATGGGGGCAGCTTACCGTGACAGCGGATGGCTGGCAGCATCAATGGGGATGCGATACGTTCCTGAAAGTTTCCAGGTGGCAGAAGAACCGGAGAGCCTTCAGATTACAATGGAGTATGAGGCGAAATATCCGGAAGTTTTCCGGTGTACGGTAACTTATCGGATGGCAGCGGATGGGAAGCTTGAGATGATGATTGCGTATCCGGGAATCAGGTGTGAGGAGTATCTGCCGCTGTTTGGAATTGATTTTAAGATGAAAAAGAACTCCGGAAGTTTTTCCTATTATGGATATGGTCCGAGGAAAACTATGCAGACCGGATGTGCGGAGCAAGGCTTGGAGTATTTTACACCTCAGCTGACAAAAATCTGTCACAGTATCTGATTCCTCAGGAATGTGGAAACCGGGAAGGGGTTCGCTGGCTGAAGCTCTTAAATCAGGAGGGAGAAGGGCTTCGCTTTTTGTGCAGAGGGAGCGCCCTTTGCAGCAAGTGTACTTCCTTACAGTGCATACGAACTGGAAAAATGCCCTGCACGCAGATGAATTGCCGGTATCAAGGTATACCTGGGTGCGTCTGATGGCTGCACAGACCGGAGTGGGTGGAGATGACAGCTGGGGAGCACCGGTGCACGAAGAATACAGGATTCCGGCATCGAAACCTTTAAAGCTGCATTTTCGGTTGCGCCGGTCAGAGCGTGAAAAGTTGGTAAGTGTACACCTATGGGATTGGTAGTAACGGACATGTCTGCTGGCGCAGACATCACCATTCATGAAAGTGAGGGTTATATGAATAGAAGGTTGAATTTAAAAAAAGATTGTGGCAGGAGGGGCAGCTCTGCTGTTTGGAATATCGGTGATGATTCCCCTGCATTGGCAGCGGTATCAGGAGAGACAAATACAGACCGTAAGATTGCGTTGAATCCGGAAGTGCGATATCAGACACTGAAGGGATGGGGAACCTCCTTGTGCTGGTGGGGGAACAGTATAGGCTCCTGGGGAGATCGGGATTTTAACGGAAATGGCAGAGCAGACCGTGAAGAAATTGCAGAACTGGCGTTTTCGCCGGAGTATCTGAACCTGAATATCGTCCGATATAATGTAGGCGGGGGTGATAAGGAGGATACTTCCATGAAACGGTGCGAGGGTATTGTACCGGGTTGGACTGAGGATATGACGGGGAACCAGGGATGGCAGCGGAGCGTTTGATGCTGATGCTTTTTACAAGAAAGATACGGAAGCAATGGCGGATGCAGGCCAACTTTGATGTTGGAGCAGGCGAATGCCTACAGACAAAAAGAAGGAGACATTATTAATGAGGTCTTTTCCAATTCACCGCCGTATTATATGACGAAATCGGGCAGTTCAACGGGCGGAACCAGTAAGGATCCCAATAATCTGAGAGAGGATCAGTATGATGAGTTTGCCCAATATATGGCAAGGGCCGTGAAGTGGGTGGATTTGGATCTGAAGAAAAAGTACGGAACAGGTGTATCTTATGTAGAGCCTCTCAATGAACCGGATACCAACTACTGGATGAACGGAAGTACCAAGCAGGAAGGATGCATCTTTAATACCGGTGAACTACAGTCCAAAGCCTATCGCGAGATGAGTGCGGCCTTGAAAGCAGAAGGGCTGGAAGGGTACAGATTACAGGAACAGATGAGACGTCCCTGGAAGTGCAATCAAATCCTTCCGTCGTCTGGATGATGATGTAAAAAAGAAATGAGTACCATCGGCGCTCATACCTACAGCGGCAACGATGGGGAGCGTAAAGAACTGTATCAGATCGCACAGCAGTATGATAAGGATTTGTGGATGAGTGAAATCACAAGGCGGAGGAAATCATTACGACGGCCGCCATGAATCCATGGATGCAGTTAATAGCAAATCCCAGAGTCAGGGAATTATGGCGGATCTGAAATATATGCAGCCTACAGCATGGATCGCATGGCTGGTTGCGGATAGTGAATATGAATGTCTGCAGACCAATTCCAACTGGGGTCTGCTTCATGCGGTATTCGAGTCCGACGGTCCTGTTCCGATTATCATACCAAACTGGTAAACAGCGATGGATCAAAGAAGGACGGGGTGCCGGAACAAGGATATTGGGCAGTGACAAAGCAGTTCTACACCATGATGCAGTACAGCAAATATCTGAAAGCAGGCTATACGATGATAGAGATTGCGGATAGCAATATGTGTGCTGCGGCTTCGCCCAATGGAGAAGAACTGGTAATCGTCGCTCAAAACTTTGGAAGCGACAGAGAAACTGCCGTAAGCCTGAGAAATGTTCCGGGAGCGTCTGCAGCAGAGGTTTACCGGACTTCCGATACAGAAAGCTGCGAATTGGTTGAGACACAGGATGTATCGGATCTGGTACTGGATGTAACCTTGCCTGGTAATTCCGTTACCACGTATGTGATCAGAGGAAAAGAAGGCGCTGCAGTCTGATACAAAGAATCAGAAGAAAACAGTGAAGGCGGATATCGTAAAACCGGAGGAAACCTGGACTTCGGAAGTGGACAAATTCACGTATGAGGGTTCCTGGGGAGAATCTTCGGAATCGTATGGAGGCGGAAAATATACGACTGCCCAACATGCTTCGGCAACCTTTACATTTGCAGGAACTCAGGCGGTTCTTTATGGAACGAAGGCGCCGGATGGAGCGGCGGCAGAGGTTTCTGTTGACGGCGGAGCGCCGGTGGAAATTTCCTTGCAGCAGATAAGAAGAATGGAACTGTGCTGCTCTTTGATACCGGAAAATTGGAGAACGGCGTACACACTTACGATATCCAAGGCAGAAGGCCAGTCAGACCGTTTGCTGGAACTCAATTATGCACAGATTATCACAGGGGAATTTACAGAAGAGATTACTGCTGTTCAGGCGTGTGATACCCTGTATACAGTAAGCGGCGTGCGTCCAAAGTTACCGGAAACCGTAACAGTATGGACCAATAAAGGAAATCCCATCGAAAAAGGGTGGAATGGAATCTGAAGGATGTTGATTTCACCAGCGACACAAGCGTTTACGGAACAGTGGAAGATACGGATGTGTCAGCATCCGTTGAGGTGAGAATCGTTGAACCGAATATCCAGTACTTTATTGATTGTAATAATCCGTCGTCTCCGGCACATGAAGAAGTTCTTAAATATGCAGAAATTCTGAATGAGACTTCCGATCAGGCATATGCGGAAGGCAGCTGGGGGGTATCTGGAAGATTACGGTCCTTATAATGGGGACGTCAAAGATTCTTATGACATCGGCTGGTATGCATACAGCGGACAGACGATCGCTTATACAGTTCCTCTGGAAGCCGGTACCTATCAGGTGAGTTTCGGATTCAAAGAATGGTGGAAAGGTTCCAATTCTTCCCGACCGATGAAGATTTCCGTCATGACAGATGGGAACACAGTGGAGCTGGGGACCTCCAATACCTGGGAAAATGGAAACTGGTGGAACAAAGATACGTATACCGTGACGTGCAAAACAGCAGGGAGGCCACCTTCTATGTGGCCAGGGGAGATCGCTCGGATGCGGTACTTTCCTTTATACAGATTCAAAAAATATTGGAATTAGACGGCTTAAAAGAATCCTTGGCTCAGGCATCGGCTGTAGACAGAACATTGTATTCTGAGGAGGCTTTGGCTGTTCTGGATCAGAAGTATAAAGAAGCACAGGCGCTTCTTTACAAAGCCACAACTTCTCAGGAGCAGATTGACCAGACAGATGCAGAGCTTCGGGAAGCAATTTTGGAACAGAAGCCGACAGAGGACACAAGACTGAATTCATTGATTCAGAATGCAGAAGTACTGTTGAAACGTGCGGAGCGGTATACACCGTCCAGTATCCAGGTTTTGAAAAATGCACTGGAACAGGCAAAAACTGTGGCAGAAAATGGAAAAGCGGATGAGTCTGCAAGAAATGAGGCGTATTCCAACCTTGCCGCAGCCATGGTAAATCTTGTTCAAAAGGGGAATAAATCTGAATTGAAAACGCATTGGAGAAGGCCAATGAGATTCTGGAACAGTCAGACTGCTATTTTGCAGAGAGCATAAAGGGACTTGCAGCGGTGACTGAAAAGTCCAGGAGTTATATGATGATCCGGAAGTTCAGGATGACAGAATCAGAGAAGAAGTGAAGAAGCTGATGCAGGAGATTCTGAAGGCCCGCCGGATGGAAGGATGATGGATTGCAATTTCGGAAAAAGGCTGCTTTGATGAGCGGGAGAAGAGATACTTGGCAGGGAAAACCTGTCAGGTACTCTTGTATTTTAGGGAAAAGTTCTCTATACTGAATAATTGAGAAAGAGAGGGCTGGTGGGAATAAGAGGAAGGAGACCGGTCGGAAAAGGGAGAACGTATGGATGAGTATTGCAGAATTTTGATTGTCGATGATGAATATATTATGAGACAGGGAATCAGATACATGATAGCCTGGGAAGAGCAGGGCTTTCAGGTGGTAGGAGAGGCGTCCAACGGAAAAGAAGCGTTGGAATTGATGGAAACATTGAAGCCGCATAGTGTGTTTTGTGATATTGCTATGCCGGTGATGGACGGGCTGGATTTTATGAGAGTTGTACACCGAAAGTATCCGGAAGTATTGGTATTGATTCTGAGCGGATATGATAAGTTCGAATATGTGCGCCAGGCGCTGCTGAACGGTGCGGTGGATTATGTGCTGAAACCTACACTGAATCCGGAAGAATTGTCGAAAATATTAAACAGAGTCGTGTCTCAAATTCCGGGACTGAAACTGAAGCAGAAAACCGTTTCCAGTCCGGACGATTTGTTGGAACGATATCTGAACGGATACGATCAGGAATTGAATGATCAGGCGTTTAACGCATATTTTCCCCACAGTTGTTATCGGCTGATGGGATTACCGATGCGGTTTCAGAATCCCGGGAGACAGGATTTTTCGCAGGTGATTTTTGAGAAAGCGGAACAGTATCTGAAGGAACATGCTCCGGGCAGTTATCTGAAATTTTACAGAATCATGAAGTGTTATGTGTGGTATTTAATTATCCGGTGAAGGACGAGGAACGTCTGATTGAGATGATTCATGATATGCTGTGTCAGCTTTCTGTCATTTATGAACGGACATTTGCAGTCCTGGGGGAAACGCATAGAAAATTAACGGATTTAAAAGCGGAATTTGAGAATCCACTGTTTCTGGAAGCGGAAGCATTTTACCATAAAGGAATTCAGATCTATCCGTTGAAAGAATATGATGGAGTGAAGAAATCTCTGCATAAATTTGATTTCCGACGGTTTTCCGCGGCGGTTTCGAATCACAAATATGTGGAAGCGGCGGAGATGTTTCGGGAGTATATCTGGCAGGCAGTCCAGTGTCAGCTTCCGGAGTTTAAACTGAAAAATCAGGCGAAAAATCTTCTGTATAATCTTGTTGGCAGCGTGGACAGCAAGATTCAGAGGATGGAACAGATACGGTTTGAATATTTTGCAAAAATAGATGAGGCAGTCTATGCAGAAGATTTTCTGGAAACTTTTCAGGCGTTGCTGGATGAATTGCTGGAATGTCTGGAGGAGAGTATGGAAAGTCAGGATATGAAAATTCAGGGAATGTTGGATTATATTGCAGAACATTACAGGGATGATCTGGATTTAACCAATCTGGCAGAGGTATTTAATTTTAACTACTCCTATCTTTCCAGTTATTTTAATACAAAGATGGGAGAGGGGTTCAGTGAATATCTGAACCGTATCCGGATTGGACATGCCTGCCAGTACCTGGAAAAAGGGGAGTCTTCGATTGCCTCCATAAGTGCTCTGGTTGGCTATTCTGATCAAAGTTATTTTTGCAGAGTTTTTAAGAAAATTACAGGAGTAACGCCCAGTGCGTATCGTCGTGGGCGGAGACTGTGAAAATTATGGGAAAGAAATTACATCTTAACAGTATGGTAGTGAGAATTCTGGCGACAGTAATGATTGGAATACTGTTTGCTGTCATCAGTGTCAGTGCAATTGTGATCCATATTTCAGAGGATATTTTCGTGGATACCTATGGGAAGTCTCAGGAGCGGGTGTTTCTTCAGATCGAGAATGATCTGAATAAGTTTCATGAGAATCTGAATAAAATTATGGATGCGGTAGATGCAAGCTGGGCTTTCAGGCTGTATCTGAGTGATCAGGAACTGGATTCCCAGCTGGCCTTTCAGACGGCTTATGAGATGAATCAGGATTTGAGAGAGGCAATTCCGACCAATGTAGAAAATATCAGTGTCATGGTTATCGGGGTAAATGGAAAAAGTTACCTGAACCGGGAGGAATCGATTATTCTTCCGGAGTCTGAGATACTGGAATCAGATCAGCAAGCAGGTACTGGAGCGGGATGAGGGAATTGTTTATCAATATGCGGATGTGGGATTTACCTCTACAACCAGAAATTCTCCTGTTATTATGGCAACGAAGGTTCTGCGGTATCAGGAGAGCCGGGAACCATATGCAATCGTCTACATCACAATGAAAGAAAGCGACTGGTCTAAATTTTACGGATATTTTACTTCGGAGTATGCAACCTTTTATATGGTAGACGCTTCCAAACGGATCATATCCTCGGACAGAAAAGATAAGCTTTGTAAGAAAGCCACAGAGATTTTTCCGTATCAGGAGCCGGAAGAAGGTTTTAGGAGGAGCACGGCAGTACAGGAAAATCAACATGTTACCTTGCTGACCAAACAATTGCCTTACTATAATTATACAATCTGCGGTGTGATTGATACAGAAAAGCGTTGGGAAGACTTTATAATATTCCTCAGTTGTGGATTATTTGTGCTTTGGTTGCGGCAGTGGTCGTCCTGATTACATTCTGGGCGGTCGCACAAACTACAAAACCTTTATCTGCATTGGCACAGAAGATGGCAGATGCACGGAAGAAGCAATATGATGAGCATATCAAAATTACCGGATCCGAGGAGATTCAGCAGCTGGGCCGTACCTATAATTCCATGTTGGATGATTTGAACCGCTATATCGGCGAACTGATGACATACGCAAAAGGAAAAGCGAAAGGCAGAAATTTCGGCGCTGCAGATGCAGATCAATCCACACTATGTATATAATACATTGGCAAGCATCAAATGGATGATTTATCAGGGAGAAGTGGAAAAATCCACTCGTGCGATTGATGCATTTATATCCTTACTGCGGAATACAATCGGGAATATGGATGAGTATATTACGGTGGAAAAGGAAATTGAAAACCTGAAAAAATTATGTGCTGATCAATAATTACCGGTATGGGGACAAGGTGCATGTGGAATATTTTGTAACTTTCGGATGTGAGGAGTGTCGGCTTCCCAAAATGATTTTACAGCCTTTTGTGAAAATGCATTTTTTCATGCGTTTCCGGCTAATCGGAGGGGAAATATTACAGTGCTTGTGCGAATGATGGGAAGAACCTTCAGATTCAGGTGATCGACGACGGGGTAGGGATGGATCAGAAACGTTTGAGAGAGCTGGAGGAAGGGAATGCACAATCAGAGCATTTTTCAGGAATCGGCGTGAACAATGTGGATGATCGTCTGAAATTGATCTATGGAGAAGCTTATGGTATCGACGTGAAAAGTGAGGAAGGACGTGGGACAACCATTACAATTTTGCTTTCCGGCAAAGTTTAAAGAAGAAGAGGATCAGATTGGATAAAAGGCAGTTATCGGGGGAATAACTGCCTTTTATCCAAAAAATAATGCAAAAAATAAAAAAGTTCAAGTTTGGCAAAAACTAGACTGAAATAGTAAAAAATTGGCAAATTTAATCCTAAATGATAAAGATGCGATATGCTACAATGGATGCAAGAAATAAAGAAAAGGAGAGGTTATTTATGAATGGCAAAGGGTGTATCAAAAAATGATTGCGGGCATTTCGGCATTTGCAGTCGGTGCTTCCACTAATATTGCCTGCAGCCCCGGTTCTGGCAGCCCTGGGGGCATCAGACAGTATGAATCTGACGAAAGAACGTATTGCGGCGAATGATTATGTTCTGTATACCGTAAACTGCGGTACTTCAGATGCCGCCGTAGTACCAAATCAGAATTCTGAGAGAATGGGACTGCTTCAGTCCAGTGTGGATCAGAATTATGGAACAGATGTCAAGACAGGAACGGTGTGGGGCTGTGATCCTGCAGATGAATATTCTCAGGCAGTAAAACATGCAGAAAATGCGACAGATATCGGATACAGTTTTGTGTATATGTCAGATTCCGTCAAATTTGATAAGGATAAGAGTGCACTGGGGTATTCCTTTGAGGTTCCGACAGAAAAGATTGATGGGATCGAAGAGAATACATATGAAGTAACGGTAGCGTTTAAAACATTACTGGGACGAAAAGGTTGTGAATGTTTGTCTGAAGGTGAGACCGTTGCAACGGATATAACCTTGAAGTATGGAGAGGGGTGAGCCGGACTTTACAACAACGGTAACCGACGGCGAATTGAACGTACAGGTAAAAAGTCCCAGAAGAACCAGTGCGGCAGGGGATCCGATCCTGAATTATATCAAAGTAAGGGCTGTTGAGGAGAAAGAGCCGGTGATTCCGAGATATTCTCGATTACGGGCGTGAACGGGGATGCCATGTACGATACGAATGGAAAACTGATGCAGGCTCACGGTGGACAGGTTCAGCAGTTGACTGTTGATGGTGTGAAAAAATGGTATTGGGTTGGTGAGGACAAGACCAATGATTATCGTCCATGTGCTGGTATTCATGTATATAGTTCGGAAGACCTGTATAATTGGGATGATGAGGGGTGTTGTGCTCCGTACCATGGAATCCATGAGTCAGTTTGAAGATGACGAGTATTTCAGTTCTCTTTACGGCGATTATACACAGGAACAGAAAGAGGCTGTCTTTGTGGACATCGACAAAAAATAACTGTGTCATGGAACGTCCCAAGATGTTATATAATGACAAAACCGGAAAATATGTCATCTGGTTTCATGCGGATGGACGTTACCCGGGCAGTGATGCCGATTACGGGAAAGCAAAGGCGGGAATTGCCGTCAGTGACAGTCCGACAGGACCGTTTAAGCTTTTTGGGAAGTTATAAACTGAATTATGTAGACGGTGAAGGTGTGGATCATGGATTTGACAGCGCTCGTTCCGCCTGGGGTTCTGTGAGAGATATGAATCTTTCAAGGATGACGATGGAACTGCATATGTGGTTTATTCTTCAGACGGCAACAAAACTACTTATATTTCAAAAATTAAATGAGGAATATACAGGGCTTGCTACAGAACCGGACAAGGCAGTGGAAGGTGTAGATTTTACCAGAAACTTTATCAACTGGTCCAGAGAAGCTCCGGCCATGTTTAAGTATAAAGATAAGTACTACATTATCAACTCAGGGTGTACTGGCTGGAGCCCGAATCCTGCGCAGTATGCGGTAGCCGACAATCCTCTGGGACCGTGGACCAGCATGGGAGATCCCTGTTCCGACGAGGGCAAAAAATACGACTTACGATACACAGAGTACCTGTGTAATACCGGTGGATGCGGAAAACGGAAAATTTATTTATATGGGAGACCGTTGGAATGCAGGAGATTTGAGTGAATCCAGATATGTCTGGCTGCCGATAGAATTCCAGCCGGAGAACCAGATCGTGCTGCGAAGATATGCAAACTGGACATTGGATGAATTGGAGGGAAAGGGACTCTTTGATATTGAGACAGAACTTCCGAATACGGTAGAATCTGCTGCTGAGATCCCCAAGGTACTTCCGGAGAAAATCGTCCTGTCTTATGGCAATGAGAAAGAAGAAACATCGGTAACATGGGAAATCGGCGAATATGAAGAGAATAAACTTGGGACGGTAACCGTTCAGGGAACATTGACTGAGAAAGGCAGGACGTTTACCCATAGGATTCATGTGGTAGACTCCAAAACAAAGTTCTTCTTTGACAGCGGTGCAAAGAATTCGGAGTATTTTAATGCTGTCCAGGCAAAAGTTGGAACAAAGCTTCAGAATACGGTACCTGACCAGAAATATACGGAAGAATCAGGTGCAGGGTATACGGGAGTTACCCAGGAAGAAAACGGCGGGAATTATGATCTGGGTCGTCATGATGGAACAACTCTTCTGGAGAATGGCTGGTGGGCTGCTTCGGGTAAGGAGATTGCATACGCGTTCCGTCTGAACGCAGGTACCTATACCATAGCGGCAGGTTTCCAGGAGTGGTGGAATACCACAAGATATCAGAAGATGACAATTTCCATGGGAGATAAGGTATTGGCAGAGCAGGAATTTACCCTTCCATGGAACAGCAAAGATCTGCAGGTGCGCCAGGAGTTTGAAGTCAGCGAGCCGGGAATTGTAACAGTAAGCATCCGTAAGACAAAAAGGGGCAGATCCGGTTTTGAGCTGGATTGCAGTTTTGGGAGAGAGTGAGAATCCTCCGGCTGACGTTAAACTTGACAGCTTACTTAAGGCAATCGAGAAAGCCGAGGGGCTGGAACAGACGCAGAAAGAGGAACAGTGCTATACGAAGGAAAGCTGGGACGCAGTAGAGAAGGCGCTGAATGATGCAAGAGCAATTTTGAAACAGGAAGAGATCACGCAGAAAGAAGTAGATGATGCTTTCCTGAATCTGACCCTTGCTTGTAATCTGTTAGAGTACAGTGTACAGAAGGTGGGATTGAAAGCGGCCATTGACGGAGCAGAAGAACTTCTGGCAGATACAGAAGAGCTGGAACAGTATCAGAAAGAGAGCGTACAGGCATTGAGGATGCCCTGCAGGCGGCAAAACTGATTTATGAAAACAAGGATGCCAGTCAGAGTGAGGTTAATCTCGCAACTACAAATCTGGTGACCGCAGTCAATGCGCTTGTGAAAAAACTTCCGTATCAGGATGTGAGTGAAAAGGACTGGTTTTATCAGGAAGCAGCCTATACTTATAGAAAGGGAATCATGGAAGGTCTGACTCGGATACATTCGGTTCTGCCGAGACACTGAACAGAGCGCAGGCAGCCGTAGTACTTTTTTGAGAATGGCGGGAAAACCAAAATCAGATTCTGCCAATGTTTTTCCGGATGTACAGAAAGATAGTTGGTACGCAGATGCTGCAAACTGGGCGGCTGAGGAAGGGATTGTTACAGGTTATATGAACGGCCTTTTCGGCCCGGGTGATGTGCTTACACGTGAGCAGGCAGTTACAATTTTGTGGCGGTTTGCAAAGGCAAAAGGGATGGATGTCAGTGTAAAGGCAGAGCTGGGAGATTATCAGACGGCGGAAGTGTACAGACATTTGCCAGAGAGGCAATGCAGTGGGCGGTCGGAAACAAGATCGTAAAAGGGAAAAAGACGAGAAAATGGTATTAGTTCCCCAGGGAAGTATAACACGTGCAGAATATGTAGTGATTGTAACAAGATTTATGAAGGCATACATGGAATAAATGCAGGAAGTACAAAAGAGATAAAAAGTGGCTGTTGCACCAGGTAATGAGTGCGGCAGCCACTTTTTTCTGAATGAAATGAGAGTTACTTTCGTCCATAATTTTATTTTTCTGCCGATATTCTCTCGGCGACATCCCATATACATTTTTAAAAGCACGTGAAAAATGCAGCGAATTTTGATATCCGACAGAGACTCCGATATCTCCGATGGACTTAGTGGAAAGTGTCAATGCTTCAGCGGCCTTTGACATTCGATATTGAATCAGGAATTCCTGCGGTGATTGTCCAACAACCTCTTTAAAGATTTTTCCGAAATAGCTGCGCTCCAGATGACAGCGGTTTGCCATGTCCAGAATGGTGATATTCTGTGCGTAGAACTGCTCGATAAAGGAGATTGTTTCACGTACAT
>VOFB01003160.1_pt1 | contig 12787 bp, 20 predicted proteins | sample 5384141 | NCBI WGS metagenome assembly VOFB01 (sample SAMN12384721, study PRJNA508395) | human gut metagenome | isolation source: healthy gut A | host: Homo sapiens | reverse complement strand
GCAGGCGATGTCACTATCACCCCTCCGCCGACGAAAAAATGCGCCTGACCCAGCGTTCCCGCTACGATGTGCAGGAGCTGGAGTGCACGGTGGAAAACGGCCGGCTGATCCTGCGTGACCGGTCGGGCTGGGGGCTTGTCTTTTTTCGGGATTGGTTCCGTTCCTCCGATCTGGAACTGCAGCTTCCCACGAAACAATATGGGGAAGTTCTGGTCGGTATGACCAGCGGCAGCACTGCCCTGAAGGGAGTCACGGCGGATACCCTGCGGCTGAAAATGACCTCCGGCCGTCTCACCGGCGCCAACCTGACCTCTTCCCCGGATGGAGGCCGACGTGACCAGCGGAAAAATGACCGTTGAAAGCTCCCGGGCCGATGCGCTGACGGTGGAGGTCACCTCCGGCAGCGCGGCTTTTGGCGGCGCCTTCCGGAATATAAGCGGAGAAGCCACCAGCGGAACGGTCCGGATTGCCACTGATGTACTGCCCGATACGCTGGACGGGAACGTCACCTCCGGCAAGGTGTCTTTCACCATTCCGGATAACGACGGCTTTCCCTCTACTGTAAAAACCTCCGGCAGTCTGCGGAGCAACTTCGATCTGATGAGTTCGGTGAACGGGGACAAAAATCAGTATTCGTACGGCTCGGCGGCCCGTCCTATACCGGCAAAAGGTGACCAGCGGCACGCTGGAAATCCTGAAAAAAAGAATGAATGGGCTTCCGCTCCTCCTGAACATCGTCGGCGGACCGTTTGGACGGTCCCGCCGGCGTGTGTTTTATCCGAGCCGGTCGGTTTTCCGTTCATTGACCACAGGAGGCATCTTCCCCGCCTATTGCCATAGACGACAGCGGGGCGGGCGAATCAACGCCCCCGCGTTGGCGGCGGTCCTGCCGCCGGGTGAATAAGCCGGTGAATCAGCCGCTGGCGCACACGGTTAGCCGTGCAGAAGTACAGCGTCACCAGTCCGGGCGGCGCCTCCTCTCCAGCGAGGAAAACCCGTATCCGGCGGAAGAGCCGATCACAAGGAGCTCCCGCAGCTCCGCCAGATTCCTGTCTCCCCGCGCAAAAACATCAGCCAGCTCCCGCACCGTGCGGCCTTCCCGCAGAACCGGCCGCCAGCGGACGGCGCGGCCCCGGCAGCAAAAGCGGCCAAGCCGCCTTTCCCGAAGGATTTTCCCGGGAAACGGAAGATAGGTATCCCTGAGCCGTCCGTACACATACAGGCGGAGCATCCGGCCCCTCTCCGTCCCCATCATCCCGACTGCCTTCGCATGGAGCTTTCCGGTCAGGCAGCGTCCCAGCCCATCCAGCGCACGGATGTCCATCCGATCGGCTTCATCGTCGAACACCGCCCATACGCCGTCCTCTCCCCGGGCAAACCGAACGGTGCGTTCCCGCGCTGTCTCTCCCGCAGGGCATCAACCCCTGCGCGTCCATATACGCGGTGATTACATACATAATCCTCTCCCGCGCCGCCTCTGTCCGACTTCCGAGAATCAACTGCAGATTGGCGTATCCGGCCATGACGGCCTCCCTTCCCCGCCGGCAAGCGGCGGACACTGTCGACAAAACCACCGGCGGACTGTCCCCGTATAACCGCCGCTTTTTTTCCCGGTTAAAAATCCAGCCTTTCCCGCAGCCGGGCCGCCGCGGCATAAGCCCGGCGGAGGAACGCGTCCGCATCCATCCGGCTTTCATACCATTCCCCCGCCTGCACCTCCAGCGTCAGCGGGCCGTCGTAAGCGGCGGCACGAAGCCGGTCAGCGACTTTTTTTCCCAGTCGATCACCCCGTCGTAGGGCAGAATATGCCGGTCCCATTTCCCATCGTTATCATGCAGATGGAGGGCCTTTACCCGGCCCGGATACCGGGCGGGCAGGCCGTTTCCGCGGGAAAGCCCTGCGCGGGAGGAAACTCCACCCGCGCATGCCCGCTGTCATAGCAAAAAGCGGCATCCTCCAGCGCATCCAGCGTTCGCCGCACATAATCGGGATGGCGGAGATTCTCGAAGGCCAGCGTCACTCCGGCCTTTCCGGCTTCCTGCACCGCCCGGCGGAGCCGGTCAGCCCCCGGGATGCCAGGGCGGCGGATTCGGGCCGTCGGTAATATGCACCACCAGCGTATCCACCCCGCAGGCGGCGCACTCCTCCGCACAGCGGATCAGGCCGCTGGCGTAACCGTCCCCCCTTCGGCCCGGACAGCCAAAGGGTATTGCATCCGTCAAAAAGGGGCATGGGCGTTCTCCACTCGCAGTCCGCATTCCCGCGCCAGAAGGCTGGCGGAACAACGGCACATCATCCCCGTCGAACGCCCCCCACCAGAGCATTACGCCGTCAAAGCCCGCCGCCCGGATACGGCGCAGCGATTCCGCCGGAGGCAGATCGTAACCAAACCAGACAAATATTCCGAGAGGTCGCATACGGCGGGCCGCCTTTCATAGAGAAAATAAATGCTGACAAATTCGGTGAAAAATGTGTCCGCGCGGGAACCTGCGCGGTGATTTCCGTCCTTCGGCTGTTAAACTAAAATAAATACTACCATATTCTTAAAGGAATTTACAATTGGACAGCCGACAGCGCTATGATATAATGTTCTTTGGGAAAATGCCGACAGGCATTTTCGATTGCGCCGCCGGAAAAGGCTCGCACAGAACCCGGCCGGGGGCGCTATGGTATAATGACATTCAGGAGAAATGCGCAAACCTTTTCTCCTTCCCGCCGTTTCGGTGAACCCCTCAACGCTACCATTTTGAAAGGATTGGATTTCCGTGCCTTTTTATTCGCTGGTCTGCCGCCGCTGCGGCCATTCGTTTGAAAAACAGGCTTCCATCTCCGAACGAAGCGAAAAAAACGATCGTCTGCCCCGCCTGCGGCGGGACGGAGCTGGATCCCGATTATTCCGCCGGCAGCGCCGCTGTAAAAAGCCCTCCGGCGGACGGCCGGAAGGCGGCTGTCCGCACGGCGCGGGCTGCGGCTGCTGCTGCGGAGGACACCGATGACGGCGCGTTCCGTCGGCCTCCGGTGGAAAAAAAAGCGTCCGCCGCGCTGCTGTCCGTGCTGCTGTCCGTGCTGATCCTTCCCCTTTCGGGCTGTAAGAAAGATACGCCGGAAGGGAAAAACTTCCGTTTTCCCCTGTCCGCCGAACCGCGGCAGATCGATCCGCAGGTTTCCACCGACGCGGCGTCGGTCACCATGGTGGCGGCGCTGTTTGAGGGGGCTGGCCCGTCTGGATGAAGCCGGAGGGCGGTTCCCGCCGCAGCAAACTGGGCCGTGTCGGACGACGGGCTGACCTACACCTTCACCCTGAGGGAATCGAAGTGGAACGACAGCACCCCTGTAACCGCACAGGACTTCCTGTTTGGCATACAGCGGGCGGTGCTTCCCAGCACCAAATCCGCTCTGGCTGAACAGCTTTTCGTCATTAAGGGGGGCAAAGGCCGTCAACGAGGGAACGGCGGAGCTTTCACTCCCTTGGCGTAACGGCGCCGGATGAAAAAGACGCTGGTGATTACCCTGACGGAACCCGACGCCGCTTTTCCGGCAAAAACCGCTTCCACCCTTATATGCCCTGCAACGAGGCGTTTTTGAAAAAACCAACGGCCGGTACGGGCTGGAGGTGGAATACATTCTTTCCAACGGCCCGTTTTTCCTCAAGCGGTGGAACCACAACGAAAATCTGCTGCTGAATAAGAACGAGGGGTATGCGGACGCTGATTCCATTCTTCCGGCCGCAGTACGGTACATGATCGGGGAGGCCGACGACCCCGTGACGCAGTTGAAGAACGGTCTGCTGGACGCCGCCCCATCCCCGCCGGTTCACTGGACGCCGCCCGGGAAGCAGGGCTGACCCTGACCCCGCTGGAGGACACCATCCGGACGCTCTGGATGAACAACGGCAACGAAGCGCTGAAAAAACGTCCGCATCCGCCGCGCCCTGCGGACGCGCTGGAATGGGAAACCATCGCCGCCCAGTTGGATGAAGCGGCCGCCCCTGGCCGAAGGCTATGCCGCTCCGGCTGCCGTTCTCTCCGGCGCGGAACGCTATCGCACCGGAGAGAACGCCCTGTCTCCGGAATCCGACAGGGAGGGGGCGGCCTTGGGGCTGAAGGCCGGTCTGCGGGAAGCGGGCCTGTCCAAAATGCCCCGTCTGACCCTGCTCTGCGCCGAGGACGAATACAGTATGAATCTCGCGCGGTACGTCGTGCAGTCCTGGCAGAAAAACCTTTCCCTTTATTTTGATATCGAAGCGGTCTCCGCTTCGGAGCTGGAAACACGGGTGAAGGTGGGAAATTACCAGCTCGCCCTGTACGCCTGCTCGGCGCCGGGCCCCACGGCGCTGGACGCATTCGGCGCTTTCTCTTCGGAAGGAACGGGGAATTACGCCCGTTTCTCCGACAGCGCCGTGGATCAGGCGGTGGACGACGCTCTGCTGGGCGGAACGAATCGGGAGGAAATGGAGGCGCTGGAAACCCTTCTCTGGGAAAATGCCCCTCGGTGCCGCTGAGCGTCGAAAAACGATATATCGGCATTCCCGCGAACGACAGCGGCATCATTGTCCGTCCCTTCGGCGGCGGGGCGTTCGGCGCGCCCTACGACTTCCGGTACGCCGGCAAGCTGGACGACTGACCGCGCCGCCCTCCTCTTCGTTTCGGAATCATCAGGAAAACTTAACCGTTTTTTGTTGAAGGAGAATAGCAAATCGTATATAATGGAAACAGGCAGTCCTTTATCGGCTTTTAAGCGGAAAACGGGACTGCCTGTATAATTTACCTATATATTTTACAGGACACTGCCGTTTGGGCGATGGATAGGACGGGAAAGCAGATGGACAGAAAACGGGTTGTTATTATCGGCGCGGGCCCCGCGGGGCTGACAGCGGCTTACGAGCTTCTCCGCCGGCCGGAGGATCAGAAAAGTACGAGGTCATTCTGCTGGAGGAAAGCGATGACGTGGGGGCATTTCCCGCACGGTGCGGCACGGCGGGAACCGGATGGATATCGGCGGCCATCGCTTTTTCTCCAAGAGCCGGAAGTCACCGACTGGTGGCACGCATTGATGCCCACGCAGGGCGCTCCCTTCCTTTGACGACCGGCTGCTCGGGCGTGAAAAGCCGCTGGAGCCGGGAGGCCCCGACCCGGAGACAGAGGACCGCGTGATGCTGGTCCGCCGGCGGGTATCCCGCATTTACTATGCCCGGCATTTTTTGATTACCCCATCAGCATGAAATGGCAGACTATCCGAACATGGGGTTCTTTACCACCCTGCGGGCGGGCTTCAGCTACCTTGCCGCCTGTGTTCATAAGCTGCCGGAAACCTCGCTGGAAAACTTCTACATCAACCGCTTCGGCCGGGTGCTGTATTCCATGTTTTTCGAAGGCTACACCGAAAAGCTGTGGGGGCGGCATCCCCGGGAAATATCGGCCGACTGGGGGGCACAGCGGGTAAAAGGGCTGTCCATCCGGGCGGTGCTGAAGGATATGTTCGGCAAACTCCTGCCCGGAAAACGAAAGAAAAAAAGCGGGAGGTCGAGACCTCTCTGATCGAGGAATTTTCTATCCTAAACACGGCCCCGGCCAGCTTTGGGAGACGGTGGCCGCCGAGGTGGAGGCGCGGGGCGGCACGCTGCTCCAGGGCTGCCGGGTCAGCCGTCTTGAATTGTCCGACGGCGTAATCCGCGGCGTGTGCTACGAAAAGGACGGGGAAACCCACGAGCTGGAGGGAGTGCTTTCCTTTCCTCCATGCCGGTGAAGGCCTCGTGGCCGGGATGGGAGACGTTCCCCCGCCGATGTGAAACGGATCGCGGCCGGTCTGCCCTATCGGGATTTTGTCACCGTCGGCCTGCTGGTAGACCGGCTGAACCTGAAAAAACGAGACCGGCATCCCCACCCTTGGCGATATCGTGCCCGATTGCTGGATCTATGTGCAGGATACCGGGGTGAAGCTGGGCCGTATTCAGATTTTCAACAACTGGTCCCCCTACATGGTGGAGGATCCGGAACACACCGTCTGGATCGGGCTGGAATACTTCTGCGCCGAGGGGATGATTTCTGGAATCTCGGGGAGGAAGAATGCGCCCGTTATGCCGCCGGCGAACTGACCGCCATGGGGGTGCTTTCGGACAGCCGGGCGGTGCGCGGCTTTCACCGCGAACAGGTGAAAAAAGCCTACCCCGCCTACTTTGACACCTACGCGGAGATGGACCGGCTGATCGACTGGCTGGATACCGTCGGCAACCTTTACTGCATCGGCCGGAACGGCCAGCATCGGTACAACAATATGGATCATTCCATGATGACGGCCTTCGAGGCGGTACGCGCCATTCGGGAGGGGGATTCCTCCCGGAAACGGATCTGGAACGTCAACACGGAAAGGGAATATCATGAAGCGAGTAATTGACTGGGGAAAATGGTCCCGGCGCGCGAATACCGGCGTCGCGGCGCTGGCTCTCCTCTTTGCGGCCGGGCTGATCGTCTATTATATCTGGTTTCCCTCCTGGGGATATTTCCACGCCGACTGCGCCGACACCATTCTGTGGGCGGAAGCGACCTGGGACGCGGGAAGCCTGCTGAATCCGGATTTTTGCCTACGCCTGTCTGCTGCCCTTCGGCGGCCAGCTGCTGATGGCCCCTTTTATCGGCCTGTTCGGGTATCGACCACCGCTCAGGCGATCGGTATGACCCTGTTTCTGCTGCTGTTTATCGGGGCGCTTGCCGCCCTTTTTTCCGCACGATGCGCTGGCCCGCCGGCTGGACCATGGCTTCCATCGCCCTGATCCTTCTGACCGTTTCTTCCAGCGACAAACTGCGGGAAATTTTCTGGGGACATATTATTTATTACAGTCTGGGAATGCTGTTTCTCTTTGCCGGACTGGCGCTGGCTTTCCTCACCCTTCGCTCTCTGGACGGCATGGCCGAAGACAACATTCCCGGCCGGCGGCAGTTTCTCCTGCTCGGTGCGACCGGGCTGTGGTTCCTGCTCTGCTCCATGAACGGGCTGCAGGCGCTCACCATTTTGCTCTGCCGGCGATTGCCGGGTGGCGGGGGAACGGTTCCTCGACACAAAGCAGGATGGCAAAGCGGCGGAAAAACCGGCGGGCCTACTGGCTGATCGGGTCGATGACGGTCGGCACGGTGCTGGGCATCCTCCTTTGGGAAGCTGATCGGTCAGGGAATGTCCGCGGGGTATGCCACCGCCTATTCCAGCTTCGACGATTCCACCGCCTGGTGGGATAATCTCGGCCGTCTGATTCCCCACTGGATGACCCCTGCTCGGCGTTTCTTTATCCGCAACGGAGACGCCTTTATGACCGAGGAAGGGTTTCTCAACCTGCTCCGGCTGCTGTTCGGCATCGTGCTTGCCGTCGTGCCGGTTGTCATGCTGTTCTTTACCGAAAGCTCGACAAACCCCTGAAAATCCTGCTGCTGGCTCACTGAACCATGACCGCGCTGATCCTTGCGGCGTTTGTGTTTGGCCTGCTGTCCAGCGCGGATTGGCGGCTTTCCCCTCTGGTGTGCTCCGGCATGCTGCTTCTGACGGCTTTCGCCCGCTGGATGTGGACGCGGCAGGAAGGGCGGCGGTTCGTTGTGCTGCCGCTGATTCCGGCGGCAATATTCTGTCTGATGACCGCCTCCGCCATCGGTGAAATGCCCGCGGATTACGGACGGGACACCGGTCTCAACGCGGTGGCGGATTATCTGGAGGAGCAGGGCTGACCTTACGGCTACGGCACCTTCTGGAACGCCGGCAGTGTGACTGTCTTATCGGATTCCGAGGTGACGGTGCGAAGCGTGAAGATCACCAGCCCGGCTGCGAGCCCGATCTGTACCAGACCAACGCCAACTGGTATACGCCGCAGGACGGGCAGGAGACCTATTTCCTGCTGCTGACGGCCACGGAATACCGTGAGATGCAGAGCGGGGGAAACCCGCTTTTGGAACAGGCGACAGGGCATCTGTCCTGTCAGGGATACGAAATCCTTCCTGGATTTCTGTCCGGTGGCCTGACCGAATGAAACACAAAATACGCGCCGGAACGAACCACGACTTGGTGTCCGTTCCCGGCGCGTTTCTGCAAACAAAAAAAAACCTGCCGGGTGGGGCAAAAACAAAAGTTGGAAAGGTTTCCCTTCTTTTTTTTGTTGTTGACTTGTTCCTTAATATTCGGATATAATCCATTTATAAACAATATACTTGAAAATTTTCGCATTATAGTGTTCTATAAATGTCGCTTTCAAAGGAAGGAGCAGTTTGGATTCTCTAAAAGAAACATCCTGCTCGGGCCGGCGACTACGACCGATACGGTGAAATGGGCGCAGGTGGTGCCGGATATCTGCCCCCAGGGAACGGGAGTTCGCGGCCAAGATGAAGCGGCTTGCGGGAGGAGCTTTTGTGGACGTGGTTCACGGCCGGAAGGATAAATATACCAGTGTGCTTTTCTGCGGTTCCGGCACCATCTGTATGGACGTTTGCCTGAATTCCCTGCTGCCGGAGGGGAGAACCATCCTGATCGTGGATAACGGCGCTTACAGCAGCCGGGGGGCGGAAATCTGCGAATATTACGGCCTGCCGCATATCCGGCTTCGTCTTCCTATCGACCGGCCGATCGACCCGGAGGCTGTGGAAGCCGCGCTGCGGAGCCATCCGGATATCGGCGTGGTATACACCACCCACCATGAAACCGGCACCGGCGTGCTCAACCCGGTGCGGGAACTCGGCGCGCTTGTTCACCGGTACGGCGGGGGTCTTTATCGTGGACACCACCTCCAGCTACGCCATGATCCCGATAGACATCGAAAGGACAACATCGACTTCTGCATGGCTTCGGCGCAAAAGGGGATCATGGGGATGACGGCCTGTCCTACGTTATTGGGGACCTGGGCGCTGATCGAGCGCTCGGCAGCCTATCCCAAACGCTCCTATTACTGCAACCTGTATCTGCAGTATTCCTTTTTCGAAACCACGGGAGAGATGCACTTCACCCGCCCGTTCAGGTGGTGTATGCCGCCGCACAGGCGCTCCGAGAATATTTTGAGGAGGGGAATCCCGCAAGTGGGAGCGGCATCGGCGGGTTTGCGCCGCCATCCACAGGCTGGAGGCGCTCGGCTTCCGGGAAGCGATCCGGCTGGAATTTCAGTCGTCGCTGGTTGTCAGCGTCCGGTATCCCGACGATCCCCGCTGGAATTTTGAGAAAATACACGATTACTGCTATGAACGGGGCTTCACCATCTATCCCGGAAAAATCGCATCCGCACAGACCTTCCGGCTTTGTGCCCTCGGCGCGATCGATCAGGAGGACATCGAACGTTTTTTGCCGTCCTCCGGGACGCGCTGACTGAAAACGGCCTTTCTCCCCTGCGGTATAACCCGGAAAAGGAGGCGGTGTCCCAATGAAAACCGAGAATTCGGCCGGATCCTGAAATCCCTGCGGGTAAAAACCGTGGTCGGAGTTCCCGACTCCACCCTGAAGGAATTCTGCGCCTATCTGGAGGACGGGACCGGTTTCGACCACCGCTGCGCCGCTAATGAGGGCGCGGCGGTCGGCATGGCGATGGGCGCGTATCTCCCGGCCGCCCCCCGCCTGCGTCTATATGCAGAACAGCGGCCTGGGAAATATCGTGAACCCCACACCTCTCGTCCACCCCGATGTGTACGGCGTTCCGATGCTGTTTGTGATCGGATGGCGGGGCGAACCGGGAGAAAAGGACGAGCCCCAGCACCAGTTTATGGGGAAAATCACCCCGGACCTCCTCCGTCTGCTGAAATCGACCATGCGGTGCTGGGCCGCGCCGCCCGCCGGAAGCGCTGACCGCCGCGGCCGGAGCGGCGGAAAAGGCCCTTACGAAAAACCGCTGCTTTGCGTTTGTGATAAAAAAAAGGCGCTTTCGAGCCGTATCGACGGGAGACCCCTCCCTCCCCGCCGAAACGGATTTTGTCCGGGAGGACGCCATCGCGGAAATCCTGAAAGGCTGCGGAGAAAACGACCGCATCGTTTCCACTACGGGAAAAAATCTCCCGGAGGTATATGAGCAGTCCGACCAGCTCACCGGCGGCCATCAAAACGCCTTTCTGACGGTCGGCGGCATGGGACACGCTTCCATGATCGCCTATGGGCTGGCGAGGTCGCGGCCGGATACCACCGTTCTCTGTTTGACGGGGACGGCGCGGCGCTGATGCATCTGGGCAGCGCCGCCGTGGCGGGGGAACATCCCGCGGACAATCTGATCCACATTTGCCTGAACAACCGCGCCCATGAATCGGTGGGCGGTATGGAAACCGGCGCTCCCTCCTTCGGCTTCCGCCGGTTTGCACAGCTCTGCGGTTACCGCTACACCGCCTGCGTCCGCAGCGCGGAGGAACTGCGCGAAGCGCTCGCCTGCGCCCGGCGGCGGAAGGTCCTCTCCTTCATTGAGGTCCGGGTTAACCGGAAATCCCGGGCGGATCTGGGCCGTCCCAGAGAAAGCGCGGGGAAAACAAACGCCTGTTCATGAATACGCTGAAGGCTCCGGCGGATATCCCGCCGTCCTGTTAAAGCGGCCGGACAGCACGGCGCAGAAAGGAGAATCCGTTATGAAAACCGTATATACCTGTTTTTGCACCGATATCATCCATGAAGGCCATCGGAATCTCATTCACGAGGCCCGGAAATACGGTGAGGTTGTCGTCGGCGTCCTGAACGACGCCTCCATGATCCGCTACTGCCGCTTCCCCGCCGTCTCTTTTGAAGAACGGCTTGCAAACGCCAAAAGTATCGAGGGCGTGTCCCGCGTGGTGGTACAGGAGGAACTGTTATACGGCAATAAGCTCCGCGCGCTTCGTCCGGATTACGTTATCCACGGGGACAACTGGCGTACCGGTCCCAGACCCTTCTGCGGGAGGATGTGATCCGCACGCTGGAGGAAATCGGCGGGGAGCTGATCGAAATCCCTATACCTTTTTCCAACCATATCGCCGAGGCGGAAAAACAGATACGGAACGTCTCGCCATGCCGGAATACCGGCGGAAGCGGCTGCGTCAGCTTCTCCGGCTATGCCCGGTGGTAAAAACCATCGAGGTGCACAGCGGTCTGACCGGACTGATTGCGGAAAAACCGTCGTCCGGGGGAAAACGAACTGGATCAGTTCGATGCCATGTGGGTTTCCAGCCTGTGCGATTCCACCGCAAAGGGGAAACCGGATATCGAGCTGGTGGATATGACCCCCCGCCTGCGCACCATCGACGACGTGATGGAGGTGACCACCAAGCCGATTATTCTGGACGGCGACACCGGCGGGCTGACCGAGCATTTCGTATACAACGTGCGGACGCTGGAACGCATGGGGTTTCCGCCGTTATTATCGAAGACAAACCGGGCTGAAAAGAACTCCCTCTTTTCGGCACCGAGGTCGAACAGACGCAGGAGAGCATCGAAAATTTCTGTGAAAAAGATCCGCGCGGGAAAAAACGCCCAGCTCACCGATGAATTCATGATTATCGCGCGGATCGAAAGCCTCATCCTGGAAAAAGGGGATGCAGGACGCGCTGACCCGCGCCCGGGCCTTTGCAGCCGCCGGCGCGGACGGCATCATGATCCATTCCCGCAAAAGGAGCCGGACGAAATCTATGAATTCTGCGATCGGTTCCGGGCGTTCGATCCCACCACGCCGATTGTGGTGGTTCCCACCTCCTTCAACAAAGCCAGAGAAGCGGAATTGGCGGCGCACGGCGTCAATATCGTGATTTACGCCAACCAGCTCACCCGAGCGCCTTCCCCGCGATGGAGGACACCGCCAAAGAAATCCTTCTGCATCACCGGGCCTACGAAGCGGAAAAAAAAGCTTATGCCCTTTAAAGAGATTATTTCTCTGATCGACGTGGGATAACAGCCATAACAACAGAGGAAGCCGGCAATCCTGTGGATTGCCGGCTTCCTCTGTTGTTATCTTTCCTTCCGGTCAGACCGTGTAACGGCCGTGCGCGCGGACGGTATCGTACATGGCGGACACGCTGGCGAGCGGCGTGCCGGGCGGCAGGTTATTGGCCTCCCGCAGGATAAACCGACGGGTATGCGGCATCACATCCTCCAGAATCCGGCGGGTTTCCGCCGCCACCTGCTCCGGCGTGCCGTGCTGCAGAAGATCCACCCTCGGACCGCCCTGAATCGTAATCTCCGGCCCCAGCTCCTGCGCCAGCCGCCCATGCTCTACCGGATAACCGGTGTCAAAACCGGTAACGTGCAGCTGATCCCGGATGGTGGAAAATGCCGGGTGGCGTCCCCGCACAGGTGGATCGTGTGATTCCGTCCCTTTCCGGTGGTTACGCCTTTTCGATAAGCCGTTTATGGAACGGCAGAATAAACCGCCATAGTCCGCAGTGGAAAGAAGCGCGATGCTGTTGTCCGCAAACGAGTAATCGTCCGGCGCCGGCAGGCCAAAATACTCCTGCCAGGCCCGAACCCGCCGAATGGTCGCCTCGGTAATGTATTCCAATAGCTCCATAGCAAAATCTTCGTCCAGATACAGATCCATGCAGAACTCGCGGCGCCGCGTATGTTGCAGGCAAGGGTCATCGGGCCGTCTGGTCCCCATCCCCGCCTGACCGCAGACGACCGGGCGGCCGAGGAACGCATACGCCGAGGAGTTGAAATACCATACCAGTCCCGCATCTGCCGGTAAACCCCGAAAAGGGGGCGGGAAGTCCCTTCAAACAACTGGTTTTTGTTGTCGTCCGTCAGAAAAGGATGGGTATCCGGCACGTCCCCTTCGGGATAAAGCAGCTCCGCCCCCAGCCAGGCGGCCCCTCCCATCGTTCTGAAA
>VOFB01002920.1_pt1 | contig 12804 bp, 20 predicted proteins | sample 5384141 | NCBI WGS metagenome assembly VOFB01 (sample SAMN12384721, study PRJNA508395) | human gut metagenome | isolation source: healthy gut A | host: Homo sapiens | reverse complement strand
AAGAAGTACCGCGCCGTACACCTCGTCGCGGGGCACGATTTCCGTTTCGGGCTACAAGAATCAGGGCGATCCGGAGAAGCTGCGCGAAAATGCCGTGCGCTCGGCCTTGGCTGCGACATCATTCCCAAGGTGGAGCTGGACGGCGTGACTATCAGCTCGACCTATATCCGCTCGCTCGTCGAAGCGGGCGAGGTGGAGCGTGCCGCGCTCTCGGGCATCCGCACCGCATGAGCAGCACGGTCTGCCACGGCGAGGGCATCGGCAGAAAGCGCCTGTTTCCCACGGCGAACCTTCCCGACGCGCACATCATCGTCCCGAAGCGCGGTGTGTACGCCACGCGGGCTTACCTTACCGATGGCACGGAGTACGTCGGCGTGACGAATGTCGGCGTGCGCCCGACGGTCAGCGAGGCAAACCGCGTGACGGTGGAGACCTATCTGGTGGACTTTGACGGCGACCTCTACGGGCAGGAGCTGCGGCTCGATTTCTGCGCCTACCTGCGGCCTGAGAAAAAGTTTTCCTCCGCACGGGAGCTGCACGACCAGATCGCCGAAAATATCCGCGAGGCGGCGTCGCTCGTTTCCCTGACGGAACATGACGGAAAAACCGATAAATAGCATCGGAAAAATGATAAGGCGACACCGCGCAATTTGGCAAGCAGATTCGGCGAGAGATTTTTCGTCAAGGCAAGGACTTGAAAAGCGCAGGAATACTGTATGTATTTCAAGCTTTTAAACCACAGAATTGGCGGAAAAAGATCCGGCGAAGGCGCGAAGACGCAATTGTGCGGTGCTGCCATAAAAAAAGCACGGAGACTCTCCGTTCTTTTTGTTATTTCACGGCGCTTTTCCGACGCGCTTTTGCCGCCTCTCCGCTACAATGAGGAAAAACGACCGGGAGGTGGACAAGCCTTGAAGCGTGGAGAGCTTGCCGTAAAATTGGAACGATGGGAGCCGCTGGCCCCTGCGCCGCCTGCTTCCTGCTGACCGCCGTGCTCTGCGGCGCGCAGCTTTCGGCGGCTATGCGCCCTTTGCCCTCGGGCTTGTCGCCGCGGCGGGAAGCGGAAAGCGCGGCCTTGCCGCGCTGCTCGGCGGCGTGGCCGGAGCGCTGGTGTTCCTCGACTTTTTCCCACGCGCTGCGCACGCTGGCGGTCGTGGTGCTGCTCTACACGGCGAACAACGCCTTCTGCGAAACGAGGTGGTATCGCTCGCGGCGCTTCCTGCCGGCGATGACGGCGCTGATGTACCTTTGCGGTGGAGCTTGTGTATCGGCTGCAGGCGGGGGACCGGGCGGCGCTGTGCCTTTTGAGCATTGCGCTTGCCGTGCTGGCGGCGGTGTGCGCCCGCGCAGTGCTTGAGGGGAAAACGATGAACGAGGAGCAGCGGCAGGCGGCGCTGCTGGTGGTCGTCACCGGCGTGCTGATGGCGGCGTCTGCGCTGCGGCTTGAAAACGGCTTTGCGCCGGGACGCATCCTGCGATGCTGCTCGTGATGCTGCTCGCCTACGACCGCAGCGCCGGAACGGCGCTGGCGGCGGCGCTCGGCATCGGGCTTGCCATGGATCTGACGGCGCAGCCGGGGAGCTTCCTCCATGCAGCGGTCTACGGCTTCGGCGCGCTTTCGATGGGAAGGGAGCGCCGGGGACGGCGCGTGGGCGCGGCGCTGCTGTGGTGCGTGTCGCTCCTCCTGCTTTCTCTGCCGCTGGACGCGGAGCAGGGCCTGATCCTGCTCTACGAGGGTCTTTGCGCGACGCTCCTCTTCCTCGTGCTGCCAAACCGGCTGTTCGGCGGCAAGCGGCTTGCGGCGGAGAAGCCGGAAGCGGATGCCGCGGAGACGGAGGAGGCCGAGCGCTCTACGGCGCGCCGCCGCTTGAGCGCGACCGCGCTTCGCGCTGCGCGAGCTGTACGACAGCCTGATGCGCACGCCGAAGGCGGAGGACGAAAACCCGCGATGATCTTCGACCGCGCGGCGGAGCGCGTGTGCCGCGGCTGCTCGCTGCGCACGATCTGCTGGGAGCCCGACTATGCCAAGACCTACAACGCGCTCAACGACGCGACGCCCGCGCTGCTCGCGCAGGGCGCGGGCGCGGCGGCGACTTTCCCTCGTATTTTACGGACCGCTGCATCCGCTTTCCGAGCTTTCTGTCGGCGGTCAACAGCGAGCTGAGCGCTTTCCTGCTGCGGCGGCAGTACCGCGGGCGGCTCGCCGACACGCGCGCGCGCAGGCGGCGGGGCAGTACGCCCAGCTCTCCGAGCTGCTCAGCGGCGCGGCGGAAACGCTGGAGGCACAGCCGACGGCGGCGGAGACGCTGCTGACCTATCGCGTGGGCGCGGCGCTGCGGCCCAAGGAGGGCGAGAACGTCAGCGGCGACAGCGTGACGCATTTCGAGACCGAGGACGGACGGCTCTGCCTGCTGCTCTCCGACGGCATGGGCTGCGGGGAGGAGGCGCGGCGCGAGTCGGCGCTGGCGGTGCGTCTCTTAGAGCGCTTTCTGCGGGCGGGCGTGGAGACCTCCGGCGCGCTCAAAACGCTCAACAGCGCCCTGACGCTGCGTGCCGAGGTGTCCGAGAGCTTTACGACCATCGACCTTCTGACGCTTTCGCTGCGCGACGGCGCGGCGGAGGTCTATAAGTACGGCGCGGCGCCGTCCTACGTCAAGCGCGGCGCACGGGTGCGGCGCATCACCGGCTCCTGTCTGCCGGCGGGCCTGCAAAGCGCGGATACCCGGCCGGAGACGACCGGCTTCACGCTGGAGAAGGGCTCCTTTTTCGTCATGCTCAGCGACGGCGTGGCCGACGTGAACGACGACGGCTGGCTCATGGCGCTGCTGGAAAAATTTCAGGGCGACGATCCGCAGGCGCTTGCCTCGGCGATTCTTGCCGCGGGCCGTGAGCGCCGCGGCGGCGATGATGATTGCGCGGTGCTGGCGCTTTATCGGGATAAGGACGGCGGCGCGGTGGAGGTATAAGCAGGGCGCCGGTCGCGCCACGGATCTCGCGGACGCGGTCTTTCATATACGTGCGCTGCTCCGGCGTCAGCAGCAGATCGGTCGAGGCATTGATGCCCACGGGCATATAGTGGAAGTACCACGCGAAGACGCAGCCCTTGGAAATCAGCAGATCGAGGAAGTCGTCGCTTGTGACGACCTTATAGTTCTGGCTCGTATAGCAGATGGACACGCCGAACGGGATGCGGTGGCTGTGCCTCAGCTCCATCGCGTCCAGCGCTTTCTGGAAATGTCCATTTCCGCGGCGGCCGTCGTTGGCTTCCTCAAAACCCTCGACGCTGATGGAAACAAAGAAGTTCCCCACGCGCAGCATCTCCTGACAGAATTCCTCGTCGATGAGCGTGCCGTTGGTAAACGCATGGAACGCGATAGCCGCAGGCCTGAGCGCCGCCGAGGAGGACATTCAGGCGCTCGCGCAGTTTTACGCCGCGGCGCTCTCCGGTATGACCGCCGACTGGCTGCGCGGCGGCATGAAGTCCAACGTGAACGACCACATCGACCGGCTGGGACGGCTGCTGGAGGGCAACATCCGGCAGGCGCTCGAGCGCAGCTGCCGCTGATACGAAAGAAGGAAGGACCGACCCCGGCGGGGGGCGGTCCTCCTATGTCTTACTGTGCGCTTGCGGGGAGCGGGCAGGGCGTATTGGCAGCGTAGCGCTCAAACTCGCTGCGGAAGGCGTGCGTATCGCTGTGCGCCGCGCGGAGCGTTTCGTGCAGATTGAGATTGTGCTGCGCGGCGTCGATGACGCAGCCGGCGATGTTGGAGCAGTGGTCGGAGGTGCGCTCGAGGTTGGTGAGCAGATCGGACCAGACGAAGCCGGCCTCAATGCTGCATCCTCCCTGCTGCATCCGCAGGATGTGGCGGGTACGCATCTGCTCCTTCAGGAGATCGATGACCTGCTCGAGCGGCTCGACCAGCTCGGCGATGGCGACGTCCTGCCGCTCGAACGAATGCGCAGCGAAGGTCGAAGGATCTCCCCGATGGCGGCGGCGAGCACGTCGTATTCGCGCGCGGCGGCGGCGGAGAAGGCGAGCGACTTGCCGCGCAGCTCCTCGGCGGATTCGAGGATGTTGACGGCGTGGTCGGAGATGCGCTCGAAGTCGCCGATGGACTTGAGAAGCTCTGTGGCCTCCTCGCTCTCGTTTTCGCCGAGCTTCCGGGCGCTGAGCTTGACCAGATAGGTGCCGAGGATGTCCTCATAGTGGTCGCAGCGCTCCTCGTCGTCGCGGATGCTTCGGGCGAGCGTGTCGGTGTATTCGGTGAAGGAGCGCAGAGCGTTGTTCAGCGCACGCACGGCGCACTGCGCCATTTCACAGGCAACGGCGCGGCTGCGGCTGAGCGCCAGCGAGGGCGCGGCGAGCAGACGCTCGTCCAGCTCGGAAACGGTTTCCGCGCTCTTGCTGTCGGGAACGAGGCGGATGGCGAGTTTTTCGAGCAGATCGCCCGCGGGCAGCAGCATGGCTGTGCAGAGAAGATTGAACACCGAGTGCGCCACGGCGATGCCGGCGCGCGTGGCGCTCTCATCGAGCAGCGCGGGAGCAAGGACGGCACGCACGATGCAGAACACGCTCAGCAGCACGGCGACGCCGATGACATTGAACAGCAGGTGGACGACCGCCGCGCGGCGGGCGTTCTTATTGGTGCCCACGGAGGAGAGCAGCGCCGTGACGCAGGTGCCGATGTTCTGGCCCATGATGATGGGGATGGCCGCGGCATAGCTGACGCCGCCGGTGACGGACAGCGCCTGCAGGATGCCGACGGAGGCGGAGCTGGACTGGATGATGCCGGTGAGCACCGCGCCGACCAGCACGCCGAGGATCGGATTCCGGAAGGCAAGGAACAGATTCGTGAACGCGGGGGACCTGCGAGGCCGGAGACCGCGCCGCTCATCGTCTCCATGCCGAACATGAGCGTGGCAAAGCCGAGGAGAATGGTGCCGGTGTCCTTTTTCTTTGCGTCCTTGCAGAACATATAGAAGACGATGCCGATGAGCGCGAGAACGGGCGTGAAGGAGCTGGGCTTGAGCAGCCGCAGCCAGACGCTCGAGCTCTCGATGCCGCCGAGGCTCAGAAGCCACGCGGTGACGGTGGTGCCGACGTTCGCGCCCATGATGACGTTGATGGCCTGCCGCAGCGTCATCAGCCCCGAGTTGACAAAGCCGACGACCATGACGGTGGTGGCGGACGAGCTTTGAATGATGGCCGTTACGCCGAGACCGGTCAAAAAGCCGACGAGCGGCTTGCCGGTCATCTGGTCGAGCAGCGAGCGCAGCCTGCTGCCCGCGCGGCGCTCCAGCGCCGAGCCCATCAGGCTCATGCCGAACAAAAACAGCGATAAGCCGCCGAGCATCGTCAGAAAATCAAAAATATCCATATTCCATCCCTCTTTTGTTTCCTTGATCTTACCCATTCTTGACCAAGCTAAAGCATAAGGGAGAAATGTCAAATCCGTTACCGCTCTTTTGTAAAATCCGTGTAAAATGAACAGCACCTGCCGGAAGGCAGGCGCTGCTTTGCGATGCGCTTCGTTCAGCTGATCCACTCGGGGCCGTTGATGCGGTAGTCGCCCCACACGCCGTCATTGTTCTGCACGGCGACGCACTTTGAAAAACCGTAAGCGCCGAGCGCTGTGCGCCATTTGCTCGCGTCGAAGCTGACGGTATTTTTGATATTGAATTGCGACATCGACGGCTCCTCCCCGCCCTCCGAGAGGCTGGGCAGATTGAATGTGACCGGATCGTCGGTCTCGGTGATGGTGAAGAGAACGCCGTTTTTCCCATGCGGGAAGATGTTCTCGCCCTCCAGACCGCTGATGCCTAGCCCTCCTCGCAGAGCTGCTCGTAATTTAGTTCCAGCGGCTCCGCGCTGTGAGATCGCTGCGCGAAGGTCCATGCCACCGCGCTGCGCTCGGCGGGCGTGAGCGAGGTCGCGGCAAGATCGACGCTGATATACTCTACGCCGCTGCTGTTCAGCCCCTCGTCCTTGCCCCACAGGTCGTTCAGCACACGCAGGTAGAGCGCGCAGCGGTCGTCAAATTCGTCCGGCAGGACGGTGATGCGCTCCACCCCGCCGAACAATGCGGGATAGCTCTCCAAAATATCGCCGCCGAAGGCGACCTCGACCAGCGCACCCGCCGCAGCTGACCGTCGGCGAGCAGCTCGCCGCGCTCCGTCGGCTCGCGGTACAGGGGCAAGCCCACTCGCGTCGAGCGTGTAGATGTCGCCCCGCTCGCTCTCCACATCCGCGAGCAGCAGCGTGTTGCCCTCACTGACCGCGACCACGCGGCAGCGCGCGACTGCGCCTTCTGTTTTGGGCAAAGGCTCCTGATCGCCGCCGTCCGACGCAGGCGGGCAGGCCGCCTTCCCCGCGCAGCCCGCGAGCAGGGCGCAGAGCAGGGCGAGGGCAAGCAAAAAGGAAAGACTTCGTTTCATGGAAGGTACCTCCTCGAATGGTTTCTGTTTCCTTAGACGGACGGGAAGAAAATTTTGTTCCCAAAATTTTTACAAAATCGCGGGAAAACGGGCTTGACATTCCGAAGAAAAAGGTGGTATTTTGACCTTTCTTAATTGGGCGACGCCCAATCAGGAGTTGAAGAAAGCGCCCGCTGTGCTATGCTGAAGGGCAGAAAAGCACAAGGGAGGACGCCCCATGCAATACGATGCCGCCATCATCGGCGCGGACGGCGTGTACCTCGTCGGCGAGGCCACGGGCTTCATCGGCGCTGGTTCGTGTATACGCCGTGGGTGCGCTCGCTCATCATGCGAAGCGGCATCGAGAGCATCCGCGTGCGCCGCTCAAAGGAGGACTGACTGTGACCGCATCACCCTACATTGCCGTCGTCGGCGGCGTGAACATTGACATCGGCGGGCGGAGCGACGCCCCGCTCGTCGCCGGAGACTCGAACCCCGGGCGCATCCGCTCGAGCCTCGGCGGCGTGGGCCGCAACATCGCCCACAACCTCGCCCTGCTCGGCGCAAAGGTCAAGCTCATCACCGCGCTCGGCGCGACGACGGCGCGAAGCGCGTCGAGGCGTCCTGTGCCGATCTCGGCATCGACTTCAGTCGGACAGCCTGTACGTTCCCGACGGCGCGACCTCGACCTACCTGTTTCTCGCGGACAGCAACGGCGATATGGCGCTTGCCATGAACGACATGGCCATCTACGAGCAGCTGACGCCCACCTTTCTGGAGACGAAGCTAAATACGCTCAACGCCGCCGCGCTCGTCGTGCTCGATACGAACCTCAGCGCAGAGAGCATCCGCTATCTCGGCGAGCACTGCACCGCGCCGCTCTTTGCCGATCCCGTTTCGGCGGCGAAGGCCGGAAAGCTCGAGCCGATCCTCGGGCGGCTCCACACGCTCAAGCCAAACCGCATGGAGGCCGAGCTGCTCTCCGGCGTGACGGTCACGGACGAGGCGAGCCTGTAGCGCGCAGCGGATACGCTGCTCGCCGCGGGCTTGCAGCGCGTCTTTCTTTCGCTCGGCGCGGACGGCGTGCTCGCCGCCGACCATGAAGAAAGATCCACCTGCACAACCTCCCCCGCGCGCATGGTGAACACCACCGGCTGCGGCGACGCCTTTATGGCTGCCGTCGCCCGCGCGTTCCTCGACGGCGCGGACCTTGAGACCGCCGCGAAGCGCGGCCTTGCCGCCTCCGCCATCGCGATGGAGAGCGCCGACACCATCAACCCCGCCATGAGCCTTACGGCCGTGGCTGAAAGAATACAGTAATTTCAGAAAAGGAGTCATTTATCATGAACCGTTATCTTGACATTGCCCCGAAGTAAAGGAAGCGCTGGACGCCGGCAAGCCCGTCGTCGCGCTGGAGTCCACCATCATTTCCCACGGTATGCCCTATCCCCAGAACGTGGAGACCGCCCTCAAGGTCGAGAGCATCATCCGCGAGGCGGGCGCGGTCCCCGCGACCATCGCCATCATCGGCGGCCGCCTGAAGGCGGGCTTGACCCGTGAGGAGATCGACTACCTCGGCAAGACCGGCGCGGGCATCCCCAAGGCGTCCCGCCGCGACCTGCCTGTGCTCGTCGCGCAGGGCAAGGACGGCGCCTGCACCGTCACCACCACGATGATGATCGCCGACATGGCGGGCATTCGCGTGTTTGCCACCGGCGGAATTGGCGGCGTGCACCGCGGCGCGCAGGAGACCTTCGACATTTCCGCCGACCTTGAGGAGCTGGCAAACACCTCCGTCATGGTCATCTGCGCGGGCGCGAAGTCCATTCTGGACCTTGGCCTCACGCTCGAATACCTCGAGACCCATGGCGTGACCGTCATCGGCTACGGCACCGACGAGCTGCCCGCGTTCTACACGCGCAAGTCCGGCTTCGGCGTGGACTATGAGCTCGACACCCCCGCCGAGCTTGCCAAGGCGTTCCACGTCAAGCGGGAGCTGGGTCTGCGCGGCGGCCTGCTCGTCACCAACCCCATTCCCGAGGAGTATTCCATGGATAAGGCCGTGATCGACAAGGCCATCGCCGAGGCCGTCGAGAACGCGAAGAAGGACGGCATCCACGGCAAGGCCACCACGCCCTATCTGCTCGCTAAGATCAAGGATCTCACCGGCGGCGACAGCCTCGATTCCAACATTCAGCTCGTGTTCAACAACGCCCGCCTCGGCGCTGCCGCCGCGGTGGAGCTGGCGAAGCTCGAACGGTGAGCGGGGCGCTCTCGCTCGGCGTGATCGGCGGAGCGGACGGCCCGACGGCGGTATTCGTTACGGGTAGCCCTGCACCGCTCGTCATTTATCTGCTCGCCATCAACGTGCTGGCCTTCGCCGTCTACGGCTGGGACAAGGCGCGGAGCAAAGGTGCAGGGCGCGCGCCGCGTGCCGGAAAAGACGCTCTTTCTGCTCGCTATCCTCGGCGGCAGCGTGGGAGCCATTCTCGGGATGCGCGTCTGGCACCACAAAACGCGCCACTGGTACTTCAAATACGGCCTGCCGGCGATCCTGCTCGCGCAGCTCGCGCTGGCCTGGTATCTCGGCGGCCTGCATTAAAACAAAGCGAGGACCTTTCCATGAAGCGGATCACAAAGCAGGAGACCCTGCCGGCGCTCGCCGTGCCGGAAGTGCTGAGCGTGCCGGAGCTGGCATACCCCGCAAGGCTCGGCAAGCGGGCGGTCGTGCAGGTGCTGCGCAAGGCGGACGTGAAAAAAGGCCGCGCTGGCCGTCGGCGGGCGGCGCTGGTGCTCTCCGCGATCGGCGCGGCGGGCAAGCGGCAGTTCTATAAGCGCATCGTCGCCTCGAGCTGAAGCGTCAGCTGGCGGTTGTGAACGGCAAGCTCGACAATCTGCAGGCGCAGAATGAGGCCCTGCGCGCGGAGCTCGCGCGGCTGAAGCAGGAAAAAGTGAACCGGACAGAAACGGGAGCCGAAGCATCGCTTCGGCTCCCGTTTCGGTTTCTTATCGTTTCGGCTGCAGGTTGGCGCGCGCGTGCGAGCAGATGGCGTCATAGGTCTGCTGGCTGATGTCGTGCTCGATCTTGCAGGCGTCCTCCTCCGCGGTCCTGGCGTCCACGCCGAGGGCGATGAGGAAGGCAGTGAGCGTTTTTGTGGCGGTCGAGCATTTTGGCGGCAACGGCCATGCCGGTCTCGTGAGCGTGATGAGACCATCCTTATCCATCGTGATGTGCCCGCTCTCCTTGAGACGGCGCGTGGCGTAGGTGACGCTCGGCTTTGTCACGCCGAGGTGCTCCGCCACGTCAATGGAGCGAATGTATCCGTGCTTGAGCTTCATCATCAGCATGGACTCGAGATAGTCCTCCGACGCGCGTAAAATTTCCATCGAATTGCACGACCCTTCCGGTTAAAAGTATTCTTAGGTTAACACAGTTTAACCAAAATTGCAAGCGGCAAAAAGATTTTTGAAAAAAGTCTATTGACAAAAGGCGGTTAGACGTGCTAAACTGCACAGCGGTTAGAGGAGATTAACACCTTGACCATTCTTTTTTTTCAATATCGGTTAGAGACTGTTAACCGAAGAACGGGGAGGGAATACCATGATGCCGCTTGCACTTGCCAATGTCGGCGAGGAAAATCTGATCCTCCGAGTCGGTGGGAGTCCGGAAGCTGCGCAAGCACCTCGAGGATCTCGGCTTTGTCGCCGGGCGGGACGGCCACCGTGGTCGCCTCGCTGGGCGGGAACATCATCGTGAAGATCAAGGAAATCCCGCGTGGCCATCAGCGAAGAGATGGCGCGTAAGATCATGATTTGAGCGCAAAATTTTTGAAATAGAAGGAGAGAGGATGAAAACATCTGCGAGACGTCCGGAATCGGCCAGACCGTCAAGGTTGTGAAGCTGCACGGAGAGGGGGCTGTCAAGCGCCGCATCATGGACATGGGCATCACCAAGGGCACCGAGGTTTTTGTCCGTAAGGTCGCTCCTCTCGGCGATCCGATGGAGGTCACCGTCCGCGGCTACGAGCTGTCGCTGCGCAAGGCAGATACCGAAATGATCGAAGTGGAATAAAGCGAGTCATAAATTTTTTTTTGCAGATCGGTTCAAGCGCTTGAACCGGAAGGAGCATGATATGGAAAAGCAAATCAGAATTGCCCTTGCGGGCAACCCGAACTGCGGTAAAACCACGCTTTTCAACGCCCTGACCGGCTCGAATCAGTTTGTCGGCAACTGGCCCGGCGTCACCGTGGAGAAGAAGGAAGGCAAGCTCAAAAGCATGACGACGTCATCATCATGGATCTGCCCGGTATTTATTCTCTGTCCCCCTACACGCTTGAGGAGGTCGTCGCCCGCAACTACCTGATCACCGAGCGCCCCGACGCCATCCTGAACATCATCGACGGCACGAACCTCGAACGGAACCTGTACTTAACGACCCAGCTGACCGAGCTCGGAATTCCGGTCGTCATCGCCATCAACATGATGGACGTTGTCCGCAAGAACGGCGACAAGATCGACGTTGCGGAGCTCTCCCGCGAGCTCGGCTGCGAGGTCGTGGAGGTCTCCGCACTCAAGGGCGACGGCGTGAAGCAAGCGGCCGAGACCGCCGTCAAAGCCGCGAAGGGCGGCAAGACCATCCCCATGCACACCTTCTCCGGCCCCGTGGAGCACGCCATCGCCCACATCGAGGAAGTCGCCGTACATAACCTGCCCGAGGAGCAGCAGCGCTGGTACGCCATCAAGATCTTCGAGCGCGATGACAAGGTGCTCGAAAAGCTGACTATTCCGGCCGAGACCATGCAGCACATCGAATCGGACATCAAGGCCGCCGAGACCGGAGCTGGACGACGATGCCGAGAGCATCATCACCAACGAGCGCTATGTGTACATCGCCGAGATCATCAAGGCGTGCTATAAGAAGAAGAACGCCGGTCAGCTCTCCGCCAGTGACAAGATCGATCAGGTCGTCACCAACCGCTGGCTGGGTCTCCCGATCTTCGCATTGGTCATGTTCCTTGTTTACTGGGTCGCTATGGTCGGCGTCGGCGCTCCCGCTACCGACTGGGCCAACGACGGTCTGTTTGGCGATGGCTGGCACCTGCTCGGCATCGGCACCGCCGAGTACACCGAGGTTGCCGATAACTACACCGCCGCGATGGACGCCGTCAGCGGCTATTATGAGCTGGACACCGAGGCCGAGAACTTCGACGCCGACGCCGCTCTTGCGGACATGAAGGCCGTTCAGCCCGACGCCGACTCCGCCACCATCGAGGGGGAGGATGAGGAGACCCGGGCTCAGAACGATGACCGTCTACTACGACGCCATCCCCGAGGACGCCGACGACGAGAGTCCACCGTTGGCATGACCTATGTGGACGCTGTCAGCTATTTTGAGGAGAACGGCTTTGACGAGCCTGATCCCGCTGATTACGGCGTGTGGGTCCCCGGCATTCCCCGTTCTCATCGGCAACGGTCTGGAAGCCGCCGGTACGGCGGACTGGCTCAGCGGCCTGATTCTGGACGGTATCGTCGCCGGTGTCGGCGCGGTACTCGGCTTCGTGCCGCAGATGCTGGTTCTGTTCCTGCTGCTCGCCTTCCTTGAGGCCTGCGGCTACATGGCCCGTATCGCTTTCGTGCTGGACCGCATCTTCCGCAAATTCGGCCTGTCCGGCAAGTCCTTCATCCCGATGCTGATCGGTACCGGCTGCGGCATCCCCGGCATTATGGCCTCCCGAACCATTGAAAATGAGCGCGACCGACGTATGACGATTATGACGACTACCTTCATCCCCTGCGGCGCGAAAGTTCCCTTTATCGCCATGATTGCCGGCGCCATCTTCGGCGGCGCCGCATGGGTCGCCACCTCCGCCTACTTCGTGGGCATGGCTGCCATCATTATCTCCGGCATCATGCTGAAGAAAACCAAGATGTTTGCCGGCGATCCCGCTCCCTTCGTGATGGAGCTTCCCGCTTACCACTGGCCGACCGTCGGCAATGTTCTCCGCTCCATGTGGGAGCGCGGCTGGTCCTTCATCAAGAAGGCCGGCACCATCATCCTGCTTTCCACCATCGTTGTCTGGTTCACCACCTACTTCGGCTGGGTGGACGGCACGTTCCAGATGCTCTCTGAGGACCAGATCGACTACTCCATCCTCGCCAAGATCGGCAATGCCATCGCATGGATCTTTGCGCCACTCGGCTGGGGTACCTGGCAGGCGACGGTCGCCTCCATCACCGGCCTTATCGCCAAGGAGAACATCGTCGGCACCATGGGCATCCTGTATCCCGCCGGCTGGACCGAGATCGGCGCGGCCTTCACGCAGATCAGCGGCTATTCTTTCCTGGTGTTCAACCTGCTGTGCGCTCCGTGCTTCGCGGCCATCGGCGC
>VOFB01001288.1_pt1 | contig 12806 bp, 21 predicted proteins | sample 5384141 | NCBI WGS metagenome assembly VOFB01 (sample SAMN12384721, study PRJNA508395) | human gut metagenome | isolation source: healthy gut A | host: Homo sapiens | reverse complement strand
GTATGTAAAGGGATGGCGGGAAAACAGAGGTTATGTTTAAAAATAAAAAAATTGTCTGAGACGCAGCGAAGTAAATAAAATGAGTAGTATTATAAGAAGTCAGCAGTGCGTGAATAAACTGCTGGCTTCTTTTTTGATAGATACAGTCACTCTCAGAGAGTGTGCAGGATAGTAAAGTAATAATATCAACATGACGATATAGAAAATGCAGGGAAGCATTGTATTTCAAAGAGTTTGAGATACAGAGCTTCTACTAAGGCAGTGGTCATCTTGTAAAAATATGGTCTTTGTGTGCGTAATATGGTCGTTTGATGATATGGGACTAGGAGAACAGGTTATTTTATCCGATAAAGAAAGCAAAGGAGGTTACTATGAGTAATACAATTAATGTGAACTATATGACACGGGCTTACAATCAGTACCAACAGAAAAATGCGGCTAAAGATCAGGAGAAGGAAGATACAAGGTTTGCGGATAGTGTAAGAGAAAAGAGCGAAGCTAGTGGAAGTATAGTGGGCAATTCAAAAATAGGTTCTGTGTCTGCTAAAGATATGACGATGGTGGAATACAAGCAGTACATTTACAATAAAATATCTCAAATTCCAATGCACCCCACAAGAGCAGGCGAGTCAATATCTGTTACAATTTCAGAGGCGGGTTTTGAAGCAATGAAGAATGATCCAGAGTATGAAGCATGGGTATTAAATGATTTGCAAGTGGGTTGGTCACAACCAGATAAATGGTCCGGTATATGCGGAGGAGCGTTTTCTACAATATATTATGGAGCATCAAAAGAAGAATGTCATGCTGAGATGTGGAGTGCTGGTTATAACAATGGGAATGGTGGGAAGATTTTTAATGATAAGTCAAAAAATAGTTTTTGGGAGCGCAGAATAGAAAATAAAAAGAGGATAGAAAATCAGGTAAAGAAACAACAGGAAAAAAAGCGGATTCAGAAAAAACAAGCGGAAAGAACAGCTTATGAAGAATATGCGCAAAATAAAAGGTTATCTGCTCAGGATGCCAGAACTCGATTGGTGGCTGAGAGTAGTTCGTCTGCTAAGACTGTCACAATAAGTCAGGCAGTAGCTTCTTATGAGACAAATTTTACAATGGCAGTAAGCGTATCGAACAAAACCCAATAGCCTGCAAATAAAAAATCAAGGCTAAATAGAAAGGAGAGATGCAGTATGGGAATTAATGGAGTATCATCGTATGCCAATACATACACATACGGAAATGTAAAAAATGAAAATGTAAAGCCATCAAAGAATAGTGAAAAGAATTATTATGCAGGATACACTATGAATTCAGCCAATAAGTTTAAAAATGTATCAGACTATTCAAAGTATTTGACTAACAAGTATAAATGTTTGACTCCATGCAAAAATGCTTCTGTATTGATTGACAGAAGTGTAATGCAAAAGGCATGTGGAGATGAAAAAACTGCGAAATGGCTTGAGGAAAATTTAGCAATTATGCCAGATGTTATACGAAATGCACAGAAGGCGGCAATAAGTCATGGTAGTAAACTGATATCAGTGGAGTTTAAGTTTACGAATAATGGAACCGAAATGACAACCTGTGGCATTTTTGGAGAGACTGGTACGGATTCAGAAATTGACAAATGGCTGGAGAGAATGAAAGAGGATAAAGAAAAAGAAGATAAAAAAACAGAAAATATGATTGCTAAGGTAGGTTTTGATACATATGCATAGTATCAATTTCTATAATTTTGAAGAAAGAAACTGTAATAGATCATTGGGGAGGAGAAAATAGAAATGGAAATAAACAATACTGGTTCTACATATGGGGTAGCATTTCGTCAAAAACCGATTTTTTTCATGTCTGGAAAGGAAACAGTGGCATTTTTTGAAGGGAAACTGAAGAAAAATATGACACTTCAGGAAGATTCCTGTACACTTGGCAGCAATGACACTTATCGCAGACAGCATACCACTTATGAGGTTTCGGACAAGAAGAAGGGAAGTACGTTTCTGGATCTGGATTTTCTGATTAAGGACGAAACCAGCAGTCTGAAAGGAAATCTCAGTGATAAAAAGGATGTGGATTTCTACAACTTTTCCATTCCATTTAATCGAACCATACAGAATTATTTTGGGGTTCAAATATACATGGACATGCCGGAAGGCTGTGATTATGACCTCACCTTATATGATGAATATGGCAATCAGGTCGGAAAGGCAGAATGGGACGGGGAAGGACGTAAAACACTGACCATCCCGAACTGGGATACAAATACCAATAAATATTGTATCAAAATAGAAAACAAAAATGGGGAAGAAGTTTCTCCGCATGATTATTATAAAATCAGTTTCAAGGTTACGGAAAATAAAGAACAGGAAAAGACCGATGCCATAAGGGAGGCATTCAGGGAACCTTCACGGTGCATACAGCCGGAAAGATGAAAATTGGAGGGAATACCTCGACAAATATAATGAAGTCCTGATGGATACAGAGAAAAATTATACAAAAGAAATGGAGAAACTCCACCAGAAGCAGTTTGAAAGTCTGCCGGAAGAAAAACAATACAAAGGCGGGCGCACAGTGGATGAATTGTTGCAGGACATGGCAGAAGGAAAGACACTGGATGATGCGGAAACGGAGTATGTGAAGATTTTTGCAAACCTGAAAGATTTTGAGAAAGCACAGCAGAAGGCGGAACTGAAAAATGATTTCCGAGGATTTTGTAAAGGATCTGGAAAGCAAAGGTATCTCCCGTGATGAGCTGGAGGGAATGCAGATAAAGATTGAAAGCAATGGGAATGTAACAGTGAGCGGTATCGAAGATAAGGAAGTCTGGGAGCAGGTTCAGAAACTGGTAGAGGAAAAGTACAGTGACCGGATGTATCAGTATTACACAGGAATTGCTGACAGTGTGGGAAATCTGTCGTCCAATACCTATCAGTATGCCACGGATGTGCAGGAAGTCAGGCGTTACTTAAAAGGGGTTACGGGAGAAGATATTTCTCTGGAGAACCTTTACCTGACACCAGACGGAAAGATTGGCGGGCTGCCGGGAAAAGCTGCTGATCTGATCAACAAAACAAAGGACAACGCCAAGATAGAGCGGATAAAGGATGCATTGATAAATATTATAGGACATAACCGGACAAGCGGTGATCTGGGGATTCCAGACTTTACTTCGGAGTTTCAATTCAGTAATGGTGCGTTTTTCTGTGGCAGACAGTGGTTTTACGGTGGATATGGCGGCATTGGATAGAAGGCTGACGCCCCAACCGCATGATAACATGTATTCGGATATGTATGAGTACAGTTTCAGAAAAGTATTATGATTATGAAAAGTAATTATACACAAGGAGAATGAACAGATGGTAAAAACTCGCACAGTAGAAATGCAAACGCAGCTTGTAGGGTATGAGTTTAAGAAAAAAGGTTTACCCACTGATAAAAATATAGCAGTAGAAAACAGTAAAGTTTCCAATGATTATTTCTGGAAAACCAATAAATATACGGATCAGGATGTGTTTGGAAGAACACTGGATCTGACGGCACTTATCAATAAGCCGGATGGATATTTAAAGGGAAATTTATCGGATACGGAAGATGTGGATTATTACAAATTCAATATTACAGAGTACCGGGCATTAAGTTTCGCGAAGGATACCTATAATAAGGATATTACGATCACTTTAGATCATATACCGGAAGGCTGTGATTATGAGATGGTTTTGTATGATGAGGAAGGCAATCAGGTCGGCATTGGGAAAGAGAATGGAAACGGCGGTCTTAGTATTACCATACCGAACTGGAATTCGGACAACAGAGGTTATACCGTGAAGGTACAGGCAAAGAACGGTTCGACGGTAAACCCGGATGCCGAATATCATCTTTCCTTCCAGACAACGCAGGCGGATAAAAGCCATGGAGCTTATCAGGAAATGGCAGAGGTTCAGAAGTATGAAGGGACAGTCAGGAAGCAGATGCAGGAAGGCTTAACCGATACTGAGGAAACGCGTGCAATTAAGGAAATCCGGCAGAAGTACAAAGCCTATTATACAGAGCAGATGGAGAAACTGCATCAGAAACAGGCAGAAGATGTTATGCAGGGTGGGGCAGTGCCGGATGATGAGCAGATTCATAATTTACTGGAAAAAAAAGCAGCAGGAGGAGAACTGACGGAACAGGAAAATGCTCTTTTAAATATCTTTTGTACTGCAGCAGAGCTGGATCGTGCGAATGCAAGTGCAAAAATGAATACCACAGTAAAAGATAGGATATCTGCTGATCTGCAGGAAGCGGGAATTGATATTTCGGATTCCACGTTTTCCATAAAAATTGGGGCGGATGGTCAGGTAAGTGTGGACGGTATTCAGGATCATGCAATGAAACAGAAGATAGAGAATGTTCTGTCAAAGTATTCGGATGAGCTGATGGATATTTATTTTTGCACGGATTCAAAAATACAGGAGTTGTCAGATAAAGAAAAATATCTGTTGCAAGCTGCGGTGGATGTGGGAAAATTTTTATATAAGGCATCTGGCGGCAGCGTATCGCTTGGAGACCTCTCCGTGGAAAATACAGCGATACATGGTCTGCCGAAAACACTGGATGATCTGTTGAATAATCCAGGCGATAACCTGACCTATCAGGATTATGCAAGCGATATCCGGGAAATTTTAGCATATAACCGGACACAGCACAAAGATATTATGTCCGGGTTGAATGTACAGTTTGTCATAGCAGACGGTACATTTCAGATAAAAGATTAAAGTTTATAATGGAGTATTCAATAAAACCCAAGTGATTGGGAGGGAGAATCATGAGAATAGAGAATGGTTACTTACAACAAAGTATGTTATGCAGTAAAAATAATAGAAATGCAGTAGGAAATTTTTCTGATACAATGAATAAAGCCCAAGAGTGTATAAGTAATAAGATTAGCACAAGGGATTCCTATGTAAACAGTACAGATTATAGTAACTTTGGAATTTATACACAAAATAGTATCTCTCAAGATATTGAATTACCAATAGAGACAGAAAGATATAAAATTGAAGATGCTACATATGTGAATGGAGTAGCAGCATATGAGATTGTAGATAAGCAATGTAACCATGACAAGTGAACTGAAAAATCTTTTTGAATGATTTGTCTGACAAAAGAAATATTGATATAAAGGAAATACCGCTACAGGGGGATTGGTAGTAAACCGTGATTCAAAGACAGGGTTAAATTATTTGTCGATAAAAGGAAATGAGGCACAAGGAGTTTCGGTAATCATAACATCCGATAAAGATATAGAAACGCTGAATAAATTAGCCGATGAATTTCAAAAATATCCGGTAAGTTCACAACGGTCTACGGCAGGATTATATGCTTTACTTGAGATATCAGGAAATCTGAAACGCGAAAAAGATGGTTTTACATGATTTAGGACATCGGTTCGCAGTATGGAGATGCGGTTATTGTTGAATTTTCGGGAGATGGAATGGCTGCACTTGTGGAAAACAAGAAAGGTATAGTGGATACCAATGTAACACAGGAGCAGCGGGAATCAATGGAGGCGAAAATGCAGCGTTCCAAAAGAAATTACGCAGGATGATAACTCACTAGAACTTCCGGCATATTCCGGAATGTATGGTGCAGAACAAGGCGGTTGCATCTGCGGTAGAGAACTGCAAAGAGGAACAGGGATTTGTGTATGATATCATCCGTCAGAATTTCCTTGTCGGAAATACTGGCTCTATGACAGAGGAAGAACGGCAGGCAAATATTTCACTTGGTATGAAAAAGCGGAATATGCGGCAGAGAATTTTATCTCAGGAAGATAGCAGAAAATCATTTTTGGAAGCAATGGAGTCTATCGCAAAGCTTGCGAGCGCAGGAAAAGCTGACAATAACGGAAATATGGACTATGGGTAGGGAAAGGTACATATCTTTATAATTGCTCGGAAAATGGAAGATAACAACAATAAAGTGTAGAGTGTGCCTTTCACATAGGGACACTTGTTACAAGCAATATTGTAAATGATACAAGTGGAGATTAAGGCACAAATATGATAAAAAAAATATATTTCAGAAATGTTGACTTCTTTAATTGAGGAGTATCGTTTTTAATAAAAAATACTCTTTCAAAATATTTAGAAATAACTGAAGAAACAATAGATGGAGTAGTAATGGGCAATGTGGAATGTTTGCTAGATGATCCTGCATTGCGTCTTAAAAATACTTAGTAAAGCAGGATTTCTGTATTTTGGAGCGATTGAAGATAAGGATAGGCAATTAAGCGGTTTTTTGGAAGTGCTTGTTTCCTATCGTGAGTAGAGGGCACTTATGAAAAATAAAAGTATCAATCAAGTTTCCATAATAAATGGTGAAGATGGTCCCACAAGTGTTTTTATATTTGGAGAAGCTCAAAAGCAATCTCTAAAGATTAGAATCCGAAATGCTATCTATCAATCCAGACGAAAAAGGATAGAAAAAGAGAATAGCGGTCAACCCGCATACCCTTGCGGAAGTGGTGCAATACGCAAAGGATCATTATGATTTAGTGGAAATCAATCCTGCCGCAACAAATTGGATAGATCGACAGAAAAATCTAAAAGCTAGTTTGATTATGCAGCATAAACCAGAACTTTTGGGCCAAAGGAAGGATATTCCAAAACCAGATTTTCATAATGAAGAATCTGTTAAAAATTTTTGAATGAAATGGAAATTAGAAATAAATTGATTGACCAAATGCCTGATAATGTAATTCCCATGGATTTTCATTTATATGAAATAAAAATTGGTGAGGATTTAATGGAAATAGAGGTAGATTATACCTGGAATATATTTGGAATATCTTACTCTGGAAATAAGTCGGTCATAAAAAGGTTTAAGAAAATAGCCAGAGATTTATATTGTTATTATGGTGTCAGTGAGGAGGATATAAAGAACCGGACAAAAAGATATTCTTCACTGGTAACGGAATTGAGTTCATAATTCAGAATTTTAAATAGAAGTAGGATTTCTGTATTTTGGAGCGATTGAAGATAAGGATAAGCAATTAAGCGGTTTTTTGGAAGTGCTTGTTTCCTATCATGGCATATCCAAGCTAACGATAGCAAAAATGGCTGATGTTGAGGAACAGGATATTGACAGGCTTTTAGCCAATCCGCCAGAAAAAGTTGAAATCGAAGTAAAATATAAAATTGCTGTGACTGTTATGGAACTGCGATTTTGGCTAAAGGATTGTGAGTTACCTGTATAATTGTGAGGGCGCTTAACGGTGAAATTTATTTCTTGGAGATTTATGACGATATATACCATATAACATTGAGTTAATTCTAAACGGATTTTGAATTTATTTACAAGGAGGTTTTTATATGGCAATGAATATCAGCGGATTAGGTAACACGTATAATGGCATCAATACAAATAGCAAACAATATAAGGCTTTGAAAGAAAAAAGGCTGGTTATCTGGTGTTATTGAAAATGAATCCATGATGTCATCGGAAGAAAGAATGATATATGAAACATTCGGTGGAAGAGATACCATTATTAAGAATCTGATGAAGCAATTTGATTCAGAAGGTGATTTGCTGAATGCAAATGGAGTGGCAGGAATGGATGTTACTGGCAAAGGTACGTCGTGGCAGCAACTCACGAGTGTATCTGAGGAATATCGTCAAAAGATGTTTGATAATGTGAAGAAGGAATTTATTCAGGAAAATGGTCTTTCAAATGGTGATACAACGAAGCGTTCAGATATTTTCAAAGATTATCAGTTAAGTGTAAGCAAAGACAAACGGCTAAGTGGCACATGGACTTTAGAGCAATACGAAGGACAGTATAGAGCCGCTATGTATGCAGCAGTGAAATCAGCTAATCCAAATTGGAAACCGGGACAAAAGTTTGATACAAGCATTCTTGATAATGTCACAAGAGAATCAGTGGAATCTACTCTTGTCAAAAATGGTAATAGGTTAGTTCGCAATTCTATTGATGTATCAGTATAAAATTAGGAGATTTAGATAATAACACAAGGGAAGAAGTTGAAAACTTTTCAAAAACTTCTGGTAACGCTTTGAAATACATATCATATCAATAGATACGATAATATAAATTATGTTTGTATTTGTTGATAACAGGTTTATATTGGAAAAATTGTAAATTTATTTTCTATGTGAATTTTCATTTTTGTAGGGCTGGCATTAGACCAGCCCTTGATTTCATTATAATAATAAATGAGATTGGAAAAATTAACCTTAGTGCTGTTGAAAAAATCACCATAGTTCTAATGAATCTTCTGCATCTACCCATATCTGCATTGTTTCATCAAGATATAATTTTGCATATTCAAGCGATTTATCAATGGCAAGTGCTTTCAATGCACAGTCTGATCCGGGTGTGGTTTTTAAATCCTTTTCGGTTTCCCAACAGTCAATGCGGAGCATATAACCAGCAGAAGTATAAATATCAATGCTGTTTCTGTGTGGATTGTATTCTGCAAATATTGTTCTCATCGTATAGAATCTCCTTATCATTCAATCAGTCATTTGTTACAAAAATCAGAAGCATTTCAATCAGTTCACCATGTCACTTTTATTTTGTGTTATACTGTTTTATAGATTTTTCTTGCCCTTGTATTTGCCCTTATCAGAGTTCGTAAACACTGATGGGACGATATAACACAAGGGAAACAATAAGGGAAAGCTCACCTGCGATAAATCCAGTGTTTTCAAGGGTTTGCAGAGAATTTAATAACAAAATATAACAGTTATTAAATTCCCTTAAAACAGGTGAAATCTCAATCGAAATTTGGAAAGGGTGCTGAGAAAATTGAATTGTTTTTTAAACATCGTTATTGGTTCATTCATAGGAATTGGGTCGGAATTTATAAGTTCTGGCAAAAACTTATCCAAATTTATATGTCATGCAGTCTGCACTTACTGTTGGATGGTGCCATGGTGGTTGTTTTTATGAATGATATAAGGAGTGCGGAAAATCCTATATCTGGTAATAGAAAAATTATAAATACCATAGCGATATTGTTTCTCGGAATAGCTTTGGGAACTTTCTCAAAATATCTGGATTTTCGTCAAACTGAACTTCCAGGTGTGCTTATGGCAATAAATGGAGTCTTAGATATTGGTAATTTTCTTGGGCGTTTTGCAATCTGGATATTGATTGCACTGTGTATTTCTATTTATAGCAATTCTGCAATAAGAGCAAGCATCAATGTTTTTGTATTCTTTGTTGGTATGGTTGCAAGCTACTATTTGTATTCAAACTATATTGCAGGATTTTTCCCAAGAAGTTATGCGATGATTTGGTTTGGATTTACAGCTGTTTCTCCATTATTGGCTTTTGTCTGTTGGTATGCAAAGGGGAAAAGCAAGAGTAATTTTATCTTACATCAGTTTGGAGGTTTACACAAACTTTGGGATGCTCCCACAAGTGTTTGCTGTTTACACTTCGGACAGTAGAGTGGAAAGTTCTTTAATTCGGTATCTTCTTGCATTATCGTTCGGGTTTTATTTCCACAGGTAGGACATAGAACTCATTTTATAGTTTCCATATTTTTCTCAATCCTTACTTCTAAATATTATCCTACTAAATTTATAAAATTTATCGCAACGGTTTTTAAGTTTTTGCTTCTTGATTACTTAACGGCGGAAAAAGAATGTTTTCACATAGGGCTGTTGTTTACATGTCATTTTTTTGTTTTTTTAATTCTATACCCACCAGTACAACAGATAGCATAAACGCTGAAAAATCAGCAACAGGTCCCGCAAGCAATACTCCCATAATTCCGAAACGAAGCGGGAGCAGCAGGGTAAGCGGAATCAACACAAAGGTCTGCCTTGTTAATGCCAACAGAGCACCTTTTAACGATTTTCCTATTGCGGTAAAAAAACTGGAAGAAAGCAACTGCACACCATTTACCAACACCATGAAAAGATAGGTACGCATGAACAAAACAGCAAATTCAAAATACAGCTCGTCCCCATCTCCGAATAGCGAAATGATAGATTGCGGGAAAAATTGAAATGCGATGAAAGCAATAGTGGAAACAACAAGATTCCACTTTACTGCAAGCATGTAAGCCTCCCGTACACGATGGTATTGCCCTGCCCCATAGTTGAAGCCGATAATCGGCTGTGTTCCCTGCGAGATTCCTACAACAATCGCAAGGATTATGGCATTTGTTTTCATAACGATTCCGCAAGCAGCTAAGGGAATATCTGATCCATATTTTGTTAATGCGCCGTAATAAGTCAACGAATTGTACTGAATGATTTGAATCACGGTAACTGCAATCTGGTTTGAGCTGCTGCTGATTCCCATGCTGCAAATTTTCATGCTTTCTTTGATGTCCAATAAAAACGACTCTTTTTCAAAATGGATTGTTTGGAAACGCCATAGATAACGGAGTGCGAGTATGAAGGAAAAAATTTGCCCAATAACTGTTGCCCAAGCTGCGCCGGCAATTCCCCAATCGCAAACAAAAATAAAAATGGGGTCAAGAATGGTATTGATAATAGCTCCCACAACCATGCAGACCATTGAATACTTTGGTTTTCCATCTGCTCGAATCAAATTGCTCATACCATTCGTTACAATGAGAAACGGCATTCCAATCAATGTTATGCTGGCATACTGCTTTGCATATGGAAATACATCTGTCGTTGCCCCAAATGCCTTTAGGAGCAAAGACAGAAAAGTTTCTCCAACCAGCAAATAAATAATTCCGAAAATTCCCATCAGAACAATACCATTTCCCGCTGCTTTGGCGGCAGCTTTCGGCTCTTTGCGTCCAAGACAGAGGGAAACACGGGAAGCACTGCCAATTCCGACCAGTAGTGCAATGGCAAGGCAGATGGTAGAAAACGGGTAGGCAACATTGGTTGCTGCATTTCCCAAATAACCGACCCCTTGACCAATAAAAATCTGATCCACAATATTGTAGATTGAGCCGATAAGAGATGCCACAATACTGGGAACAGCAAAATTTTTCAACAGCTTTGAAATTTTTTCATACCCCAGAGGATTTTCAGTCATTGAACTCCTCCCCCTTTCTCTCTATATGGAGTTCCGATGTGATATTTCTGCCCGCCTGTATTAAGAAATCCATAAAAAGGTTCTGCTCGGATTCGCTCATACCCTGCAATAAAAGAGCTTCTGTCTTTTCGCATATCATCTGTATCTCGTCAATAATAGACAATGCTCTTTCTGTAGGATACAATTTACATGTCCGCTTATCCTTATCATTGGGAGAACGTGTAATCATTCCCTGCTTTTCCAATGTCGCAACCGTCCGTACAATATTGCTTGGATGAACATAGAACATATTCAACAAAGAATCTTGTAGAATACCGGGCGAACGACAGATTTTGATTAAGAACATATATTGACTGTTGTTGATTCCATAGGGGGCAAGTTGCTTGTCCAAATAGATTTTGTAAAATCGGTCTGTTACGGAAAGCCATTTTAATAGTTTCATAGATATATTCCTCCTAACCACCAGTATCATAACGCAATATGCGTGCGCACGCAACTACTTTTAACATTATATCTGCCGCTTTGTCCTCCTAAACACAAATCAATTCTACATCTATAATCTCTACTGCTCTGCTACGAATATTATTCATTTTCCCGACCCATTCAAGCTGATTTTCTGCCTTTAGCTGTTCTGTTACTGTAACTCAGGACATGGAAGAAAAAATACTTTCCATGTATGCCAAAGGAATGACCACCGGAGACATTGAAGCTCACATGCGTGAAATGTATGATATTGATATTTCTGACAGCACAATCAGCAGAATCACAGACAAAATCCTGCCTATTGTAAAGGAATGGCAGGAACGTCCGTTGGAAGAAGTGTACGCTGTCGTATTTATGGATGCTATCCACTATCATGTCCGAAGTGAAGGACGCATTGTAAAACGTGCAGTCTACATTGCTCTTGGCATCGATATGAACGGAAAAAAGGACGTTCTTGGTATGTATGTTGGAGAAAACGAAAGCGCCAAGTTCTGGCTCTCCATCATGAATGGACTAAAGAACCGCGGAGTTGAAGATATCCTGATAGCATGTGTGGATGGACTAAATGGATTTCCACAGGCAATTGAAGCTGTTTATCCAAAAACAGAAATCCAGCAGTGTATTATTCATCAAATCCGTAATTCAACGAAGTTTGTTTCCTACAAAGACATCAAAAAGCTGATGGCTGATCTGAAGCTTGTATATGCGGCTCCAACGGAAGAAACAGCTTTAAATGAGTTAGAATTGTTCAAAGATAAATGGGATTCCAAGTACCCGAAAATCTATAAATCCTGGCATGATAACTGGGCAACACTGTCCACTTATTTTAAATATCCGGAGGCAGTAAGACGTCTAATTTACACCACAAATGCCATTGAGGGATTCAACCGTCAGCTTCGGAAAGTGACCAAAAGCAAGACAGTTTTCCCGTCAGATGACAGCCTTTTGAAAATGCTGTATCTGGCAACCCTGGATATCACGAAAAAATGGACTGGTCACCGGCAGGACTGGGGACAGATTCATTCCCAGCTGGAAATTTATTTTGAAGAACGTCTGATTGGACACAACCTGTAAAAACAGCTTGTCTTAGGCAGGTTTTATTGACATGCCCCAAAAACTCCTGTATAATGCAGATATGGGCAGAATCCGGAAAATCGGCTCTGCCCATTTGTAACTATTCACAAATCTTATATCAGTCTTTAGCGTTTACACAAAACTTGAAACGGTCTCGGATATGAAAAAGTATTTCAAAGAAATCGCAATCTTAATTGCACAACTACTCATGTTTTAT
>VOFB01002373.1_pt1 | contig 12856 bp, 18 predicted proteins | sample 5384141 | NCBI WGS metagenome assembly VOFB01 (sample SAMN12384721, study PRJNA508395) | human gut metagenome | isolation source: healthy gut A | host: Homo sapiens | reverse complement strand
GTGCGCTGCGGCATCATCCTCTACGGTTCGGGAGACTTGGCCGAAAAGATGGGCATGCAGCCCGTCATGTCGCTCAAAACGCGCGTGGCGACGATCAAGGACTTCGCTGCGGGCGAGCCCATCAGCTACGGGCGCACATACTTTACGCAGCGGCCCAGCCGCATCGCGGTTCTGCCCATCGGCTACGCCGACGGCCTGCACCGCGCGCTCTCGAATCAGATCGAAGTGCTCACGCCCTATGGCCGCGCCAAGCAGGTCGGGCGCATCTGCATGGATATGTGCATGATCGACGTGACCGACCTCCCGCAGGTGAAGAGCGGCGACGAGGTCGAGATCTTCGGCGAGCACATCCTCTGCGCGGACGACGCTGCGCTCTGCGATACCATCCCCTATGAGCTGATGTGCGCGGTCAGCAAGCGTGTGCCGCGCGTCTATCGCTTGAACGGCGTGTCCGTCGACAAGAATTTGCAGCCGCTTTAAGAAAAGCACGCGGCATCTGTCCTCAGCATACGATGGACTGGGGGCAGAAAAGACGGGGAAAGTTGCAAGCCCCCGTATAAATTCCGCCCCCGCGTGGGAGAATGAAATTGGCCCCTGACAAAGGCAAGGGTACTTTCTTCCGCTCGGAGTGTGTGAATAGCTAAGTGGATATCAATGTGAAACGCGGCGATATTTATTACGCCGATCTATCGCCCGTGGTCGGAAGCGAACAGGGCGGCGTGCGTCCGGTGCTCATCGTGCAGAACGACACCGGCAACCGCTACAGCCCGACGGTGATCGCGGCGGCCATCACCTCGCAGACGAACAAGGCGAAGCTGCCGACGCATATCGCGCTCTCCGCGCCGGACTACGGCCTGCCGCGCGACAGCGTGGTGCTGCTCGAGCAGATCCGCACGCTCGACAAGCGGCGCCTGCGCGAGCGCATGGGGCGCGTGGACGGCGAGCTGATGGAGCGCATCGACGCGGCCATCGCCGTGAGCTTCGGCTTGCAGAACACACAGTTGGTCTAACCCCTCCGGCGCGTACGGAAAGAGTGCGCGCCGGGGAGAAATTGAGGAATACAGCATGAAAAAGAGAAACAACGCCTTTGCCCGTCTGGTGGGACTACTTTTGGTGAGCGCGACGGTGCTGACGCTGACCGTCGCCGCGACCGGCGGCGCGGGCACGAGCAGCGACCCGCTCGTGACGCTGAGCTACTTAAACGAAAAATTCCTGCCGCAGATCCTCTCCGAGGTGGACAAGAAGACCGCCTCTCGCGAACAGACGCTCTCGAGTAAGCTCACCGAGCAGGTGAAGAGCGAGACGCAGGCCTTCGAGCAGAAGTACGGCGCGTCAAGCGGAAACGCCTCCGGCGGCACGGCGGCGAGTTTTACGGTCGTTACGCTGAATCAGGGGCAGATCCTGTACATGGGCGTCGGCTGCGAGGCGATGCTGCGCACGGGCAGCGGCGTGTGCGTGGCGGCGAGCACCCCGGGGCTCATCGACGAGACGTCGGGCGCGGCGCTTGCAGGCGGCCTTGCCTTGCAGCAGAACCACCTCTACATGGCGACAGTCGACAGCCGCGGCGTGCAGGCGAGCGCGAACAGCACAAAGCTGCTCGTGCGCGGCAATTACAGCGTGCAGTAAAATCCCTACATAAAGAAAAGAGCTTGTGCATAAGATGGCACAGGCTCTTTATTTTGCGCGGACAGGAGGGGAGAGCGGTGGGGGACTGGAAAGCATTGCCGCGCGGCTCGTTTTTCCGTTCGGCGCGGCTCGACTGCGCGCTCTCACTGTTATCCGGCGCGATGGTACGCGAGGAGAAGCGCGGGAAGCTGCTGGCGCTGCCGTACAGCGAGAGCGCGCCGTTCCCGCTGCCGGAGCTCTTCTGCCTTGCCCACATCGGAACGGTCGACGGGAGAAAGTGTGTGATCTATCGCGTGAATGAGAAAAAATCGCCTATCCTGTGAAAAAATGCAAATTATGTCTACCATCCCGAAAGAAAGTATGCTATACTCGCTCTGACTAAGATGTGAAAAGAGGTACTGCACGATGAAATGTCCCTATTGCGGATACAAAGAGAGCAAGGTCATTGATTCCCGCCCTGCCGAAGAGGGCAGCAGCATCCGCCGCCGGCGAGAGTGCCTTTCCTGCGCCAAGCGCTTCACCACCTATGAAACGGTGGAGAGCCTGCCGATGGTCGTCATCAAAAAGGACGGCAGCCGCCAGAGCTTTGACAAGCGCAAGGTCTTGAACGGCATGATCCGCGCGTGCGAAAAGCGCCCCGTTCCCTTTGAGGTGCTCGAGCAGAAGGCGGACGAGATCGAGCAGACGCTGCAGAACTCTCTCGAGCGCGAGGTCAGCACCGAGTACATCGGCGAGCTCGTCATGGACAAGCTGCGCGCCGTGGACGAGGTGGCCTACGTGCGCTTTGCCTCGGTCTACCGCCAGTTCAAGGACATCGACACGTTTATGAAGGAACTCAACAAGCTGCTCGAGGGCAAGTGAGCTATAAAATGTTCTGAATCGAAATTTCCTGCATTTCCGACAGCACCAAAAGCTGCGATTTGAGCTCCGCGACACACGCGCGAAATTCGCCCTCGTCCTGCTCGAAGGCGAAGCTGTCTGCGCGGGCAAGCAGGGATTCGACCTCGTTGAGCTCGTCGTGCTGCAAAGTGATGTGGAAATACGTCGCGTGCGCGTCCCAGCTTTCGTGAAGCGCGGAGAGATCATCGCGCACGCTGTCCCAGTTCTCCGCCTGCGCGGTGTCCTGCAATTTGTCGAGCTCCGCGCACCAGTCTGTAACTAAGCCGTCGGCGACGGCGGCATTCAAGAGCGCCGCGCCAAAGAGCGCGAGCAGCAGGCAGAACGGGATCCAGAAAAATCGCTTCATTTGGCACTGTCCTTTCCGATGCACAGAATTTTGCCCGCGCCGTCGAGCGAGAGCAGAAAAATCTCCGACGGGGCGTGGTAGCCCTGCGCGCGCACGGTTTTGTCGAGCCACGCGGCATCCAGACCCGCGAGCGAGAGGTTTTCGCCCAGTACCCGCCCGTCATTGATGAAGATGTGCGGGAGAAAGGTGTCGTCCTTGACGGGCTTTCCCAGCTGTTTAGGCGTTGCGGGCTGCTCGTCGGGATAGAGGAGGACAGAGAGCTGCCCCGTCGGTTTCGAGCACCGCGTATTTGACGCTTGTGAGGTCCGTCACGCCCTGAGAGCGGAGTTCCTCGATGAGCTCGTCGAGCGTGAAGCGGTTGTGGCGCATTGCGTCCTGCTGCACCTTGCCGTCTAAAATGAGCGCCGTCGGGCTGCCGCAGATCAGCCGCCGCAGGCGGATGGAGCGCACGCTCCCCCACGAGAGCAGCATCGAGAGCAGCAAGAGCGTCACGATCGGGATGACGCCGTTCAAAAGCGGGATGCCGAAGTCCTGCATCGGCACGGCGGCAAGGTCCGAAATGAGCAGCGTGAGCACGAGCTCGATGGGCTCGAGCTCGCCGATCTGCCGCTTGCCGAGAAGGCGCAGCCCGACCATGATGAGAAAATAGAGCACGATCGTGCGGATAAAAGCAGTAGCCATAGTCATCCTCCCTTTTTGAGAGTTTGCCCCGCGGAGGGGCGAAATAACCGCTTTCATCCGGAGAAGTCCGGTTGAAATACATCAAAAATACGCAGAAGAGAAAGGAGCTATGGAGTTTTCTCCATCATAAGCGCCAGCGCCCGCCTTTGGCGGGACGACGAGGTGGGAAGAGGATCGAAATTTCGGCGGATGCTTCCCCGTGCCCGTGGGCGCGCACACAGCCGACAAACATGCGGGCGACCGCAGAACAAAGGGGCTGTGACCACGGAAAAAGCGACAAATGACTGCGCATTTGTCCTTTTGAAGAACAGCGGCTTTGCGCCGCAAAGGGGTATTTTGCCCATTTTTCAAAAATCATCAAAAGGAGAATTTTTAATATGTGCGGAATCGTTGGATTCATTGGTCACGAACAGGCGGCGCCCATCCTGCTGGACGGGCTTGCGCATCTTGAGTACCGCGGGTATGACTCCGCGGGCGTGGCCGTCATCTCGGCGCAGGGAAAGCTGCAGGTCGAAAAAGCGGTGGGCCGGCTCAAGGTCCTCAGCGAACAGATCCACGGCGGCGCGGACCTCGAGGGCTGCATCGGCCTTGGTCACACCCGCTGGGCGACACACGGCGCGCCGAACATCGTCAACTCCCACCCCCACGTGAGCGAGAACGGAAAGTTCGCCGTCATCCACAACGGCATCATCGAAAACTATGTCGAGATCAAGGAATTTCTGATCGGTCAGGGCATCCAGTTCAAGTCCGAGACCGATACCGAGGTCGTGGCGCAGCTGCTGGAATTCTACTACAACGAGTGTCACGACTTTTTGGAGGCCGTGGGCCGCGTGCTGCGCCGCATCGAGGGCGCTTACGCGCTCGGTATGCTCTGCGCCGACTGTCCTGACCGCATCATCGCCGCGCGCAAGGACGCGCCGCTGCTGCTCGGCTACGGCAAGGGCTGCAATTTCCTCGCCTCCGACGTGACGGCCATCATCAAGCACACGCGCGACGTCGCCTACATGGAAGACGGCGAGGTCGCCGTGCTGACGCGCGAGGGCATCGAGGTCTACGACGCGCTGGAGCAGAAGGTCGAAAAGAAGCACTTTACCATCAACTGGGAGGTTTCCGCCGCGGAAAAGGGCGGCTATCAGCACTTCATGCTCAAGGAGATCATGGAGCAGCCCGAGGCGCTGCGCCGCGCCATCTCCCCGCGCATCAAGGACGGCAGGATCGTCTTCGGCGATCTGAAGCTCCCCGTTGAGAAGATGCGTGAATTCACCCGCATTTTCATCGTGGCCTGCGGCTCTTCGTATCATGTCGGCATGATCGGCAAGTACAATCTTGAGCATCTGCTGCGCCGCAATGTCGAGGTCGTGCTCGCGTCCGAGTTCCGCTACAGCGACCCCATCGTGGACGATAAGTCGCTCGTCATCGTCATCTCCCAGTCGGGCGAAACGCTCGACACCATGGCGGCGCTGCGCGAGGCGAAAAAGCGCGGCGCCTACATCCTCTCCATCGTCAACGTGGTCGGCTCGTCCATCGCGCGCGAGTCGGACGACGTGCTCTACACCTGGGCCGGCCCCGAGATCGCCGTCGCGACGACCAAGGCCTACTCCACGCAGCTCGCAGTGCTCGACATGATCGGCCTTGCGTTTGGCGAGGCGCTCGGCACGGTGAAAAAGGAGGAGTACGACGAGGCGGTCGCAGAGCTTCAGAGGCTGCCCGAGAAGATGGAGCAGTTCCTTGCAAGCGAGAGCTGCAAGGACATTCCGAAGTATGCCGCGCAGTATTTCAATCACAACTCGGTATTCTTCATCGGCCGCAACCTTGACTATGCGCTGGGGCTGGAGGGCTCGCTCAAGCTCAAGGAGATCAGCTACATCCACTCCGAGGCCTACGCCTCCGGCGAGCTCAAGCACGGCACGATCTCGCTCATCGAGGACGGCACGCTCGTCATCGCGCTGGGCACCTACGCCCCGCTTTTCGACAAGGCCATGAGCAACGTGGTCGAGGTCAAGGCCCGCGGCGCGGACGTTCTCGCGCTTGCGACCGAGAGCCACCGCGGCGAGATGGCGAAGACTGTCGAAAACGTCATCACCATCCCCGATACGGCGCAAATGCTGCTGCCGTCGCTCGGCGTGGTGCCGCTGCAGCTGTTGGCGTATTATATCGCGCTCCAGCGCGGGTGTGATATTGATAAGCCTCGCAATCTTGCAAAATCTGTCACTGTTGAATAAAAAGGGAGCACCCGAAAGGGTGCTTCTTTTTTGCGCCCGTAGGGCGCACTCTATTATCCCCCACACCGTGTGGGGGACGCGGGAAAGGGGGATATTCTCTTTCTCGAAAGAGAATATCCCCCTTACACCCCCAAGAGAAAGGACGAGGGGAGTCCCCCTCGACCCCCCAACATTGAGGGATTACAGCTTGAATGACTGCACGCGCTGCGCAGTGTGGGTGCGGTGTACATGGCTGCGCCATGAATCCCTGCGATTCGGCACCGATTGCAACCGCGCCTTACTATCGTGAGGCGCGAGTGACGTTTGTCTGGCGACAGACTGCCTACCGAATGCGGCATTGCTGACGCTCGCCGCATTGATGAGATTTGCAGTAGACGGAAATTAGTCTGCACTTCTACGAGACAGGCAGAGCGGCAGCGGATAATAGAAGCAGGGGCAAGTCGTATAGCAAACCCCAACGCGGCTCCGCCGCGCTATGGGCAGTGCAATCGGCAAGCGCTGCATCTCTTCGAGCTGCTCGCTTGCAATGGCGGGGTCAAGGGGCAGAGCCCCTTGCGTTCTCTTTGGGGGTCTAAGGGGGCCATTCTCTCACGTGAGAGAATGGCCCCTTTATTCGCCTCCCCTGTGCAGCGCAGGGAAATATTTACCCCGCCAGTGCGGCGTTCACCGCATCGACAGAGAACTCCGTCCACGCGAGGTCGTCTTTGGCGCCTTGCTCGTCAAGAAACGCGCTGTACGCAGCTTCATCAATGCTCTCGCCATTCAGCGTGTAAACAGCATTTCCATCACTGCCTTCGGACATGGCAGCAAAATCGTCATAGACCAACACGCCATTTTCAAAGCGGGCGCGGGATGCGCCGTTGTCGAAGGCACCGTTCGACCATTCGAACGTGCCGTCGGCCTTCGGCGACAAAAAGCCGCGGTAGACGACCTGGTTGGCGTAAACCGCGCCATCGTAGCAGGTGAGGATGACGTATTCCTCCTCGCCACTGAAATCGATGTTCAGCACCAGCTCGTCTGTGCCGTCGCCGTCCAGGTCGAGCAGGGCGAAACGGGTGATCGTCCAGTCCATGTCCGAGCCGTCGACGCCCTTGGTGGCGTAGACGTCGGGCGCGCGGAACGAGGCGGTCGTCGCCTCGACGCCGGCGTTGATGAGATTCGCCGTCACGGTGACGTCGCCGGTGAAGAAGTCTTCATACAGGCTGCCCGCCTGCGCGTCAGGCGGGGTGTCGTTTGCGTCCGCCTCCTTCTGCCCGCAGGCGGTCAGGAGCAGCACGAGGGTCAGCGCGGCAGTGAGGGCGCGCTGAAGATGCTTTTTCATGTGGGAATTCTCCTTTCCGATGTTTGCCGCACAGTCTGCGGCGATATGGATGGTAACATGACTTTAGACGAAAGTCGTTACAAAAAGGTTGCAGTTTGGAGACAAAAAGAAACAAAAAAGAGCGCCTGCGCGCTCTTTTTATTTTAGAACAAAAGCGTGACCCCGTGCGTCAGCAGCGTGATGATGCAGCCCGCGATGACGACGCCGAGGAAGATGACCGGCACGGCTCGCTTTAAGCGCATGTTGAGCACGGCGGCGATCAGCGCGCCCGTCCACGCGCCGGTGCCCGGCAGCGGGATGGCGACGAAGATCAAAAGCCCCCACGTCTGGTAGCGGAGCACGTCGGCGCTTTTCGCCTCGGCGCGCGCTTCGAGGTGTGAGATGAAGCCCTCAAGCTTTGGAATATGGATGCGCACCCATTGGAACAGCGGGCGGACAAATAAAATGATGAACGGCACAGGGATCATGTTGCCGACGAGCGACGCAATGAACGCCACGGGGATCGGCAGCCCCATCGCAACGCCCGCAGGCAGGCCGCCGCGCAGTTCCACGACGGGGAGCATCGAGATGAGCATGGTGAGCAGCGTTTCGCCGAGCGGGGTTTCGTGCAGCCAGAGAGAAAGAGAGTCGAGCATGGTGCGCCTTTCTGAAATGCAAGCGGTATAATACCTCAATTTAAATAAAATGATAGCACGAAACGCTTCGCCGCGCAAGGGCCGCGGGATTAAGGTTCTATAAAGGTGCAGGGCCCCGGAATTTCCGGAGCCCTGCGCTTTTGAGTACGAATCAGCGGTTGTTCTTGTTCTGGTTGTTCTGATTCTGGTTGCCGTTCTGGTTCTGATTGGTGTTTTCCTGATTCTGGTTCTTGTTCTGATTATTGCGCTCCTTCATGTGCTCGCCTCCTTTCGCTTTTCTTGCTTGCAGACATAGTGTTGACGGGCAAAAGTAAAAATATACCGTGGGATTTTCACTTTTTCGGGCAAATTGTTGTTGACAAAGCGGAAAATAGAGCATATACTACTTAAGCAAAACAAAGAAGAGCGGTGCATTCGTTCTCACCCCCAGCAAAGCGAAGGGGTCAATCATGGAAAACAAAGCCTTCGGGCTTTTTGTGTCATGGTACGGGTGCAGAATGTTCTGTGCTCGTTTTTTGTTTGCCAAATTCTTTATGAAAAACGGAGGTGCTTCGGTATTAGCAGCAACGTGCATCAGATCAACGAGGAGATCCGGGACAGCGAGATCCGTCTCATCAGTGCCACCGGTGAGCAGCTCGGCATCATGTCTGCCGCCCAGGCGCAGCACATCGCCGACGAGCAGGGGCTTGACCTCGTCAAGATCTCCCCGCAGGCCACGCCGCCCGTGTGCAAGCTCATGGACTACGGCAAGTTCCGCTTTGAACAGGGCAAGCGCGAAAAGGAAGCGAAGAAGAACCAGCACGTGGTCGAGATCAAGGAAGTGCGCATGTCCCCCGGTATCGATGTGGGCGATTTTAACACCAAGCTCAAAAACGCCCAGAAGTTCATTGCCGACGGCAACCGTGTCAAGGTCTCTGTCCGCTTCCGCGGCCGCGAGATGGCGCACACGGACATCGGCCGCGATCTGCTTGTGCGCTTTGCAGAGTCTGTCGCCGAGGTCGCCAACCTGGATAAAGAGCCGAAAATGGAAGGCCGCAGCATGTCGATCTTCCTTTCCCCCAAGGCGGGAAAGTAACTTTGAGCGCCACTACAAATACGAAAAGGAGAAACTACTATGCCCAAGCTGAAAACCCACAGCGGTTCCAAAAAGAGATTCAATCTGACCAAGTCCGGTAAGGTCAAGGTCGCCAAGGCTTTCAAGAGCCACATCCTGACCAAGAAGCCCACCAAGCGTACCCGTCGCCTGCGTCAGGGCGGCTATGCTGACAAGACCACTGCCAGCACGATCCGCAAGATGATCCCCTACAAATAATTTACAACGATACGCTTTAAGGAGGCTTATACAATATGGCACGTGTTAAAGGCGCGATGATGACGCGCAAGAGAAGAAACAAGACCCTCAAGCTCGCCAAGGGCTACTGGGGCAATAAATCCCGCCACTTCAAGATGGCCAACGAGCAGGTCATGAAGTCCCTGACCTACGCTTATGTCGGCCGCCGCCTGAAGAAGAGAGATTTCCGCTCCCTGTGGATCACCCGTATCTCCGCAGCCTGCAAGCTCAACGGCATGAACTACAAGCCGCGCGTTGCGCGGCCGTTATTCTTCCTCCGGCTCCTCCCACGGCGTCATCGTGGCGACCAGACGGTGGATGGGCGTGCCCAGCTCATGGAACTTCGCCTCGTAGTCGGTCATCACGCCGACGGCGCCGTTCGCGTGCAGATCGTCCGTGACCTCGGAGAGCGCAAAGCCAAACTGCGGGATCTCCTCCACCGACCAGGCGAAAAGCGGGGCGTTGTCCGTCTTGAAATGGGTCTGCCCGCCGTCCTTGAGCACCTTGCGGTAGAGCTTGAGGAAATTGCCGTGCGTCAGGCGGCGCTTGGCGTGGCGCTTCGTCGGCCACGGGTCGCAGAAGTTTATGTATATGCGCGCGGCCTCGCCCGGGGCGAAAAACTCGGGCAGGATGTTCGCGTTCGCGTCGATGAAGCGGACGTTCCGAAGCCCCTCGGCGGCGCAGCGCCCATGGCGACCACCATCGCGTCGGGCACCATCTCCACCGCCACGAACAGCACGTCGGGCCCGCAGCGGCGGTGCCCACGGTGAAGCGTCCCTTGCCGCAGCCCAGCTCCACACGCAGCTCGCGGCCTCCGGCATCAGCTCGCGCCAATGGCCGCGGTGCGCGATGGGATCCTGATCTGCAGCGCCGCGCAGCGCCCATGCGCGCGGCAGCAGGTTCTTTTTTTTCTCATTCGCATGGGGAAATACCTCGCTTTTTTGCGTTCATTTCCTGCCTATCATAGCGGAAACGCGGCGATAACACAAGAGAAAAATGAAGTCTTTCCGTCAGCAAAGAGGAATTTGCCGCAGGAACTGCGTTACATCGTCAGAAATGAATCAATTTTGCAAAAATGTGAGCAAACTGGAAATAATTTCAAATGAAATGATATTCCTCTTGCAAAACGCGGGGAATTGCATATAATAGCCCCATTAAGAGAAAACAAGGAGGGCATACCATGTCTTTCGTGACCTATGAACCGCAGGGCGCGGTCGCGTATCTCATCATCAACCGTCCCGAGGCGCTCAACGCGCTCAACTCGCAGGTGCTCGCCGACCTTGACGCGGCGCTCTGACGCCATTGACCTCGACGCCGTCCGCTGCCTGATCGTGCGCGGCGCGGGGGAGATCCCTTTGTCGCCGGCGCGGACATCGCGCAGATGAAGGGCCTCACCAGGCCGAGGGCGAGCTTCCGGCAAGCAGGGCAACGACGTGATGCGCAAGCTCGAGACCCTGCCCATTCCCACCATCGCGGCGGTCGGCGGCTACGCGCTCGGCGGCGGCTGTGAGCTCGCCATGAGCTGCGATTTCCGCATCTGCTCCGATACCGCTGTGTTCGGTCAGCCCGAGACGGGATCTCGGCATCACCCCCGGCTTCGGCGGCACCCAGCGCCTCGCGCGTCTGGTCGGCCCCGGCATGGCCAAGCAGATGGTCTACACCGCCCGCAACATCAAGGCGGAGGAAGCGCTGCGCATCGGTCTTGTCAACGCCGTCTATCCGCTCGAGGAGCTGTACGGCGCGGCGGAGAAGCTCGCTTCCCAGATCGCGGCGAACGCGCCCATCGCGGTGCGCGCGGCGAAGAAGGCCATCAACGAGGGGCTTGACCTCCCGATGGACGAGGCCGTGGTGGTCGAGGAGAAGGCCTTCGCCTGCTTCGAGACCGCCGACCAGCAGGAGGGCATGGGCGCCTTTCCTCGAAAAGGCAAGCACGAACCGTTCACCAACAAGGCACCAATGGGCACCATGGGCAGCGGCATCGCGCAGGTTTTGCGGCGCACGGCCACACCACTCTGATGTACGCGTCCAGCGTCGCTTCCGCGCAGCGCCACAAGGACAAGCTCGACGCTTCCCTGCAGAAGCGCGTCGAGAAGGGCAAGATGACTCAGGAGGCCAAGGATGCCCTGATGGCGAATATCTTCGTGGAGGAGAAGTCCGCCGCCGCCGATGCCGACCTCGTCATTGAGTGCGCCAAGGAAGAGATGGCGTACAAGCGCGCCATGCTCAGCGAGCTGGATGAGCTGTGCAAGGATCCGCCATCTTTGCCACCAACACCTCCTCTCTGTCTATCACCGAGATGGGCAACGGCCTCAAGCACCCCGTCATCGGTATGCACTTCTTCAATCCCGTTCCCAGCATGAAGCTCGTCGGAGATCATCCGCGGTGCCAACACCACTCAGGAGACCTTCGACGTCATCTATAAGCTCACCGAGGAAATCGGCAAGGATCCCGTGGAAGTGGCCGAGGCTCCGGGCTTTGTGGTCAACAAGATCCTGATCCCCATGATCAACGAAGCCATCGGTCTCGTGGAGACCGGCGTCGCTTCCGTGGAGGACATCGACAAGGCCATGATGCTCGGCGCGAATCATCCCATGGGCCCCCTCGCCCTCGGCGACTTCATCGGCCTCGACGTCTGCCTCGCCATCATGAACGTGCTGCTCGAGGAGACCGGCGATCCCAAGTACCGCCCCGCTCTGCTGCTTAAGAAGATGGTTCGCGGCGGACAGCTTGGACAGAAGACCGGCAAGGGCTTCTATGACTACAGCAAGTAATTTTTCGACAAAATATAACAGAAAAAAGAGCCGGTTTCGACCGGCTCTTTTTTCTCAACACCGGAAAGGGAGGAACACCATGAGCGAAAAGAAGTGCGTTTGCGGACACGAGATGGAAAGCCGCGGTTACCAGGTGCTGGAGCTGCACGGCGAAAGTCTCCTGAAGGATTATATGGACGTGGAGCTGTGGGTGTGCCCGCGCTGCGGACGGATCGCGTTCTTTATGCGGGAGAAGGACCGGAAGGACCGCTACCGCGCCGAGTGCGGCGGCAGGACCGACGAGGAGCTCAGCGCGCTGCTGGAATCGCCGGATGCGCCCGCGCTGCTGCGGGACGCGGCGCGTGAGGTGCTGACCCCGCGTCGAATGGAAGGCGGCGGAGCAGCGCCGCCGCGCGAAGGAGACGGAGCGTGAGCAGGAGAGTACGCCGCGCGGCGGATTTTTTCAGGCCTTTTCGGCGGCAGGGACGACGACAAGCCGCGCAAAAATCAGCCGCCCGAGTTCTGAGCCTGCCCCTTGACAAATCCGCGGCGACGGCGTATACTGCTATCCATCAAACCGGCATCGACGGAGAAGAAACCGCAGAGCACCGCACAGAGAGGACGCATTTCGGTGCAAGCGTCCTGCGTGAGCGGCGGCCGTACCACTCCCGAGCAGCCCGCGACGAGCGGGACGGGTTCGCCCGTTACAGCGGACACAAGCGGCGCAAACGCGCAAGCAGGGTGGAACCGTGGGTATAGCAATGCTTCACCCCTGATACCGTCGGGGTGAAGCATTTTTGCACCCTCAGAGTCAAATGGAGGTAACTGAAATGTCCCAAGAAGTCAAGATCAACGAAGAAAACCAGTTCACGTTTGAAAATCCCGAGTACCGCAAGACCTATTGGCACACCTGTTCCCATGTGATGGCTCAGGCCGTCAAGCGCCTGTAGCCGGAGGTGAAGCTCGCCATCGGCCCCAGCATCGAGACCGGCTTCTACTACGATCTGCTCGCTCCCTTCGCCTTTACGCCGGAGCATCTGGAGCA
>VOFB01004839.1_pt1 | contig 12865 bp, 27 predicted proteins | sample 5384141 | NCBI WGS metagenome assembly VOFB01 (sample SAMN12384721, study PRJNA508395) | human gut metagenome | isolation source: healthy gut A | host: Homo sapiens | reverse complement strand
CAGAGTTCGTAAACACTGGTGGGACAATATAATACAAGGGAAACAATAAGGGAAAGCTCACCTGCGATAAACTTAGTGTTTTCAAGGGCTTGAGAGATATTTGATAATAAAATATAACAGTTATTAAATCCTTGGAATATATGAAATCTCAATTCAAGTTTGTAAAACTGATGAATAAAAAATGTAAAGCTGGGAGCATTAGCTACGGCTTTTAAGTTAAAAGCAAATAGAAGTAAATAATGGTCAAAAACAATCGACATCCGACCTCGTACACGTTATAATATAGATAATCTAATAAGAAAACAGTGTTATCATTACTGCATTTCAAATGAGAATGGTAGCCATAAATATGAATTCGTAGGAACGGAATGGTTGAACCCTCAGGGTGACAGTGTCACTCATTTGTCAGCGAGAGAGGTTGCTTAACTTGGATGATTTTCAGTTTTCTTACGACATGGATTTACAAGGAAAGTCAGTAAATCAAGTTGTTGCTTGACTTATTGACCAAAAGAAAAACATAGATTTCTGTAGTGACTTAAGAACTCCTTGCAGTTGAGGTTCGATTCCTAGGAACGTTCAATGTGCAACAATGATGATAGAGGTCATTGCTGCTTTTAATTTAGAATGTTATTTGAGGGTAGTCGATATGAATTTTGATGAATTCTTGAAGGAAGAAAATTGAGAAATTATCAATAGAAGAACAAAAAAAAATTCTATGACAACTGTTGAAAAATAAACATGATAAAACAAGAGCTTTTATGTGTATGCAAGTTTTTATTATGGACATTTGTTTTACCAGAATGGAAATTTTGGAAAAGTGATAAATCATGGAACCATTGGCAATAGTTATCAAAAGGTATCATTATACACAAAAATATTAATATGTTTTAATTTGATAGGTGTAGCAGCACATTGTGAAGCTTAGTATTTCACGCTTTTTATAAGATTGCATTAAAGATTGCAAAGGGAAAATAGTGCTAAGTTTTATTATCGTTTGAGTATAATAATATTTGCACTGACGTACGTTGCGGAACAGAACTATGGAAGCAATCAGAAATCTTGGGTGCAGAAGATGTTTTGAAGATTGCGATGAAGAGAGATGGGTGCATATCTATATAAATAAATCCATCTCACTTCAAGTTAAACCGATTGACAGAGCTGCAGGCATATGAGTGATCAATATCCATGCGGATAAGTGTCCCGGATGATGCGATTCGTTGTGCGGCTGCTGTACAGATTGGGAAAAATGGACAAGTATAGAGAGTATAAGCAGCAAATTCTTTGAGCAGAACGTATGCTGCTGATTTATGGGAATGATTATAAAGACCGGATAATTAAGCATTCTATTGAAAAAGGTGAAATCCTTAGAGCAGCATATAGAAATCAATTCACAAATTTCTGATCTGAGCTGATGCCCTGACAGGTTTTAAAAATCGAAAATTAATACAGAGATCTTGATTGGAACGGAAGAGATAAGCATGCAGCCGGTTGTGGTATTTGCAGATGTAAATGGTCTGAAAGAAGTAAATGATAGTCTGGGGACATGAAGCTGGGGATGAGTTAATTGCATCTGTTGCAAAAACTTTAACAGAGATTTTCCCCGGAAGCAAGGCGGTATCGTTTGTGGAGATGAATTTGTAATTTGTCTTTTGATCTTATACAGATAGGAGGGCTTGGCGTAATTACTGTTGCTGTTGCGTTTTCTTTATTGTCAGGAAAGAAAGTGTCTTTAATGCAGAGAAGCTTTATGCAGGAATCTGTATCAGCACCGGTGGTTGGCGGAATAGTCAGGCTTACCGGATTTATATTAAAAGGAACATTCATTATAGAATTATCAGGAGCATTGCTTATGATGCCGGTATTCTGCAAGGATTATGGATTGAAAGGAATCTGGTTTGCAATATTTCATTCAATATCAGCATTTTGTAATGCAGGATTTGATGTGCTAGGAACAGCGGATAATCAATTTGCTTCAATGACGACATATGCCTGTAATCCTGTTATTAATATTACATTGATGCTTCTTATTGTGATAGGTGGAATTGGATTTGTTACGTGGGAAGATATTGAGAATAATAAGTATCATTTTAAAAGATATAAGATGCAGAGCAAATTAATAATTGTTACAACAGCCGTTCTTATAACAGTACCTGCAATTATATTTATGATAAATGATATGATGACTGGAAGCGAGAGAATGCCTGTATTTAAGGCACTTTTTCAATCAGTGACATTAAGGACTGCTGGATTTAATACGGTTGACCTTAATGCAATGAAACAGGCATCTGTAATGATTATGATAATTCTTATGCTTATAGGTGGTTCACCAGGTTCAACAGCAGGTGGTATGAAAACAACTACATTTGCAGTTCTTATGGGAAACATGGTTGCAACATTTAAGAGAAATAAGAATATTCATTTTTTTGAAAGAAGAATAGATAACGATACAGTTAAAAATGCAGCTACGATAGCTATGATGTATATTACATTATTTGTTACGGGCGCATTTATTATAAATGTCACAGATGGAATTTCATTAGGAAAATGTCTTTTTGAAACAGCATCAGCAGTAGGTACGGTCGGATTGACATTAGGTATTACTCCACAGCTTGGAATATTATCAAGAATTGTTCTTATTATTCTTATGTTTATGGGCAGAGTTGGCGGTCTTACTTTAATATATGCTGCTTTTTCTGGAAATGGAAACAGCTATTCAAAATTTCCTGAAGAAAAGATTAATATAGGATAGGAGCACAATATGAAAAAGAATGTATTACTTATAGGAGCCGGAAGATTTGGAAAACATATGGCTATGCAGCTTAATCAGCTTGGACATCAGGTGATGGCAGTTGATACTGATGAGAACAGAATTAACGATGTTATGAATATAGTCACAAATGCACAGATTGGAGACAGCACGAATGCTGAATTTTGGGTATTTAACATTGCATAGAGGATTTTCGAAGCGTTTTCTGTTTTCGGCTACATGCCCGAATGGAAAAAAGAAGCAAAGGTGGTATAATTTTCTATTGTTTTTTAACACAGGGAGGTGACCGTATGGGCGAAAGCAGACAAAATCCGGAACAGTTGCCAAAGTCAATCCAAACCGATGAAGAAAACCGGAATAAAGGACATTTGAAAATCTTTTCGGATATGCAGCTGGTGTGGGTAAAACCTACGCCATGTTAGAAGCAGCTCATATGGCAAAACAGCAGGAATTGACGTGGTAGCCGGTTATGTAGAACCCCACGCATGTCCCAAAACAGCAGCTCTTTTGAATGGCTTAGAAGTTCTTCCTACAAGAGAAGTTTTTATAATGGTATGATACTGGACGAATTCGACATTGGCATGGCGTTGAAAAGAAAAAACCACAGCTTATCCTTGTAGATGAACTTGCGCATACGAATGCCGAAGGATGCCGTCATGCAAAACGGTATCAGGACATTAAGGAACTTTTGAATGCAGGGATTGATGTCTATACGACTGTCAATGTTCAGCATATTGAAAGCCTTTGTGATACAGTTGCATCCATTACGGAAATTGTTGTAAGGGAACGCATCCCGATTCTATTTTTGATAATGCAGATCAGGTTGAATTAATAGATATTGAACCACAGGATTTGATCAACCGTTTGAATACAGGAAATGTATACAGACAGACACAGGCAAAACAGGCAGTAGAAAATTTTTTACAATAGAAAATTTGACAGCTCTCCGGGAGATTTCACTGCGGCGATGTGCGGACCGGGTGAATATCCTCACAGAAAATACCCGCATAAAAATCATGGAGATTATCACACAGGCGAACATATTCTTGTATGTCTATCTTCTTCTCCATCCAATGCGAAAATTATCCGTACCGCCGCAAAAATGGCTTCTGCTTTTAAAGGGGAGTTTACGGCTCTGTTTGTAGAAACCCCCAGATTTTTCGGTGATGAGCGAGGAAAATGTAAAACGCCTGCGTTCAAATATTCGTCTTGCAGAGCAGCTTGGGGCAAAAATAGAAACAGTTTACGGAGAAGATGTTCCGTTTCAGATTGCGGAATTTACTCGTTTGTCCGGTGTGTCAAAAGATTGTGATCGGACGTAGTTCTGCTACAAAACGGCATTTGCTCAGCAAACCGACCCTGACAGAAAAATTGATTGATTATGCCCCTAACCTGATGTGCATATTATTCCGGATACGGTTTCTAATGCGGCAGTGTATCAGTTAAGCGGGGGAAGGAAAAAGAACCATATCGTATTCTCTGTCACTGATATATTAAAATCTACTTCGATCCTGATTTTATCCAGTTTAGTCGGAATGATTTTCCGGAAATTTGGATTTGACGAGGCAAATATCATTACTGTTTTTGTTTTAGGTATTCTTGTCACCGCTGTCATCACGAAACATCAGATATACAGCCTAATTTTCTCGATTGTAAGTGTTTTGGTCTTTAATTTCCTGTTTACGGAACCTCAATTTACCTTGCAGGCGTATGATCAGGGTTATCCTGTTACCTTTATTATCATGTTTTTGGCGGCATTTTTAACCGGTTCTCTTGCTATACGGATTAAAAACCAGGCAAAACAGGTGGCACAATCTGCTTACCGTACCAAGGTGTTATTTGACACAAACCAGCTATTGCAACAGGCAAAAGATAAAAATGAAATTGTATCTGCAACTTCAAATCAGCTCATTAAACTCTTGGGAAAAGATATCGTTTTTATTTAGCTGATGGAGAAGTGTTGATACGCCGCATATTTTTTCTGTAACTGAAGAAAATTTGGAATCGTGTATTTCCGAAAATGAAAAGGCCGTTGCCGGTGGGTATTGAAAAACAATAAACGTGCGGAGCTACAACAGGAACGCTTTCAATGCAAAATGCCTGTACCTTTGCTGTTCGCAGCAGCAGTATGGTATATATGGAGTTATTGGAATCGTGATGGAAATACTTTCATCCATTTGAAAACAGTATTCTACTATCCATTCTCGGAGAATGTGCCCTGGCTTTGGAAAAAAACGAGAAAAATGCCCGTGAGAAAACAGGAGGCGGCCATTCTGCAAAAATGAACAGTTGCGAGCGAACCTGCTGTGTGCTATTTCACATGATTTGAGGACACCGCTGACATCCATTTCCGGTGTCGCCAGAATCTTTTGTCCAACGGCGATTTTTTGATAATGATACAAAAAGCAGCTGTAATATGGATATTTATGATGATTCCATGTGGCTGATTAACCTCTTTTGTAGAAAAACTTGCTGGCTGTAACCCGGATTGAAGAAGGACGGTTGAATTTCCGTATAACGGAAGATTTGATGGATGACGGGATCACAGAAGCGTTACATCATATTAATCGAAAGAGTGAAGAACATCATATTTCCCGTTGAAAGCAAAGAAGCACTCTTCTGCAAAATGGATGCAAAGCTTATTGTTCAGGTAATCATCAATATTGTTGATAATGCTATCAAATATACACCTAAAAACTCTCATATTGTTATTCGGACAGAAAAAGGGGGAAAACAAGCAATCGTATCTATATCGGATGACGGAAACGGAATTGCTGACGAAATAAAGCCACGGATATTCGGATATGTTCTATAGCGGTGCAAATCAAATTGCAGACAGCCGCCGAAGTTTAGGACTCGGATTATCTTTGTGCAAGTCCATTATTAACGCCCACGGCGGAGAACTTACTGTTTCAGATAATCTGCCGCACGGAACAGTATTTACATTTACATTACCGGCAGGGAGGTCAAAGTATATGAATAAGTCACTAATATTAGTAGTAGAAGATGACACATCTGTCAGAAATTTAATTACAACAACCTTAAAACGTGCACGAATACCGATATCTGACGGCACCCGATGGTCAATCGGCAATTTTAGAAACATCTTCACACAATCCTGACATTGTTTTACTTGATTTAGGACTTCCTGATATAGATGGTGTTGAGATTATTAAAAAATCCGTACTTGGTCAAACATGCCAATCATCGTAATCAGTGCTCGCAGTGAAGATACCGATAAAATTGATGCGTTGGATGCTGGCGCAGATGATTATTTAACAAAGCCATTTTCTGTTGAGGAACTGCTTGCCAGACTACGAGTCACGCAAAGAAGGTTATCGATGATGCAAAAAGTATCCCCTGCCGAAGCGGTTGTTTTTGTAAACGGAAAACTTCGTGTAGATTATGCTGCAGGTTGTGCTTATTTGAATGAAGAAGAATTGCATTTAACACCTATTGAATATAAGTTGCTTTGCCTGTTGACAAGAAATATAGGAAAGTTCTGACCCATACTTTCCTTACGCAAAGCATTTGGGAAGTAGTTGGGATAATGATATTGCTTCCCTTCGTGTGTTTATGGCAACACTTCGTAAAAAATCGAGAAAGAACCAAACTCTCCACAATATATCCAAACACACATTGGCGTGGGGTATCGGATGCTGAAAGTTGATTGAACTTCACAACACCATAGTTAAAGTTGGAATATAAGCGTGACTGTTTCAAATTGGGAAAACGGAAAAGTTATCCGATTTGCAAATCCTTGTAAGCATGAGTAATCAATTGTTATGACGCCGACTAAATGGATTGAAATGAGAATATAAAATGTGGCCTTTTTTCTTTTATTCCATATAGCTCGCACTCAGTACTTTTTAAGATAAAGTAGAAATAGTGCAATTTTCACAGGATATTATACAAGAATTACATAGAAATATATCGTATTATTGATATAGTATTCTTGAATTGTATGTGAGGAGAAAACTATGGCAGCTGAAAGAAAAACATTAACACAGTTGGCTGTGCCAATATGCTTAGAAACTTTATTTTATATGCTTTCAGGTATGGTCGATACAATTATGTTGTCGTCTGTAAGCGACCAGGCTGTGGGAGCAGTTGGAACAGCCAATACATATATAGGTGTTTTTATCATCATGTTCGGGGTTATATCGTCGGGTATGATAGCTGTTATGTCACAAAATATACATATGGGACTTCAGGCAGTAGGAGCATATATTGCCATGGCAGCGGATGAGTGTGCGAGAGCTGTTGGAATGGTGCTTAGATGGAAAAGCGGAAAATGGAAAAGTAAAGGTCTTATAGAAGTATAGGAGAGATTATGTACTTTGAATTAAAGGAAAATAAATCGCATGGTACCAAGGATGATCCGTTCAGTACATATCATATATAGAATGAGGGCCGATCATTTCAGATACCGGTACATTGGCATGATGAACTTGAAATTATATATGTAAAAAGTGGATTTGCGACGGTAAGTATATCAGGAGAGAGTTATATTGGAAAAGCCGGGGATGCGTTCGTTGTATCGCCGGGCAATCTGCATCTTATGGGCTCACAGACCGGCACCGTGGATTATTTTACTTTTTTGTTTCCGTTAAAATACATATATTTTTGTATAAATGACATGTTGGATGATAAATTACTGGAGCCGTTAAAAAATGGGCATCTGATGATAAGTCCAAGAGTAAAAGATACAGCAAAAGAACTGTGTGAGCAGTTGGTTGAAATATATGTGGCAAAAAATAAGAAAACGGAGTCCATAATAACTGCTCAGATAAAGACAAAAATAATTCTTTTACAATTTATTCTTGAAATGTGGAAGAAAGGATTTGTAATAGAAAATGATACAAGCGGCAGAAATATTGTAGAAAAAGAGATGGTTTCATATATACAGCAGAATTTTACAGGAAAGATATCGCTAAAGGAATTTGGGGAACAGTTTCATCTTTCGGAAAAATATATATCGCGGTATTTTAAAGAACATTTCCATATTACATTGTCGCAATATATAACATATTTACGTTTGGAGAATGCAAAACAGTTGTTACAGGACACGGATATCCCGGTTACGGAGATAGCGATGCTCAGCGGCTATCAGAATGTAAGTTATTTTATCAGAAGCTTCAAAAAACATACGGAGTGTCTCCGTTAAAATATAGAAAAAAATAAGCCAGGTATATGGTTAGAAAAGCAGTTGTAATTTTATCCGATTCGGATTATTTGAAAAAATTATCTTGGAACAATGGAAGTTCGCCACAGGATGTATGGAACGATATTTCAGATTATCAGGATATTGAGCCGATGTTGCGGATATGGAACAAAGTTAAAAGAAACGCGGAATTCGAATTATGATGGATCTTGTGTTGAATCATACTTCTGATGAACACAGATGGTTTTTGAGGCAAAGAAAAGTAAAGACAATCCGTATCATGATTATTATGTGTGGCGACGGAGAAGAGGGTGTTTATCCAAATGATATGAATTCTGCTGTTCGGAGGACCGGCATGGGAGTGGGTTCCAGAACTGGGACAGTATTATTTTCATCAGTTTTCAGTGAAACAGCCGGATCTGAACTGGGAGAATCCGAAAGTGAGAAGAGAACTCTATGATATGATTCTCTGGTGGATGGAAAAAGGTGCAGGTGGATTTCGTCTGGATGTGATCGATCAGATTGCAAAAGAGCCAGATCTTAAGATTACAAATAATGGACCAAAGCTGCATGAATTTCTGCGTGAATTAAGCAGGGAAACATTTCAGAAGGGTGATATGATCACTGTTGGAGAAGCCTGGGAGCAACACCGAAATTGCCAAGAAATATAGCAATCCGATGGCAGTGAATTTTCCATGGTTTTCCAGTTTGAGCACATTATGCTTGATCAGGAAGAAGGAAAGGAAAAATGGGATACGATTCCATTGAATCTGGTTAAGCTGAAAAAATGCCTTGCAAAGTGGCAGAATACTTTATATCAGACAGGATGGAACAGTCTGTTCATGAATAACCATGATCTTCCTAGAATCGTGTCGCGTTGGGAAATGACGGAAAAATACAGAAAAGAGTCGGCAACAATGCTGGCGACAATGCTTCATGGAATGCAGGAACTCCTTACATTTACCAGGGAAAGAGCTGGGAATGACGAATGTGCAGTTTGACAGCATTGAGGAATATGAAGATATTGAGACATTGAATATGTACAAAGAGCGTCTGGAAAAGGATATCAGCCAGAAGAAATCATGCATTCTATTTACGCAAGGAGCCGTGATAATGCCCGCACTCCAATGCAGTGGAGCGGAGAGGAAAACGGAGGATTCACAACAGAGAACCATGGTTTACCGTGAATCCAAATTATATCAGGATCAATGCCAAAGAGGCACTGGAAGACGAAAATTCGGTATTTTACTATTATCAGAAGCTGATTCGTTTAAGAAAAGAAAATCCAGTATTTGTGGATGGAAAATTTGACCTTCTTTTTTGCCGGAAGATGAGAAGATTTTTACCTATACGAGAACAGATGAGCATACAAAGATGCTGGTATGTGCAAACTTTACGGATGAGGAAGTTAGCTGCCCATTGCTTGATGAGTGGAAAGATGGGGAAGTTTGGATTCGGAATTATGAGGATGACAGAGAAGGAAATGTATTGCGTCCATATGAGGCGGTGATAATTGGAACTGCTGTGAATATTGTGAAAGCAGGATAGCTCCCGTTTGACAGAGTAATTGAGGAGTACAACATAACCGGAGAATCTTGGATAAAACGGAAGAAATAAAGATACTTGCAAAATCCCTTCACACCCTGTATCATTTCAAAAGGAACAAAACGAAATGACAAGGAGTGGTTTCATTGGCAAAGATCAGGAAAAAACCAAAGAAGAGCATAAATAAAAATATAAATAAAAAATCGTTCACACAAAGCACACCTAATATCGCAGAAAAACTCGACAACGAGATGATTGCGTTCCTGGATACGGAATTCTTAACATCCCAGATAAAAGGTGGACCGCCGGCGAAGCTTGTGTCGATCGGGTTTGTAGTCTGTGGGAAGAACTTTGAAGAAGTAACAAGATTTCATTCCTATATTTATGCAGAAGACAAACTGCATGACCGGTTCCAGGAGATGACCGGTATTGAGAGAAAAGATCTCTTAAGTGCCCCGGATTATGAACTTGTGATGGAAGAAGTCGCAGAGCAGTTGGAAGCGTGGGAGGTATCAAGGATCTATGTATGGGGACCGGATAAGTACGTGATACAGAGAGATCTTCTGGAATACCGCAAGGATGCATCGAAACGGACCAAAAGATCGTGAACCGTATCCTTCGTATGATCAAAGATATAGAAGACATCTATTCGGCGAAACTGGATCTGCAGAGTGCCGGGATCGGAAGTCTGAAGATCCTTTGTGGACTGGGAAACGGAAGTCAGTCATAATGCACTGGATGATGCGGTAGATCTGAAGAATATCATTAAGCACATTGATCTGGAAGGATGTTCGGAGCATATGTTGCGGATCATGAAAAAGTATACGGCTGAGAAGGAAGTGTACTACAGACAGCGCAGATTCCGTGAAAAATGGGAAGATGTATCAGAAGAAATTCAGGAAAAGACGCTTGGTCTGCTGAAAGAGCTTGGAAAGGTAGATACAGTAGAAGCAAGAGCACTCAGGGATGACCTTATGGTCATGTGTACCGGAGAAGCCATATCATTTCCGACATTGGAAGAATATATCCGAAAGAAGAAAAAAGAATAAAATAAAAAGAATATTTATCGGTTGACCTGTATATCATGGTAATAAAAAATAAAAAGAAATATTACAAACTTTAATAGTGAAATAACACAAAAATAATACTAAAACAAAGATTACATTTTAGAAATAGTGTAAAAAAGAAGAAACTAATTCGTGATAAAAACGATAAATTAACAAATTAACAGACAATTTTAAACAAAATTGCAGATTGACGGAAATCAGTAAAACAGTTAGAATAATCACAAGTTCATAAAGAACAAGACAGACAAAGGCGTCGCGGTTCACATACCTGCGGCGCCTTTTCGTATGCTAAAGCTTTTTTGTATTTCATTTATCTGAAATATAAGAAACTATTTTCTAATTCATCCCGGGTAGGTTAGAAGGTCTGTCGGACGGAAATGCAAGGGCGCATTACAAAATCATTTGTAATGTGCCCTTACATTTTCAGTTATTAGAGGATCCAAAGAAAACTGTCTTATAGCAGATTTCAAAAATGGAACAGTAAGGGAGGACCACAATTATGAAAAAGAAATTAGTAGCAGTTATGATGTGTGCAGCAATGGTGGCAATGCTTGGCGTAGGATGTGGAAGTAAATCAAGTGATGATTCTTCATCCAAATCCGAGACCAAGAAAACTCTGACAGAAGATGATATCAAAGACAGCATGAAAGGTGTAAAACTGAAAGTCGGAACAACCGGACTTTTCGGACCATTTTCTTATTATGATGAAGATGGAAAGACATTGATAGGATATGATCTGGATCTGATAAATGATTTGCAGGACCTGTTAGGATTTGAGATTGACGGAGGCATTCAGGCAATGGATTATTCGGCTCTCACAACCTCACTTGCAGAAAACAAACTGGATATGGGAGCTGCAGCACTTTGTGCAACAGATGAAAGAAAAAGAAGTTATGAAGTTCTCAGATATCTATTGTGATTCCGGCCAGGTTGTTATGGTAAATAAATCAAATGACGAAGGAATCAAGAGTGTTGATGACCTGAAAGGCAAGAAAGTAGCCGTAGAAAAAGGAACAGCTTCTCATACGTATGCATCTAAGAACCTTTCCGATGCAGATCTGGAAGTACATGATACGATTACAACCGCATACGAATTCTGGAACAGAAGAAAGTAGATGCAGTTATTCAGACGGACCTGGAGCAAACTTCTATATTAAGACAACACCGGACAGCAATCTTGAAGTTGTAGGTGATGAATTCAATCAGGGCCAGGCTCCATATTGTGTGGCAGTTTCAAAGAATGCAAATATTATGATGAAATCAACGCAGCTGTCAAAGTCCTGATCAAAAATGGTACAACAGATGAATTGTATGCAAATGGTGCGAATAGATCTTATGGATCATATTTGAAATGAACGAAAAAAACAACAGATAGGAAGAGATAGTATATGAATATGAAATTTTTGGATGTTTTACTCCCGATGATGTTCGACGGATTAAAACTAACGATATTGATTGCTGTGGTAGGTATCGGGATCATTCCTGATCGGAAGCCTCTGCGGATATTTATTACTGCATTTCTACCTTCTCTTTTACTGTCTCATTACTTCTTGAACTATGTGTTTCTTCTCTTCACACCCGGTCATCATAGTAATGCACAGCATACTTACACCTACAACTGCTTTCCAATTCATACTAAATCTCTATCCTGCATCCCGTATTCAGGGCATGTACCATATTCCCAAGTTCTCTTTTCATAATTCCAAATGCGATCATTCCGGTACAATGTCCGGTATAAACCTTTTCTACGCCCAGTTCTTTCAGTTCTCTTGCTACTTTTACTACTTCATCCACAGGAATCCCAAGAGTATCCAGTCCAGAAAGCTTCATCATATGGAATCCGCCTATGACGGCATATATTTTCTTTCCTGCAAATGCGTTCTGCACTTTCTCTTACAATATTGGCAATACCGCCATGGGAGCAGCTGTTAAATATCACAAGTCCCTTTTCTGTCTCAAATACGATACTCTGCTCATGTGCGAAATCATCTGCAATGAATTCATCGCCCACTTTGCGGTACATATGTGCTCTGCGGCCCATTCCATCCAGATTTTCTGTCGAATGCGGCACAGCCCAGACTCCTTTTTTCCACTTCACATACTGTATGTAATGTATGGAATCGTTCTTTATACGCCTCCAGAAGCTGCACCGGTATCCCTATATATTTATCACCGGTTTCTGTACGGGAAATAACAATTTTCCGCAGAAGTGTCCTGCATATAAACTTCCGCCTTATCATTTTCTTTGAAAAATGCTTCAAATCCTCCACTGTGATCGTAGTGGGCGTGTGATAAGAATGCGGTATCTATGTCTGCCAGACT